>Ga0210392_10000064_pt1 | contig 97414 bp, 79 predicted proteins | sample IncBWC30OmetaG_FD_161057 | JGI IMG/M metagenome (GOLD analysis project Ga0210392, IMG submission 161057) | Forest soil microbial communities from Barre Woods Harvard Forest LTER site, Petersham, Massachusetts, United States - Inc-BW-C-30-O ... | reverse complement strand
CTCTCGCGCCGCGCCCCACCACCAACCCCGCACCCCTCCCGTACCTCACCGAACCCGATCACGCATCAGGTTTCGACGTCACCCTCGAAGTCCTCCTCTCCACCTCCCACATGCGCGAGCACAACCTATCGCCCGCCCCCCTCAGCACCAGCAACCTCCGCGACCTCTATTGGTCCTTCGCGCAGATGCTCACCCACCACACCAGTAACGGCTGCAACCTCCAGCCCGGCGACATCCTCGCCAGCGGCACCGTCTCCGGCCCCAACCCCGGCTCCGCAGGCTGCCTGCTCGAGATCACCCAGCGCGGCACCCTCCCCCTCCAACTTCCCACCGGCGAGCTCCGTGAATTCCTCGCCGACGGCGACGAAATCATCCTCCGCGGCCACTGCCATCGCGAAGGCCTTCCTACCCTCTCACTCGGCGAATGCCGCGGCACCATCCTCCCCGCCGCGTGATGCCTTCCGGGTTCCACGTCCATCTCGCCTAGGCTCATGCACTGTCGTGCCAAACTGTGACGATCCGGCCGCTTATGAACGCGTTGTCAGCCAGCGCACCACGCACATTCAACCGCTATTCACCGCGCCGTCACAAATCTCGCCTAGCCTCTCCTTAGATATCTAGGAGAAACCATGAGACTTCGTCCTGCCGGATTGTTGCTGTTCTCGGGCCTGCTTGCAGGCTGCTCCAACCCCTCCACCCCGACTCCCACCGTTCTCCCCCCGACGATCCCCGTCCCCTCGTCCGTGACCGCCACACAAGGCAGCACCTACGCGATCTCCGTCTTCGCCAAGGCGCCCGGCGCGCTCCAGCCCGACGACCTCCTCCAGGTGGGAACCTCCGTCTTCGTCCTCTACCAGGACACCAACGTCAACCCTGACGGCACGTTCGCCAATGGAGAAACCTCGAGCAAAGCGGAGGTCATCGAGTACGACGAGAAGGGCAACGTGCTGCAAACCTTCCCCATGCCCGGACATCCCGACGGCCTGGCCGAGTTCAATGCCACCACCGTCTGGGTAAGCAGCAACGAAGACGGCAACCCCATCATCACCGCCATCAACACCACCACCAACACCCTCCAGTCCTACACCTCCGACGTCGCAACGCTGCCCCACGGCGGCGGCATCGACGACATGAAAGTCATCAACGGCGTCGTCTACGCCAGCGCCTCAGCACCCGCCACCACCTTCAGCCCCAGCCCCAACCTCGCGCCCTACTCCACCGATGCGAGCGGAGCCACCGCCTTCTATGGCGTGAACACCGGCCCCGCGCTCTACAAGATCGCGCTCAACAGCGACGGCAAGACCTTCCACTCCACCCCCGTGCTGATGTCCAGCACGCCCACCACCTTGATTGAGGGCAACACCCCCGTCACGCTCAACATGACCGACGCAGACTCCTCCATGATCGATCCCGCCGGCGATCTCGTCATCGACAGCCAACAAGACTCCGAGTTGGTCTTCATCAAGAACCTGGGCACTTCCACGCAGTCCACCAGCGTGCTCAACGTGACGCTCTACGGCAACCCGTGGCCCCTGGACGACACCCGCTGGTCCCCAGCCTCAGGCACGTCCTTCATGCTGGTCTCGGACACCCCACAACAGTTGGTCTATATGATCACGGCACCGAGCGGCTTCCCAGCCAGCACCGCCTACAGCGCCGGGCAGGGAACTGTCCTCCAGACCAACACCACCACTGGCGTCATGACACCCATCTACATCGGCATGAACAATCCGCACGGCCTGATCTTCGTGCAGTAGCGAGTCACTCGACAGGGGCGGGGCGGAGCGTCAACTCTCCGCCCCTGGTCTTCTACCGCGTAGCTTCCGCATGCGCGAGCACCACGGCCGAGTCATGCGCGGCCTGCTCATAGTAGCGGACCATCCGCTCCGGCTCAGGCGCCTTATACGCAGCAAGATTGTGCGCCCAGCGATACCCGATCGGCTGGAACACCAGCTCGACCTCCACATGAAACGGCCCGGAAGCCCCGCCCGTCGAGATGGAGTAGCGAACCGTGCTGCCCTTGTCGTTGAACTTCGGATCGTCGGCCGCGCCTCCGGTCACGCGGATATCGGGAACAGCCGTCGCCTTATCAAACCCCGACGGCAGCAGCCGGTTGTCCTTCAAATATCCCACCGCGTCGAGCAGCCCCGTCGTCACGTGCCCCTCGGAGTTCTTCAAAATCGGTTCGTAGATCTCCACCTGCTCCGGTTGCGTGATCTCCGTGAAGTGCGGCTCAAAGCGCAGCGGGTCAGCATCATTAGCGTTGCCCACGATCGATCCATCCGCATTCAGATGGCCCGACTCGAACACGACGCGACCATTCCCGTCCCGAACCGTCACATGCAGCCACACCCGCCGCGACGGATACGCCGTCGGCAGCTTGTGTCCAGTCAGGTTCTCCGCGTGGACGTCAAAGGCAATCCCGCCCGCCGTCGGCACGACGCTCCCAATCTCCACCCTCGCCGTCTCCGTCTGCAGGAAGTGGATCGTGCGCTGCACAGCCGCATGCAGCTGCTCCGGCTGCGCCTCCACCGCCAGATCGCCGCGATGCTCCTGCAGCATCGCCTGCATCAGGAAGTTGCCCCCGACAAACACGTGTCGATGCATGCCGTCGCGTGGCTGCCCGAAGAGAGCCGTCACCGCGGTCGCCGACTTGACCTCCGGCATGTGGCACTCCTGGCAGGTCTGCGGCCGAGGCCTCCCGCCCTCCGCGCGCGCCGCCGCAATCAAATCCGATACCGGAATCGGAGACCCCGCAGGATTCTCCTTGCCGGGCTCCGCATAGTCGCTATGCTGCCACTCCAGGAACGGCATCTGCTCCGGCAGAACCCCGACCTCCTTGCCGCCCGCGCCGCGCGCCTTCGTATACAGCGTATGGCACGTCCCGCACAAACCGGCATCCCGAATCTGATCCCCTTGCATCGGATCAAAGCCCCCGGTAGATGACTCCATCGCGCTCTGATGCCCCGCATCGATGCTGTACGGTCCGTACTCCGGCCGCAGAAGGTGCTTGATCGGCTGCGCAAACGTGAGGTTGCCGTTGAAGCTCACCTCTTTCCCCAGCGCAGCCGGCTCGGCCTGGTGGCATACCGAGCAGCTCACCCCATCCGCCGCCGCATGGTCGCCCTTCGGCAGCAATTGCAGCGGCAGGTGTACGAACACTTCAGTCTTCCGCCCCGCATCGCGATTGGCAAAATGCTGCACCGGCATGTGGCACGTCGAGCACTCATCTTCAATGTCAGCTTTCACCGTCGGGTGATCCAGCGTCTCGCGCCGAATGCTCGCCTGCCAGTAAGGATCGCGCCCCGCATTGGCCATGATGCTGGCCTGCCACTGCAGCCCGATCGAAACGTCTTCCCCAGCGCTCGTCTTCAGTCCGTTATGACAAGCCACGCAGCGGTCCGACGTCCGAAACTCCGCGTGCACCGCCTTCGCATCATGCCGAGGCTCCGCCACACCAAGCTCAGGATCACGCGGACCCGCCTGCGGCATCGCCTGCGTCAGAAGGCGCGGCTGCGTCTGCCCCGGCGGAATATTCTGCGACTGAACCTGCGGCCCGTTCTGGGGCCCATTCGGGGTTCCGTTCTGGACCACGCCCAGCAGCGGCACGACGGCGGCCACCAACACAACGCTCATCAGCATGCGTGTCGGCATCGCCTACCACCCTTCCCAGAACTTGCCATCGGCCCAGTCCCACAGCACGTAAAACAGCACCTGCGGCTTGCGCTCCTGCGTGTCCGTGAACGGCGCGCTCACGCCAACGCTGGCGCGAATATGCTGTCGCGGACTGATCGTCACCTGCATCTGCGGGATAACATTCCAGTCGGTCACGGCCCCTGTACTCAAGTTGCGATTCGCCACCAGCTCCACCATCGGACTCCACTGCCGGCCAAGCCCGCGATCCTGCGCAAAGGTCTGCCCCAGCGCCGTGCGATAGAAGATGCTGTTCGGCGCGTTGTTGTGATTGCTCAGCACGTCTCCACCCATCTGGAACTGCACCCATGTGTTGCTCTTGAAGAGTTGATCAAACGCAGCGAACGGCTCAAACGTAGTCGCACCGGTACCGAACCCGCGCCGGCTATCCCCCGTTGGAAGAAGCACCCCACCCTGCAAACTCAAAATCGATCCCGTGCGCAGGCTGGAGAACACCTCGCGTTTGAACCCGAGCGTGATGTCGCCGAAACCCGTGGTCCCTTGTCCATTCAGGTCAGCATGATTGACCGGCACATCCACCTCAATCTGGTTGCGCCCACCGAACGTCTGTTCATGGATCGCGTCCGTCGTGCTGCTCGCCGGCCCCGATACATTCGCCGCAGTCGTCAACACGAATTCACTCTCGGGGAACGCCTTCTCCGTCATCAGCGCCCGCGGCAGGTTCAATTCACCGCGCGGATAATGATGGTCGTTATGACAAAACGTCCGTATATACGCGACCACGTCATTGATCTGCTGATCCGTCAGCAACTGTCCGAACGCCGGCATGATCTGCGAGAAGCCGTAGTACGGCCCACCGTGAACTATCGTCGCCTTGTACGCCGAGTCAACCTCAGGCGTGGTCTGACTGCAGATTGTCCAGTCAGGAAAGCTATCCGGCCGTTGGAACACCGTGAGGCTCTGCGGCGCGCCCTTGCCTTCCGCTCCGTGGCAGGCGATGCAGCCCTTGTTGTAAATCAGTTTGCCATTCTGCGCGTCGGGCGGATGTGCGTAGTGGATCGCCTGCGCAGTAGCAAGTCCCATACCGAGCCATACCGCCATGCCGAGTAGCCCGAAAGCAAAACAACACCCTACCCAACGGAGCATCAGAATGTGACGGCCCTTCTTGCCTTCCCAACCCACAGTCAATTCTTCATTCTCCCAAGTCGAACAATTTCGTCAGATGTCCATAGGACGCAGCGCGCGCTTTCGAGTTGCAGACACGCAAACGATTTCGGATGAATGTTTTGTCAGAAATGCGACCACGCGCGCACACCCGAAGTTGACAGCCTTCCCGGCAAAGATTCATCCTTCGTTAGGATCCACTGCGGCCCAAAGCAGCCGCCCCAACCGCGCCAAAGGAGAACCCACCATGGCCACCCTCACCCAGCAGGCCCCCGAAACCGCCGTCGACTTCCTCCCCCTCAACGGCACCGACCACGTCGAGTTCTACGTCGGCAACGCGCGCCAGGCTGCCTACTTCTATCGCACCGCCTTCGGCATGAAGCTGGTCGCCTACGCCGGCCCCGAAACCGGCCGCCGCGATCGCGCCTCCTACGTCCTGCAGCAGGGCAAGATCCGCTTCGTCCTCACCACCGCCCTGCGCGCTGACTCCGACATCGCCCGCCACGTCGCCAAACACGGGGACGGCGTCCGCGCCATCGCTCTCTGGGTAGACGATGCCGCCAGCGCCTGGCGCGAGACCACCTCCCGCGGCGCAACCTCCATCCAAGAGCCCACCACCCTCTCCGACGAACACGGCTCCGTCGTCGTCTCCAGCATCGCCGCCTACGGCGACACCCTTCACACCTTCGTCGAGCGCAAGAACTACAACGGCGCCTTCTTCCCCGGCTACCGCGCCACGCCCGAAGACACCGTCGCCCGCCCCGTCGGTCTGCTCCACATCGACCACATCGTCGGCAACGTCGGCTGGAACTCCATGAACCAGTGGGTCGACTTCTACTCCAAGATCATGGGCTTCCAGCTCTACCAGCACTTCGACGACAACGACATCTCCACCGAATACTCCGCGCTCATGTCCAAGGTCATGGCCAACTCAACCGGCTACGTAAAGTTCCCCATCAACGAGCCCGCCGAAGGCCGCCGCAAATCCCAGATCGAAGAGTACCTCGACTTCTACGATGGCCCCGGCGTCCAGCATCTCGCCCTCGCCACCCACGACATCCTCGCCACCGTCGCCAGCCTCCAGCAGCAGGGCGTCAACTTCCTCACCGTCCCGCACAGCTACTACACCGAGCTCCAGGATCGCGTCGGCAAGATCGACGAACCCATCGACGAGCTCGAGCGCCTCGGCATCCTCGTCGACCGCGACAACGAAGGCTACATGCTGCAGATCTTCACCCAGCCCGTCGAAGACCGCCCCACCGTCTTCTACGAAATCATCCAGCGCAAGGGAAGCCGCAGCTTCGGCAAGGGGAACTTCAAAGCATTGTTCGAGGCAATAGAAAGAGAGCAAGAAGCCCGTGGAAACTTATAGCCAGCAGGAGGCCCGTGGCGACCTCTAGCCCGCACGGCCTCAACAAACTCTATCCCGACGCCCGCACCGCCCTGGCCGGCATCGTCCGCGACGACATGCTGCTGGCCATCGGCGGCTTCGGCCTCTGCGGCATCCCCGAAGCACTCATCGCCGCCCTGCGCGATACCGGCGCACGCAACCTCACCATCGCCAGCAACAACGCCGGCATCGATAACTGGGGCATCGGTCTTCTCCTGCAAACCCGCCAGGTCAAAAAAATGATCTCCAGCTATGTAGGAGAGAACGCCGAGTTCGAGCGCCAGTTCCTCTCGGGTGAACTGGAAGTCGAGTTCGCCCCGCAGGGCACCCTCGCCGAACGCATGCGCGCCGGCGGCGCAGGCATCCCCGGCTTCTACACCCGCACCGGCGTCGGCACCCTCATCGCCGAAGGCAAAGAGCACAAGGACTTCGACGGCCACACCTACATCCTCGAGCGCGGCATCATCGCCGACCTCGCCCTCGTCAAAGCATGGAAGGCCGACACCCACGGCAACCTCGTCTACCGCCGCACCGCCCGCAACTTCAACCCCAACGCTGCCACCTGCGGCAAAGTCACCATCGCCGAAGCAGAGATCATCGTCCAGCCCGGCGAGCTCGACCCCGACGAGATCCACACCCCCGGCATCTTCGTCCACCGCGTCGTCCACAATCCCAACCCCGACAAGCGCATCGAAAAACTCACCACACGCAACACCGAAAGCCAAGAGGCCTGACAGTGTCCTGGACCCGCAACCAGATGGCCGCGCGCGCCGCCCTCGAACTCCGCGACGGCTTCTACGTCAACCTCGGCATCGGCATCCCCACTCTCGTCGCCAACTACATCCCCGCCGGCATGTCCGTCACTCTGCAATCGGAAAACGGCCTGCTCGGCATGGGCCCTTTTCCTCTCGCCGCCGAAGTCGACCCCGACCTCATCAACGCCGGCAAAGAAACCGTCACCTTCACCCCCGGCGCCTCCACCTTCTCCAGCGCCGACTCCTTCGCCATGATCCGCGGCGGCCACATTGACCTCGCCATCCTCGGCGCCATGCAAGTCTCCGAGCGCGGCGACCTCGCCAACTGGATGATCCCCGGCAAGAGGGTCAAAGGCATGGGCGGTGCCATGGATCTCGTGTCCGGCGTTCGCCGCGTAGTCGTCCTCATGGAGCACACCGCGCAGGGAAGTCCCAAGCTCCTCCCCGCCTGCACCCTCCCTCTAACCGGCGCCGCGGTAGTCAACCGTGTCATCACCGAGCTAGGCGTATTCGACATCACCCCCACCGGCTTCGCCGCCATCGAACTAGCCCCCAACGTCACCCCCGAGCAAGTCCAGCAAGCCACCGGAGCCCCCGTCGAGTTCCCCCACCCCTCTTAACGCTCGCCGTCCGCGCAGCACAGGAGTCGACAGTGAAACCACATCGCCCCATCGCCATCATGCTGCCGCTGTGCATCGGCCTGGCCGCGCCGTGTCTCTCTCTGGCGCAGACGTCCCCAGCCTCAGCAGAAAAGATGAGTCAGACACAAAGCGCGGTTCCCGGCCTCCACGACTTCGATTTCTTAGTGGGCCGCTGGCAAGTGCATCACCGCAAACTCAAAGTCCGTCTCGCCAACAATCACGACTGGATCGAATTCGAAGGCACCCTCGTCAGCCAGCCCCTCATGGGCGGCCACGCCAACATCGATGACGACGTCTTCAACGTCCCCGGCGATCCCTATCGCGGCGCCGCTCCGCGTTCCTTCGACGCCAAAACAGGCCAGTGGTCCATCTGGTGGATGGACAGTCGCACACCCCAGGCCCCCCTCGATCCGCCCGTGAAAGGCAGCTTCCACAACGGCGTTGGAACCTTCTATGCCGACGACACGTTCAACGGCAAACCCATCCGCATGCGATTCATCTGGTCGAAGATCACTCCCAACACCTGCCACTGGGAACAAGCGTTCTCTCCCGACGGCGGCAAGACCTGGGAGACCAACTGGGTCCAGGACCTCAAACGAGTCCAATAGCTGGCAGGCCCGCAGCACGCCCCCTCCGCCCGCTTCCAACCACGAATCTTAACTCTCGCCGTCCCCGCAGGACTTAACTCTCGCCGTCCGCGCAGGACGACCACACAGCCTTCCGCTTCTCCAGAAACGCGGTAACCCCTTCATAAAAATCCTTGGTCTCCCGCGCCCCCGCATTCGCCTCCATCCCCAACTCCACCGCCGCATCCAGCCACGCCTTACTCTGCGCCGCCAGCAACTTCTTCGTCGCACGCAACGACGACGGACTATTCTCCGCCAGCACCCCCGCCAGCGTATTTACCCGGGCCTCCAACTCCTCCGCCGCCACCACCTCATTCACCAGCCCCAGTCGATACGCCTCCGCCGCATCAAACAGCTTCCCCGTCAGCAGCAAACCGCGCGCCTGCTTCTCCCCAATCTGCAGCACCAGGTACGCCGACACCAGCGCCGGCACAAACCCAATCCGCGCCTCCGTATACCCGAACTTCGCCGTCGGCACGGCCAGCGTAAAATCGCAGATCGTCGCCAGCCCCGTCCCGCCCGCAACCGCCGCGCCGTGCACCTTCGCAATCGTCGGCTTGGGCAGCTCATACAGCGTTCGAAACAGCCGCGCCACCCGCTCCGCGTCCGCGCGATGTTCCGCCGCGCTCTTCTCCTTCGCTCCCTGCAGCACACTCAAGTCCAGCCCCGAGCAGAACGCCTCGCCCGCCCCGGCCAGTACCACCACCCGGCAATCACTCGCAGCCGCCTCGTCGAAAGCCGCAATCAACTCGTCCTGCATCAGCGGCGTCATCGCATTGCGCCGCTCCGGCCTATTCAACCGAATCTTCCGCACCCAGCCCTCTTGCCCCACCACAATCGTCTCGTAACTCACTTCGCCTCACCTCCCGCCGCATGAGCAAAGTCCCGCGCAATCCGCGCCGTCTCCCACTCCAGTTCGTTCAGTCCTTGAAGTCTCGCCGGCCCCAGCCCCAGCTCGCGCAGCGCCGCCAGCAGTTCATCGGTTGGCAAATTCCCCACTAGCTCATCCTGCGCAAACGGACATCCGCCCAGCCCCCCAATCGCCGCATCAAACCGCCGGCACCCGCCCGCATACGCAGACTTCACGCGATCCACCGCCACCTCCCGCCGCACATGCAGATGCACCCCCACCTCCAACTCCGCATGCTCCGCCACCACCTCGCCCACCACCTCCAACACCTGCAATGACGTAGCCGCGCCCACCGTATCCGCCAGCGACACCGTGCCAATCCCCATCCCCTCCAGCGTCTTGCACGCGTCCGTCACCCGCGTCAAACTCCACTCATCCCCATAAGGATTCCCAAACGCCATCGACACATACGCCACCACGCGCACTCCATGCCTGCGCGCCATCCCCTGGATCGCCTCCAGCGTCCGCAGCGCCTCCTCCTGCGTCTGCTTCTGATTCCGCTCCAGAAAACTAGGCGAGATCGAGTACGGAAATCCCAGCACGCCCACCGCCCCCGTGGCGATCGCGCGCTCAGCGCCCTTCTCGTTCACCACAATCCCAATCAAGTCCACACCGTGCACCGGCCCCAACAGCCTTAGCACCTCCTCCGAGTCCGCCATCTGCGGCACCGCCGCCGGCGACACGAAACTCACCGCGTCGATATGCCGAAACCCAGCCTCCACCAGCGATCGCAGATACGCAGCCTTCCGCTCCGCAGGAATATGCCCTGTCAGCCCCTGCCACGCATCCCGCGGACACTCGACAATCTTTACGCCATCGGCCATGCTCTTATCCCCGCGAAGGCTGCACCTTCAGAAGCTCGCGCGCAATCACCATCCGCTGAATCTCGCTCGTCCCTTCGCCAATCGTGCATAGCTTCACATCGCGATAAAACTTCTCTGCAGGATAGTCCTTGATGAACCCATATCCCCCAAACAACTGCACGGCCTCGTTGCAGATCCGCACCGCCACCTCGCTCGCAAACAGCTTCGCCATGGCCGACTCCCGCGTCACGGTCCGCCCGGAATCCTTCAGCACCGCCGCGCGTTGTGTCAGCAGCCGCGCCGCATCCAACTCGGTCGCCATGTCCGCCAGCTTCCACTGAATCCCCTGGAACTCCGCGATCGCCTTCCCAAACTGCCGTCGCTCCTTCACATACTTCGTCGCCGCATCCAGCGCGCCTCGCGCAATCCCCAGCGACAGCGCCGCAATCGAAATCCTTCCCCCATCCAGCACCCTCATCGAGTCGACGAACCCCTCGCCCTCAACCCCCAGCAAATTCTCCGCCGGAATCTCGCAGTCCTCAAAGATCAGCTCACTTGTATCGCTGGCCCGCAGCCCCAGCTTGTTCTCTTTCTTCCCCGGCCGAAATCCCTTCGTCCCTTTCTCCACCACAAACGCCGACAGCCCATGCGTCCCCTTGCTCTTGTCCGTCACCGCAATCACCACGGCTGTATCCGCATAACTTCCATTCGTGATGAACGTCTTCGTCCCATTCAGCACCCACTTGTCGCCCTTGCGCACTGCGGTAGTCCGCGCACCACCCGCATCTGACCCCGACCCTGGCTCGGTCAGCCCCCACGCTCCGAGCCACTCGCCGCTCGCCAGCTTCGGAACATACTTCCGCTTCTGCGCCTCATTGCCCGCCAGAAAAATATGATTCGTCCCGAGCGAATTATGCGCCGCCACGATGATCCCCACTGACCCATCCACCGCCGACAGCTCCTCAATCGCCAGCACGTAATCCACGTACCCCATCCCCGCGCCGCCATACTCCGGCGGAAAGATCACGCCCAGCAGCCCCATCGCGCCCAGCTTCTTCACCACCGCAGCAGGGAACTCGCTCTTCTCATCCCACTCCGAAACGTGCGGAGCAATCTCCCGCGCAGCAAACTGCCGAATCTCCTTCCGCAGCGCCTCCTGGTCCTCTGTCAACACAAACGGATACAACCCCTCAACCGACTCAACCGCAACACTCATACGACCAACTCCTCCGCGCGCAACCCGCGCACCATCCCATTAGATGCCTTAGCCGACGCACCACACCGCAATCCAGCCAAGCCAGCGAATCATACAGTCCAGCGCTAACCCCTGTCCGAGCCCTACGCGCGAATATCGCCCTGCCTCTACTGCTCTTCCGGATTAGCAGGGGGCTTCAGACCCCTGAAATCGGACCTGACGAAGAAAAGGGCTTTAGCCCTGGCCTTGTACTCGTTCCGACGTAGGCTCTACGTCTGCAGCACGCCCACATTAAACTTCCCCACCTCGGGATTCAACGCGCAAGCCTCCAGCGCTGTCATCAACACCTCCCGCGTCTTCGCCGGATCGATAATCGCATCAATCCACAACCGCGCCGCCCCATACCGAGGATCCGCCTGCGCGTCATACGCATTCTTGATCTCGTCGTACACCGCCTTCTTTTCGGCCTCGCTCAACACCTTCCCCCCGCGCTCCATCTGCTTCGCCCGAACTTCCGCCAGCGTCCCGGCAGCCGACGCGCCGCTCATCACCGCATACCGCGCCGTAGGCCACGCAAACAGAAACCGCGGGTCATACGCCTTCCCGCACATCGCATAATGTCCCGCACCAAAGCTCCCGCCCACGATCACCGTAATCTTCGGCACCACACTCGTGCTCACGGCCGACACCATCTTCGCCCCTGCCCGAATAATCCCCGACCACTCCGCATCTTTCCCCACCATGAACCCATTCACATCGTGCAGAAAAATCAGCGGCACCAAATTCTGATTGCAATCCATAATGAACCGCGCCGCCTTCTGCGCAGCCTCCGTATAGATCACGCCGCCCACCTCAATCCGCTTCGTCCCCGCCTGCGGCCCCATTGCCACCGTCTGCATCTGATTCGTCTTCTGATTCGCCACAATCCCCACCGCCCGCCCGCCAATCCGCGCAAACCCGCACAACAGCGTCCGACCAAAGTCCGCCTTGTACTCATCGAACTCGCTGCGGTCGACAATCCGCGCAATCACCTCGCGCATGTCATACACGTTGCTAGCCCCAGGCGCCGGATTCAGCAACCCATAAAGCTCCTCAGCCGCAAACCTCGGCGCATCCCGCTCCGCATCGAACGCCACCCGCGAAAATGGCCCCACCTCAAAACCGGGTGCCCCATGTCTCGCTTCTGAGACATGGGTTCCAGGCGACCTCTGCCCCATCATCCCCACCAAACTCCTCAGCCGCGCAAGACACAAATGATCGTTCGGCTCCTTGAAATCCACCGTCCCCGAAATCTCCGCATGCATCGCCGCCCCGCCCAACTCCTCCGCGCCCGTCTTCTGCCCAATCGCCGCCTGCACCAGCGAAGGCCCCGCCAGAAACAGCCCCGACCCCTCGGTCATCAGCACCGTATCGGTCATCACCGGCAGATACGCCCCGCCCGCCACGCACATCCCCATAATCGCCGTGATCTGCGGAATCCCCAGCGAACTCATCACCGCGTTATTCCGAAACACTCGCCCAAAATCATCTGTATCCGGAAACACGTCTTCCTGCAACGGCAGAAACACGCCCGAAGAATCCACCAGGTACAGCGTAGGAATCCGATTCTCCAACGCAATGGTCTGCGCCCGCAGCACCTTCTTCGCGGTCATCGGAAAGAACGCTCCCGCCTTCACCGTCGCATCGTTCGCGACGATCATGCAAAGTCGCCCACTCACCCGCCCCAACCCCGTCACCACCCCAGCCCCCGGAGCCCCGCCATACTCCGAGTACATCCCAAACGCCGCCCAAAGCCCCAACTCCAAAAAGTTAGAGCCAGCCACAGCGCCGGGTGCCCCAGGTCTCGCTTCTGAGACCTGGGTTTCCAGAGGCTCCGGATCCAGCAACAACGCCAGCCGCTCCCGAACCGTCAGCCGCCCCTTCGCCCGCTGAGCCTCCGCCGCCTTCGCCCCACCCCCCATCCGAATCCCATCTTCCTCCCCCCGCAACGCCGCCAGCAGCGCCACCATCGCTGCACGGTTCTCCCCAAACTTCGCAGCCCCCACCTTTACCGTCGACTCCAACCGATTCTCCGCCTTCAACTCATCCGCCATCCAACACCTCAAATCCCGCCGAGAATACCATCTCCGCCACACCCAACGCGAAACACGTCTCCCGTCCGCAAGCGGCCCTCTTGGACGGAACGAATGAAGTCGTCCGAAACACAATCCAACTTTCATCCAGCCACCAGTCTAAAATCCCACACACGTGGCAATTTTCCGCCGGCGCCGCAACTCATTGATCCTTTCCGCGTAATTTGTTTCATCTCATTGAAGGAGCGTCCATGCAGTTTCCCGAGGGTTCGCGCGCTTCCCGGTATCTCGCGCTTCTCGAGTTCACACTCGTCGTCGCCCTCTTCATCGCGGATGCGCATCACCTCATTCCTGTCAGCAAAACGCCTGAGTTAGTTCTGCTCGGCTGGATATCGCTTCGCCTACGGCACCTGAAATGGCGCGATGTTGGCCTCGCGCGCAAGCGTCCCATCCTGCAAGCAATCGCGCTCGGCGTTGCCGGAGGAATCGCGATTGAGCTGATCGAGTTATACGTCTCGCAGCCCCTGCTCGTTCGCCTCACCCACCATGCGCCCGATCTCTCCGACTTCAATCAGCTGCGAGGAAACTTCAACATCATGCTCCTCGCCCTGGCGCTCACCTGGACCCTCGCCGCCTTCGGCGAAGAGATGGCATGGCGCGGCTGGCTCATGAATCGCGTTGCCGGTCTCGGTGGTAAATCACGTACGGCGTGGATCATCAGCCTCCTGCTCGTGAACGCAGCGTTCGGCATGGCGCACTCCTACCAGGGCATCACCGGAATTCTCGACGAAGGCTTCATGGGCTTATTGCTCGGGCTCATGTACTTGTTCGCTGGCGAGGATCTTTGGATCCCTATCGTTGCCCACGGTGTGCAGGATTCCATCGACACGCTGCTGCTCTACTCTGGCCACTACCCCTTTCCGGGGTTGAAGTAACCGCAGCCCAAGCCTCCTCGCGCCACCCTCACCGTCCGCGCAGGACTTATACTGGTTCTTGCGAAGAACTCTCCCCGCAAAGGCTCCCTCCCGCTCCTATGAAGACCTTCTACATCGAAACCTTCGGCTGCCAGATGAACGCCCACGACTCCGAAAAAGTCGTTGGCACCCTCCTCAACGAGGGCTACACCCAGACCGCCGACGAAGCCGACGCCGGCCTCATCCTCTACAACACCTGCTCCATCCGCGATAAGGCAGAGCAAAAAGTCTTCCATCGATTGAATGAATATAAGAAGCTTCATGGCGAGGGCAAGCGCTTCGCCGTCATCGGTTGCGTAGCCCAGCAGGAAGGCACGAAAATCTTCGACCGCGCCCCCTACGTCTCCATCGTCGCCGGCTCCTCCAGCTACCGCAACCTCCCCGACATGCTAGCCCGCCTCGAAGCCGGCGAAACCCGCATCACCGGCCTGGACGACCGCCAGACCGACGAGACCTTCGACACCGAATTCACCGCCCGCACCAACCCCCACCGCGGCTACATCACGATCATCGAAGGCTGCGATAAATTCTGTGCGTACTGTGTAGTGCCTTATACCCGTGGAAAAGAACGCAGCCGCACCAGCGCGTCCGTCCTCGCCGAAGCCCAGCGCATCGCCCAGTCCGGCTTCACCGAGATCCAGCTCCTCGGCCAGAACGTCAACAGCTATCACGACCCCTCGGGCAAGCGCACCTTCGCCGAACTCCTCGCCGCAGTAGGCGAAGTCAACGGCATCCAGCGCGTCCGCTTTACAACATCCCACCCGAGAGACTTTACGCGAGACATAGTCGACGTAATCGACGCCGTCCCCACCCTCTGCGATCACGTCCATCTCCCCGTCCAGTCCGGCAGCACGGCCGTCCTAAAAGCCATGCAGCGCGAGTACACTCGCGACTGGTACCTCGAGCGCATCGCCTGGACCAAAGCAGCCAAGCGCGACATCTCGCTCACGTCTGACATTATTGTCGGCTTCCCCGGCGAAACCGATCGCGACTTCGAAGACACCATCACCCTCCTCGAAGAGGTGGGCTACGACGCCATCTACGGCTTTAAATATTCCCCCCGCCCCAACACCCCAGCGATCCACATGGAAGACTCCATCCCCGAAGACGTAAAGGTGCAGCGCCTCGCGATCCTCAACGCCCGCCAGCGCGAGATTCAGCGCCGCAACTACGCCCGCCACCTCAACCAAATCATGCCCATCATGGTAGAGCACGGCGCCAACAACCGGGGCCAGATCACCGGCCGCAGCACCCAAAACAAAACCGTCAACTTCTCTTGCGAAGGCATCGACCTGCAACTCAACCCGCCGCCCATCGGCAGCTACGTAGACGTCCGCATCACCCAGATCTTCCCCAGCTCCCTGGTAGGCGAAGCCATCTCCCAACCCACCGCCCCCTCGCCCGCAGCAATCGCCCAGGCCGCCCTGAACGCCAGAGTCAACCCGATCCCCTCAGAAGCAGTCTGACAAGAAACTGAGAACTGAGAACTGAGAACTGAGAACTGAGAACTGAGAACTGAGAACGAGCACCTGCAACCTCACAGCCTTCGGCGTTACACTGACTCATGCACCTCCCCGGCTTCAAACCCGAACCCGACGAACTACCGGCCCCCGAACCAGAAGTAGAAGTTCGCATCCGCGGCCTCATGATGGACCCCTCCACCAAGATGCCGATCGTCGTCCTCAACGATCTCTCCGGCGAAATCGTTCTCCCCATCTGGGTCGGTCTCTTCGAAGCCAACGCCATCGCGCTCGAAATCGAGAAGGCCACCACGGTCCGCCCGATGACCCACGACCTCCTCCGCAACGTCATCGACGGCCTCAACGCCCGCGTCACCCGAGTAGTCGTCGGCGACCTCCGCGAAGACACCTTCCACGCCACCATCTGGATGGACCAGAACGGCGAAGTCGTAGCCATCGACGCCCGCCCCTCCGACGCCATCGCACTCGCCCTCCGCTCCGACTGCCCCATCTTCGTCTCGCAGCAAGTCTACGAACACGCCCGCAAAGCCTCCAACGGCAACACCACCCTAAGCCCCGAAGACCTCCGCCGCTGGCTCGAAAGCCTCAACGACGACGAGATGGGCCGCTACAAAATGTGATGGCCATGGGCCGCCACAACCGTGTAGCTAGCCCCAAGGATTTGTCATCCTTCGCCGCAGGCGGAGGATCTGCTTCTGCCGCCCATACCCTGTCATCCTGAGCGAACCCTGAACGCAGTGAAGGGGGAGCCGAAGGACCCCGAAGAGTTCTCGCTTACCACAACCGCCAACCCTTTCCCGCAAGAATCCAAACTCCAGTCTTTGCCCTTGCTTTTCTTTCTGTCATTCCCTCTGGGAATCTGCTGCTTCCTTTGCATTTGCTGTTACCCACTCCGTTGTTCCACCCCTCCTGGAAGCTATTGAATGCGAAGTGCCCACTACGCGTGGGGCGGGCGTTCGCACGCCTTTTTGAGGCTTCGCGTGGACCTCCCGATGGTCGGGAAGAGAATATGGTTCGCGACCAACGGAAGCGCCCAGCCGAAGGCCTCTGCCCGCAACGAAGTTGCCGCCCCGCGCGCAGCGGGCCCGTCCGGCAGGACACCGGTATTGAGTCCTCCAAAAAATACGGCGCACGATCCCAACTCTCGCCGTCCGCGCAGGACTTGCTATCCTGAAGCCATCGCCAACGCGCTCAAATCCGCCGCCCTCATCAACCTCGGCATCTTCGAGCGCCTCCTCCACCCCCGCCAGCCTGACCTGGCCGACATCACGAACTTCCTCCTCCTGCAATACCCCCTCGCCCTCGGCACAGCCATCCACGCCACCCCGCTGATCGCCGCCATCCACGCAACGATCCCCGGCGCACGCGTAGCCGCCGCAGCCAGCGGATTCGCCCTCGAGATCCTCCGCAACAACCCCGGCCTGCAGGATCAGGGTATTGCGCGCCTCATCCCCACACCCACCCCCCTCCGCGAGCTCCTTCCCGCAGCCAACGCCATCCGCCGCGCCAACCCCTTCGGCCGCGAGCGCTACGCCGTCCTCCTCACCACCGGCAACGAGCGCTCCCGCGTCATCCTCTCCGCCCTCCTCGCCGGCGCTCCCACCCGCGTCGGCTACACGCTCCTCCCCGAGCTAGCCGCCGCCCACCTCCACTTCGACCCGCGCCTCTCCCAGATCGCCAACAACCTCCGCATCCTCGAAGCCCTGGGCCACGGCCCCGCTCTCCTCGACCAGCTTCAATCCAACCCCAACCTCATCGAGCCGCAAGTCTTCCCCTCACCCGACGACACCGCAACCGCGCATCAACTCCTCCGCGAGCAGGGAATCGATGAGTCCAAACCCATCGCCGTCTTCATCACCCAGACCAGCCCCACGCAGCGCAAGTCCTGGCGCGAAGACCGCTTCCGCGCCGTAGCCGAAACCCTTCACCGCACCCACAAGATGCAGATCGTATTCGCCGGCACCGCCGCAGAATCCCCGGCCATCGAAGCCCTCCGCTCCGGCCTCACCTTTCCCACTGCGACAGTAGCCGGCCAGACCAGCCTGCTCGAGCTCTCCGCCATCCTCGGCCTCGCGGACATCGCCCTCACCCTCGACACCGGCCCCATGCACCTGGCCCGCGCCATGCGTCTCCCCATGGTCATCATCGCGCCCGCATGGTCGCCCGCAGTCGAATGGCTCCCCCTCAACAACCCCCGCGCACGCATCCTAAAAAACCTCGACCTCCCCACCGCCCCCGACGACTACCTCATCGACGAAGTCACCGTCCCCGAAGTAGAGCAGCACCTCAACGAACTCCTAACCCTCTACCCACCCCGCACCTTCACCCACCGCACCTGAAGGTCCACCAGCGCATCCGTGGCGAAACGTGGCGCCCCTCTTTGCGCCCTTTGCGTCAAGGCACTTAACTCCCGCCGTCCGCGCAGGCCCTACCGCAGCGCCAACTCATCCAGCCAAACAAAAAACTCCGGAAACGAAATGCTCGCCGCCTCCGCCCCCTGAATAACCGTCTCCCCCTCAGCCCGCAACGCCGCAATCGAAAACGCCATCGCAATCCGGTGGTCCATCCCCGAATCAATCACCCCACCCCTCAACTTCTGCCCTCCGGGAATATCCATCCCATCCTCATGCTCCACCACCTCCGCGCCCATTGCGCGCAGATTCTTCACCACCAGCGCAATCCGGTCGCTCTCCTTCACCCGCAACTCTTTCGCATCGCGAATCCGCACGCCGCCTTGCGTGTACGGAGCAATCGCCGCAATCACCGGCAGCTCATCAATCAACTGAGCGGCTCTCTCCCCGCCAATGTCGATGCCCGCCAAGACCCGTCCGCGATTCACCTGGATCGTTCCCGCCATCTCGCCATGCGTCTCCTGCACGTCGAGCACCTTGATCACCCCGCCCATCGCCGAAATCACATCCAGCATCGCGGCCCGCGTAGGATTCATCCCCAACGCGTCTAACACCAGGTTGGAATCCTCAAACAGCAGCGCCGCACAAAGAAAGAACGCCGCCGACGACATGTCCCCCGGCACCGTAGCATCCACCGCCTTGAGCTTCTGTCCCCCCGCAATCCGCAGCCGCCCATCTTCGCGCTCCAGCGTCGCACCAAACGCCCTCAACGCATGTTCCGAATGGTCCCGCGTCCGCACGCTCTCCGCAATCGACGTAACCCCCTCCGCCTGCAGCCCCGCAAACAACACCGCCGTCTTCACCTGCGCGCTCGCAATCGGCGCCTCAAAATCAATCCCCCGCAGCTTCCCCCCATGCACCACCATCGGCGCATGCCCATCCGTCAAATCAATCTTCGCCCCCATCAACTCCAGCGGCTTCCGAATCCTCTCCATCGGCCGCACCGTCAGCGACGCATCGCCAACAAATTTAAACGTCCCCTTCTGCGCAGCCACCAACCCCGCCAGCATCCGCATCGTCGAGCCGCTATTCCCGCAATCCAAATCCTTCTTCGGCTGGTGCAGCACGCCCCCGGTGCCCGTAACCTCAATCGTCTTCCCGACGGTCTCCACCTTCGCGCCCATCGCGGCCATACACGCCAGCGAACTCAGCGGATCCGCGCCCGTAGAAAAATTCGTAAGCCGCGACGTCCCCTCAGCAAACCCCGCCAGCATCGCATACCGATGCGAGATCGACTTATCGCCAGGCAGCATCACCGACCCACGAAACCCCCGCGCCGGCGAAATAATCACATCAGAAGAAGCATCCCGCACAACAGAACTCATGCCACCATCTTAGCGAATCACTACTCACTAATCACTAATCACTACTCACTGTCTTCAATGCCCCGCCGGCGGATTCTCCGGATACAGCCGAATATCCGGCACCCCGCGATACCGCTCCGCATAATCCATTCCATACCCAATCACAAACGCATTCGGAATCTTGAAACACGCATAGTCCGCCTCAATCGGCACCAGTCGCCGCGACGGCTTATCCAGACACGTCGCAATCTTCAGCGACGCCGGCTTATGTTGCAGCATCAACCCGCGCAGATAGCTCAGCGTCAATCCCGTGTCGAGAATGTCCTCCACCAAAATCACGTGCCGCCCCTCAATCGGGTTGTCGATATCCTTGATCAGCTTCACCGCGCCACTCGACACCCGCGCCCGCCCGTAGCTCGACACCGCCACAAAATCAAACGTGTTGTCCACCTGGATCGCGCGCGCCAAATCCGCCAGGAAAATCGCCGCGCCCTTCAGCACGCCAATCAGCACAATCGACTGACCCTTGTAATCCTCGGAGATCTTTTCTCCAATTACCTGAACACGTTCAGCAATCTGCTCTTTCGACAGCAGAACTTCCATCACATCGGGCGATACAAACTCAGGAACACTCGAGACCATGCGCTTAGACTACGCGAAAACCCCGCTCAGAAAAAATCGCCGCCGCCCACTCCCCATTGAGGAAAACACGGCCCCATTCCCGCCCATCGTCCACCCCCTCCCGCGCCGTTATACTTAAACCTGCATGTATCCCTATTTAAATCTCGGTTTTGCTCATGTAGGAACCTTTGGCCTGATGCTCTGGCTCGCCGCCGTCTGCGGCACCATCGTCCTGCACAAAAATCTCGTCCGCAACGGCTCCGACGCCGACGCCCTCAGCATCGTCACCATGGTCGTGCTCGCCGGCATCGTCGGCGCCAAGCTCTGGCACGAGCTCGAAAGCGTCCGCGATCTCCAAGCCGCCTGGCGCGACATCCTCGCTCCCGGCCTCCATCACTTCACCGAGATCCTCTTCAACTTCCTGCACTGGTTCCAGGCCGGCTTCGCCTGGTACGGTGGCCTGCTCGCCGGCGTCGCGATGCTCATGTACCAGGGCGTCCTCGCCAAGCCCAACGGCCTCACCGGCAGTCGCGCCGCGCTCCGCATGCTGGACTTCGCCGCCCCCGCCGCGGCCGTCGGTTACGGCGTCGGCCGCATCGGCTGCCTGCTCTCCGGCGACGGCGACTACGGCATCAACACCACCCTCCCCTGGGGCGTTCACATGATGCACGGCCTCACCGAGTACACCCGCGCCCTCGTCCTCCCCAACCCTCCTACGGCTGCCGTGCAGCCCACCCCCATCTACGAGCTCCTCTTCGCCCTGGCCCTCGCCTGGTGGCTCTGGAAACGCGCCTCCAAGCCTTTACCCCTCGGCTTGCTGACCGGCGAATACCTCGTCCTCAGCGGCATCGGCCGCTTCCTCGTCGAGTTCGTCCGCATCAACCCCCGCATCTACTTCGGCCACACCATGTCGAACGCCCAGGTAGCAGCCCTCGGTAGCGTCCTCTTCGGAGCCGCCATGATGTACCTCACCCGCCACAATCAGGCCGTCCTCTCCCAGCCCCTACCCAAAACTCCCAAGGACGTCCCAGCCACCGCCTGACACCGCCGTAGCTCGTCTTACGTGGCGAAACGTCGCAACCTTGGCGTCCTTTGCGTCAAAGCCTTTGCCGTTGCCTTTCTTTCTGTCATTCCCTCCGGGAATCTGCTTCTGCAATTGCGTGAGCACCTATAGTCGGACTCGCCGCCCAAAATAAATTCCCCCAAAACAGCCCAAAATCACGTTGTCAACCCCCCACCCCACCCAGAAACCCACAAAGCCCCCATGCCCATTGACGATTTCTCTCCCACCAGCTTGGCATAGTTACCCCCACCCAAGGTCTAAACTTTAACTAGCACCCTCACAATCAAGGGCCAACGGCCCAACATACACAACACAAGGGGGCCGCAGGCCCCCATTTCGCCCATAAGTTCTTTAGAACGGGGTATTGTCGCCCTTAAAGTCCTTGAATTCAGCGCGTTACGACCCAAAAATCACCCCAACCGAGGGGATACTTTAGCCCTTAACCCCAACGCCCTGAATACCTTGCATAAAAAAATCGACTAAAGAGGGGGGAGGGGGAGGGGGGTGCCATTGACACAGCACCTAACTCTCGCCGTCCGCGCAGGACCGCAGGACTTACAGCCTTCGCAAAAACGCCTTCGCCAGTTCCAGCTCCGGGAATAGCCGCTCCTCCGCCTGGAACTCCCGCGAGTGCACACACCGCCGCCCCGCCCGCACCCTCACCGGATGCTTCAGGTGCAGCATCTCGTGGTACAGCAGGTACTCAATCGCATACCGAGGAGTCCCTGGCCGATCGAACACCCGGCTCACGACAATCGTGTTGTGCGCCGCATCATAGTGTCCGAGCATGCGTTTCGCCACATGCGCGCTCCAGGTCAACACAGGCCGCCCCAGCAGCCCGTGAAAGAACCGCCGGTTCACCGACTCGAACACCTCGTTCAGGTCGTACAAGTGTCCCTGCGGCGAGCTCAGCACCTTGCGTCCCCGTATCTGCCGCATCCGCTCGGCCTGCGACGACACGGCGTCCGACCGCGTATACCGCCGATACCGGTCGGCGTACACCGGCGCCACCGGCTTGCGATACAGCTTGGCCAGCAGAATATGAGCGATCGCCTGGTGAATGGTCGGGGGAGCATGTTCGAGCAGATCGGAGAGCCGAACGATCAGCTTTCCATCGCGCAGTCGGATGGTGGTGTTCAAGCTGGTGAATCGCCGGAACTTCACCTCCAGCACCGGCATCGGCGCCCGCGGACGAAGCTCGCGGTACTCCTGCTCAAACAGTTGCAGAATCTCAGCAGACACAGGTGGGAGACTAGAACGCGGCACGGCTAGCTCAGCCTACCATGCACCGAGCGTAGGATTTCTCCGCGCCTAACGCACATGTTCCAACGCGATAATGCGATGCTGCGCCTCGAACGTCTGGTCGGGAAATTTGTCGCCGGCAATCGCCAGGAACGCTTTATACGCCGCAATCGCCTGCTTGTTCTGGCGCAGCTTGTCGTGCGCCGTAGCCTGCAGGAACAGGGAAGTCGGAGAGTTCGGCAACACCGTCGATCGTGCATCGAGCGCAGCCAGGCTGGTCTGCGGATCGTTGTTCTTCGAAGCCGCAAACGCCAGGTGCCCTTCCGCCTCGCCCCACGCCTGATCGTCGTGGAACCCAGCACGCTGCTTCACAGCCTTCGCAAACGTAGCCTCAGCCGCTGCATCCTTGCCCTGCTTCACCTGCGCGCTGCCCAGCGCATCCAGCAGCATCGGGTCATTCGGATTTGCAACCAGCAACTCCGTGTAGAGCTTCTCGGCTTCCACATTGTCGCCGTTCACGTACTCAAGCTGCGCCAGCAGACGCGTCATATCCGGATCAGCCGCAAGCTTCTGATCAGAGGCCCTCAACTGCACCAGCAGCGGTATCGCCTCCGCAGCTTTGCCTTCGGCTGCATACAGTGAAGCCGCCTGGGCAACCAGACGCACATCGTTCGGATGCTCCTTCAGCGCCGGCGCGAGCACCGCATCGGCATCCGCCAGCTTGCCCGCATGTTGCAGCGCATGTGCGAGCCCTGCGGTTGCGTCCAAATCGCCTGGCATCAGCTTCAGCGCTCGCTGGTACGCAGGAATCGCATCCACCGAGTCGCCCGATCGATCGGCCAGCTCCGCTCCCATCAGCCCATCATCGGGAGTCTCAGGCGTCAGCTTCAACGCCGCCAGCAGCTCCTCGCGCGCTGCGTCCGGATTGCTGGCCTCATCCATATGCGCCAGCGCCCGCAACGCCCGTCCGCGCAGCTCCGGCTCTGCTGTCTGAAGCATCGCCGCATCGGTCAGCTGTTTGTGCGCATCCTGCGTTCTCCCAGCCCGAGCGTCCAGCAATCCAAGCGCAACCTTCGGCTCGGCGAACTCTGGAATCGCGGCAATCGCCGCAGCATACGCCCTGGCCGCATCGGCATCTTCGCCGTTGCGCTCCTCGGCAAACCCGAGATCGTACTGCACGCGACCGTCCTTAGGATTCGCCGCGGCCAGCACCTTCAGCTTCGCCTCAGCCGTCTTGTAATCCTGCTTCTCCAGAGCGCTCTCTGCCTCGGTTACCTGCGCGCTCGCCGTATTCTGCTTCGCATGGTCATCCACGCTATGCGTTCCCGGAGGCAACTGTTGCGCAACGCCAGCGCTCGTCGCAACCGCCAACACAACAGGGAACAGCCCGCGCTTCCTCATGCAACCTCCCGCGTGCGCTGCGATCCGCCATCCAGCACCTTGCCCAGCCAATAGCCTGTATGCGACGCCTTCACCTTCGCAATCTCCTCCGGAGTTCCTGTAGTCACAATCTGTCCACCGCCCGATCCGCCTTCAGGTCCCATGTCGATGACCCAATCGGCACACTTGATCACGTCCAGGTTGTGCTCGATCACCAGCAGCGAGCCACCTCCATCGATGAGCTTGTGGAACGCAGCCAGCAGCTTCGCCACATCCTCAAAGTGCAGCCCAGTCGTCGGCTCATCCAGGATGTACAGCACGCGGCTCGCAGCCCGCTTCGCCTCACCCCGAACACCGCCAGCACCACCCGACGATCCCGATCGCGCCGCTGCCAGGTGTTGGGCCAGCTTGACACGTTGTGCCTCTCCACCACTCAACGTCGTAGCACTCTGCCCCAGCCGTACATATCCCAATCCAACCTCGTCCAGCACCGCCAATTTATCAACGATCTTCGGATGTCCAGCGAAATAAACCAGCGCCTCGCGCACCGTCATGCCGAGCACTTCGTGAATATTCTTGCCCTTATACTTCACCTCAAGGATGGACGCTTTGTAGCGCGTTCCGTTGCACTCCTCGCACGGCAATTCCACATCGGCAAGGAACTGCATCTCGACCGTCACGGTGCCATCGCCTTCGCACACGTCACAACGTCCACCCGGAACATTGAACGAGAACGATCCAGCGGTAAGGTTCTTCCGCCGGGCATCCGGCTGCGCTGCGAACAGTTCCCGAATGGCATCGAAGGCCTTGATATACGTCACAGGATTGGAACGCGGCGTCCGTCCAATCGGCGACTGGTCCACCAGCACCACATCGTTCAGATACTGCGAGCCGGAAAGCTCCCGATAGAGATTCACCGTCTCCCGTTCGCCAGCTTCATCCTGCCCCAACGCCTGCATCAGCGCCCGATAAAGCACCTGATGCACCAGCGTAGACTTGCCCGACCCGGAAACCCCGGTGACGCAGCACAGCAGTCCCAGTGGTATCTCCACGTCCACGCCACGCAGGTTATGGATCCTCGCCCCCCGCAACACCAGCTTCTCCCGCCCCGGCTCCAGCCGATGCTTCGGAACGGCAATGCTCGCGCGCCCACTGAGATATCGCCCGGTCAGCGAAGCAGGATTCTCCCGCACCTCATCGACAGTTCCAGCCGCCAGCAAGTGCCCGCCCAACTCCCCCGCTCCCGGGCCAAGATCTAGCAAGTGATCCGCCGCGCGAATCACATCGGGGTCGTGTTCGACGACCAGGATGGTATTTCCCAGATCACGCAACTCTTCCATGATGGTGATGAGCTTGGCCGTATCGCGTGTGTGCAATCCAATCGAAGGCTCATCGAGCACATACAGTGCTCCAACCAGACGCGAACCGAGGCTGGCGGCCAACTGGATCCGCTGCGACTCGCCTCCGCTCAGGGTTGAACTCAATCGGTCTAATGTGAGGTATTCCAGTCCGACCTGCTGCAGGAAGCGGACGCGTTGTCGCACCTCTTCGAGCACCTTGCCTGCTATCTCCTGCTGTGAGGGGCTCAGGCTCAAGGAATCAAGGAACTCCTGTGCTTCTGTGATGGTGAGCGCGCAGACCTCGCAGATGTTCTTATCGCTGAGAAGCACCGCCCGAGCCTCGGCCCGCAACCTTTGGCCGCGACAGTCGGGACACGTCGCGTATCCGCGATACTTCGAAAGAAACACACGGACGTGCAGCTTGTATTTCTTGCGTTCCAGCTCTGCGAAAAACCCGCGAATGCCAGCCCAACTGCCTCGACCCTCTTCGATGAAACGCTGTTGCGGCTCGGTAAGGTCGAACCAAGGCACATCGATCGGAACTCCCTCTGCCTTGGCTGCCCGCTTCATCTCGCCGTGCCATGGACGATATTTCGTCTTGGTCCAAGGGTCAATCGCGCCTTCATCGAGGGTCTTGGAATGATTCGGAATGATGAGGTTGGGGTCGAAGTCAATAGTGTTGCCGAATCCCTGGCATCGAGGGCATGCACCGAATGGATTATTGAAACTGAAAAGTCGCGGTTCAGGTTCACGATACACGCGATGACAGTCAGAGCATTCGAAGGCTGACGAAAAGCGCAAAGACTGTGCCGCTTCTACCTCTTCCCTGGGAACAGTGCGAAGCACAATCTCGCCCGCTTCGCGGTAGCCGGTTTCAATCGCATCGACGAGTCGTCCGCGTATCTCCGCCGAAAGCGCCAGTCGGTCAATCAAAACATAAATCGGTCGATCGGCAGTTGCGCTGAAGTCCAATTCAAGCAAAGATTCGGGCGCGGAAAATTCAACAATCTTTCCCGCGCCACCGTGCTCATCTGCCTGCCAAAGCCGGTTATATCCACGCCTACGCAACTCGCCCAGCCTCTCCTTCAGCGGCTCAGCTAAATCTGTTGCGACAATCAAGCCAGACTTCTTGCCAGTCTTTGAGGTCTTCTTCGCAGCCTTCTTTGGAGCAGCAGTCACTTCTATCGAAGGGTCGACCGCAGGCCCCTGCATCGCCTCCAGTTTGACCTCTCTTCGCGCGATCGGAAACAAGGCATACACGCGCGTTCCTTCCGGCAGCGTGAGTACGCGCGCGACAATGTCATCGACGGTGTCGCGCCGGACTATGCCTCCACAATGCAGGCAGGTGACCGTCCCACACCGCGCAAATAGCAAACGCAGATAATCGAAGATTTCTGTCGCCGTGGCGACGGTGGAGCGTGGATTGCGTGTCTGATTCTTCTGCTTGATGGCAATGGCAGGCGCCAGCCCATCCATAAGATCCACATCGGGTTTCTCGATGCGCTCCAGAAATTGCCGGGCGTAGGCCGACAAGCTCTCGACATAGCGACGCTGGCCTTCTGCATATACCGTATCGAAGGCCAGTGACGACTTTCCCGAACCCGATACACCGCTCACCACCGTGAGCGCATTATGCGGAATGTCCACATCAATGTTCTTTAAATTGTGCGTCCGTGCACCGCGAATCGTAATCTTATCGTTCGCGCTATTGGTCCCCATACGGCTTATGCACTCCTTTGTGGCCGCAACATCTCAAGGAGAAGCAGGCAAGCTCCCACCACAATTGCCGAGTCTGCCACGTTGAAGTCTGGCCAGTGATAGTGGACGATATGCACCTCGAGGAAGTCGACCACGTACGCGAACCGCATGCGATCGTATAAGTTCCCAACCGCTCCGCCGAGGATCAGAGCGAGTGCGACCGAGGTGAGGCACAAACCGCGGCCCATCTTCCATATCAGCACGAGCACCACGACTACGGCAACGACAGAAAATCCGACTAACAGATTCCGCACCAGGTTCGGCGACGCGCTGCCCTCGAACATGCTGAATGCCGCGCCCGTATTGAGTACATGCGTCAGACGAAAGACCTTGGGAACGATGACAATCGCTTGGCCGGCCTGGATATGAGCGATGATCCAAAGCTTGCTTGCGCGATCGAGACCAACCACGAGTGCGGCAATCGCCAGGAGGAGCCACCGCATATCGCGCGGGGTAGCAGCAGTCGACATCACGCTGCCTCCTCGGTCAATGGCGGGAAGCCAATGGCGTTCAGCGCCTCAGCGCAGCGAGAGCATACCGTCTTCCAGCGATCATCGGCACCGACGTCTGGCACAACGCGCCAGCAACGTTCGCACTTTTCCCCATCGGCTACCTCCGCTTCGATCAGAACATCTGCCTCCCGTTTGGTATCCCCGACAAGCTGCACCGTCGCTCGTGAGACATTGAAAAACTCTGCCAAGGCCTCCTCGTACTTCTTTAACACCAATGCTTCAGTGGACCCTTCGGTTGCAATGATGCGGACGCCAGCGTCGAGGGATTTGCCTATGGCCTTCGACAACCGGAGCGCCTCCAGTTCCACCATCACCAGCTGACGAATATTCAGCAGCTGTTCCCACTCCGCTTCAATGCTTGCGATCCTTCCGGGCACTACGTCCAGAACACTTGGGAACAGGGCCAGGTGCACGCTGGGCAAGCGTCCATCGACCTTCGGCAGATATTGCCAAACTTCCTCAGCGGTGAAGGAAAGAATGGGTGCGATCAATCGTGTCATGGCCTCCGCGATGCGCCAGATCGCGGTCTGCGCGCTGCGTCGTCCCTGGCTCTTTGGAGCGAACGTGTACAACCTGTCTTTCACCACGTCCAGGTAGAGGGCACTCAGATCCGAATTTGTAAACTCGTTCAAGGCCTGATATGCACGATGGAACTCAAACTCGTCATACGCTGCGCGAATGGCAGCATCGAGTTCGGCAGTCCGAGCCAGGATGTACTGGTCGAGCGGCTGCATCTCCGACCACGAGATCGCATCCGTTGCGGGATCAAAATCCGAAAGATTGCTGAGCAGAAACCGCAAGGTGTTGCGCAGCTTGCGATAGTTGTCGCTCACGCGTTGCATCAGGTTTTCACTTGCCGCTACATCTTCGCGGAAGTCCACACTGGCAACCCAAAGCCGGATGATCTCGGCACCCAGACGGTTCGCGACGTCAACCGGATCCACACCATTCCCCAGAGACTTCGAGAACGCTCGACCCTGTTCGTCCAGCGTCCAGCCGCTGGTTGCGACCATCCTGTACGGAGCAGCGTCGCGGATCCCTACAGAGCTCAGCAGGGAAGAGTGGAACCATCCACGATGTTGGTCACCGCCCTCGGTATAGAGGTCGGCCGGCCAGTGAAGCTCAGGCTCCACATCGAGCACCGCATGCCAGCTCGCGCCACTCTCGAACCACACGTCGAGGATGTCCATCTCCTTGCGAAACTGCATGACAGTTCCACAAGCCCTGCATGCAGTTTCGGCAGGCAACAGGGTTTGCGGATCGTACTTGTACCAGGCGTCGGCGCCTTCCTTCGCAAATAGCTCAACTACACTTTTGTTGATCGCCTCGTCGTTGAGGGGCTCGTGACACTTCTCACAAAGAAACACGGCGATCGGAACTCCCCAGATGCGCTGCCGCGAGATGCACCAGTCCGGTCTGGTCGCGATCATGTTGGAGATGCGTTCCTCGCCCCATGCCGGATCCCATGTCACTCGCTTGATCTCTTCCAGTGCCCGTTCGCGGAAGGTCGAATTCGGCTCTTCTGCCTTGGGGGAAAGCACCGGGGTCTCCATCGAGATGAACCATTGTTCGGTCGCTCGAAAGATCAGCGGCTTGTGGCAACGCCAGCAGTGCGGATACTTGTGCTCCAAGTTGTGCCGCCCCAGCAGCGCACCCTTCGTCGCCAGCAGGGCTTCGATTGGAGCATTCGCCTTGAAGACGAACATGCCGTCGTACTCGGGCAATCCGTTACGCAGCTTGCCCTGTGCGTCCACGTCACACGTCAAGGGAAGTTCGTAACGAAGGCCCGTCGCGAAGTCATCGGGTCCATGGGCTGGAGCCGTGTGGACGGCACCTGTCCCCTGGTCCGTTGTCACATAGTCTGCCGTGACGCCGAGAATCTTCCGGTCAAGAAAGGGATGGGCAAATGTGGCGTGCTCCAGCCTGGATCCAGGGAAGGTTGCAATCACTTCCGCATGCTCGAAATCGCCAACCAGATCGCAGACCTGTCGCACCTGCTCGAGCAAAGCCTCCGCCACGATATAGACGTCGGTCCCATCCCGCAGAGCAACATACGGGATCTCGGGGTTGAACGCGACCGCCATGGACGCTGGCAACGTCCATGGCGTGGTCGTCCAGATGATGGTCCACACATTCTTGCCTGAAAGTGCGGGATCGATCTTTTCAGGGGCGCTGGTCAACCGGTATCGCACATAGACGCTGGGCGAGGTGTGCATCTCGTATTCCACTTCAGCTTCCGCCAGCGCTGTGTGGTCATGCGAGCACCAGTACACAGGCTTTAGCCCCTTGTACACGAAGCCCTTCTCATAGAATCCGTAAAAGGTCTCGAGGATCTGCGCCTCGTACGGAAAGTCCATCGTCGCGTAGGGCTTTTCCCACCGGCCGAAGACGCCGAGCCTTTTGAACTGAGAGCGCTGCAGATCGATAAATTTCGCGGCGTACTCCCTGCAGGCCTTCCGGACCGCAACTGGGTCCATCTCTAGCTTCTTGCCGCCAAGCTTCTCATCGACCTTGATCTCGATCGGCAGCCCATGGCAATCCCAACCCGGCACATAGGGAGCATCGAAGCCAGCCATGGTCTTCGTCTTGACGACAAAGTCTTTGATGCACTTATTCAAGGCATGACCGAGGTGAATTGCCCCGTTGGCGTAAGGCGGCCCATCATGCAGAATGTACTTTGGTGCCCCGGCGCGCGCCTTGCGAATCTGATGGTAAAGGGCCGCCTCATCCCATTGCGCCAACCGAAGAGGCTCATTTTGCGGTAGATTCGCCTTCATGGCGAAGTCTGTCTTTGGGAGGTTTAGCGTCCCTTTGAGGCTTTTTTTCTTGTCATCTTCAGACATCAACATCTCCAGGTTCGTGCGGCCAACAAAGGATTCCGCTTACAACTGAACAAACTTCTATTGTAAAGGCCCATGAAGCTGCGCTGCCCGGTTCCGCCCACGGCACTCTTTGAATAAATGCCGGTAAGCTACTTTTCCGCCACATGCGTCTAATTAGGCAGAGCAAACCTGGGTAAGAGTTTGTAGAATGAACCAGGGACTTGGCGATACACCTTCCGGCAGCTGAAGGCAGTGTTTGCCCAGGTAGTTGAAGATGAGAAGTGAAGACCGCGCCGAGACCCGTTTCGCCTATGCCCAACATTGATACTCTCCCGCCTCCCCCCACCAACCAGGTCGATTCCGATCTCAGAGAACGAGCGCCTCAGAAAGTGGCTGAGCCGGTGCGTCTCAGCGGGGAGATGAAGGAGCAAGGCGTTTTTGCATCCCTGATCTCAAGCGTTCGGGATGCTCTTTTTGCCCCTAAACTTCCGCCGCTCGTCCTGCAGTCCAAACCGATAGCGGTTCCTGATCGCATGGCGATCAAGCGCAGCCCTGCCTCAACCGCGGTGGCTGTTGGCGTTCATGTAGTGATCATCCTGCTCGTGGCGCTGTTTATCGCCAGCCAGGTCAACGTGATCGCTCCAGCTAAAAAGGCTGTTGCAGCAATTGTCGATGTACCGCCGCCTCCGATTGCGCCGAAACTCGAGCAGATCGGCGGTGGAGGTGGGCAGCATGATCTTGCCCCCGTAAGCAAAGGCCGGCTACCTGACCTCTCTCAGAAGCAGCTGATTCCACCCAAGGCTCCGCCGACAGACGCTCCCAAGCTGGAGGTCGTTCCGACCGTTGTGGTGCAGAAAGACCTTAACCTCGCCAACAACCAGATGCCTAATTTGGGCATGCCCAATTCCACGTTGGTAGGACACTCGCTCGGCAATGGGACTGGCACAGGAATCGGTTCGGGGAACGGCTCAGGTATTGGTCCAGGTTCCGGCGGCAACACTGGCGGCGGCGTGATGCACATCGGTGGTGGGATCAGCAGGCCGGTTGTTCTCTACCAGGTCGAACCCGAGTTCTCCGAAGAGGCGCGCAAGGCCAAGTTCTCCGGAAGTGTTACGGTGTACCTCTATATTGAGCCGGATGGAACTCCGTCTCATGTCCGTGTGGTCCAAGGGGTTGGTATGGGCCTCGACGAGAAGGCTGTGGAGGCTGTGCGCCAATATAGGTTCAAGCCGGCTATGAAAGACGGCAAGCCAGTCCGGGTTGACCTCTACGTCGCCGTCAACTTCCAGATTCTCTAACTAGTGCGCGACGGTCGCGAGCGCTCCAGCCTCTGTGCAGGCCGCGATCTCATCAAAACTGAGATTTTCGGCTGGACTTCCAGTCTCTTCCTTCCACCGCAGAAAGAGCCTACCGTAACTCTCGATCGTCCGCAGTTCGGGCGCAACGCATAATTTCTCCAGCATGGTATCGATCCACGCAGGCTGGCCTTCGAGCTCGGCCCAAACACCGATCGGGGTCTCGTCCAGCACCAGGTGGCCTTCGTCCATCGCCCATTCGGTGCGGAACTTCTCGTAGCGGAATACCGGACCGTAGCCCAACTGGACGAAAATCTCCGCCAGCGCGTCACAGTCTTCTACAACGCTCTCGGTCTCGATGCGTGTTTTGTAGCGAAGATCTCCATCGCCGCCGTCGGCCTGGCGTTTATGGGTTACGGTGCAGCGGTTTCCATAGTGGCGCAGTCGCAGGATCTGCCTGCGTGCGCGGAGCTGCCGGTCGGGAGAATCGTAGAGGACGTTGCTCTCGAAGGTGCGATCCGTTACCAGCCTGAACCCGAGGGCGTCGGCGGTTGAGCGAAGGGCTCCAACATCTGCCACGGAAAACTTCAGCTCGATCTCTTCAACCTGCATGGCGTCAGTATACGTCCGGAATCGCGTCCTGAAGGCAACCATTTGGTCCTGTGGAATACGTGGAATCGGCCCGGCATTCGCTAGGATGGGAAGTCAGCACATGCCGCCAACTCTCCATCTCGTGTTCTCGCATCCAGCCGATCTGAGCCGAGCTGCGACGCTGCTGCGCGATGGAGGCCTTGTGGCCTTTGCGACCGAGACGGTTTATGGCCTTGGGGCAAACGCACTGTTGGCAGAAGCCGTCGCCGGCATCTTCGCGGCCAAGCAGAGGCCCTCCTGGGATCCGCTGATCGTGCATCTCGCTTCGGTTGAGCAGCTTAGTCAGATTGCTCAAGTCCCTGTTGAGCTTGCTGGGCGTGTGTCGGCGCTTGCCGATGCCTTCTGGCCTGGACCCTTGACGCTGCTTCTCCCGCGGAGCCCGGCCGTCCCGGATGCGGTTACGGCGGGCCGGGGGTTGGTCGGGGTGAGGATTCCTGGCCATCCGGCGGCGCGGGCGCTGCTGGCTGCCGCGGGTGTTCCGGTGGCCGCACCGAGCGCTAACCTCTTTGGTCATACCAGTCCGACCACCGCTGCGCACGTGCTGGCGGACCTGGACGGGCGGATTGATGCGGTGTTCGACGCTGGGCTAACGTCGATCGGTGTTGAGTCGACCGTGCTTGACCCGACGCAGACGCCGATGGTGCTCTATCGTCCGGGTGCGGTTACGGCGGCGCAACTCACCGCGGTGACGGGCGTTGCAGTTGAGGTATTCGTTCCGACAGGAGAGACCCGACCTCAATCGATGCCATCGCCGGGAGTGGGGATTCGCCACTACGCGCCGCGTGCGCGGATGGTGTTGGTGGAAGGGTCGCTGGCGGCGCTGCAAGCTGGGGTCGCGGAGGCGGAAGCCACTGCTCAGGGTGGGAAGATTGGCGTGCTTCTTCCTGAGGGCTGGACCCTGAACGCAGATGCCGTGATCCAGAGCTGGGCACGATGGAATGATCCGGACGCGCTGGCAGCCGGGCTGTTTGGCGGCTTGCGAGCGCTGGATGATTCGGGAGTGCCGGTGATCCTGTGTCCCCTGCCCGAGCCCGGCGGAATCGGGGATGCTATTCGCGACCGCCTGCAGAAGGCAGCGCGACCGGCTTAGGCGCTACTTCATCACGCTGTTGGCTGCGTGCGCGTCGCTGGTCTTGTAGAGATACTTGATCGCAGCTTTATACACCAGGACGCGCGTGCGTCCGACGCGCATCTTCACGGTGCATCGGTCATACCACTGGATGATGCCCTGCAGCTGCTCTCCGTCTTCCAGCACGACGGTCATCTCGGTCTGCTGCTGCATCTGCTTCTGAAAGTAGAACGCTTCGGCGTGAGAGCTCTCAGGGGTTCCGTGGGTGTCGGAGATCATGGCGTGAGTCAGCGGATCTTCTGTGTGCAATGGATCGCGGCGACGCTCTATGGGCGGCAGTTGAGGGCGCACCAACTTGCGCGTTCCATTGAACGTGTTGTCATCGCCACGGGTAACGATTCTGCTTTCCATCCTGGCTCTCTTTACCGGCATTGCGTCTTCTCCCTCCAGCACCGCACGAATGAGCGCTGCGAAGAAGCCGCTGGGAAGTGGGGTAATACATCAACCCGCACGAGGCCCGCTGCTGCTGTGCCTGGTTCGTTTCAGATGCATTGATTGAAACGTTGGATGTTGAGACGCGCGAGAAGGGTTGTTCGTTTCAATGGTTAGCGGCGACTGCCCTCCAGTTCGACGGCCAGGGCGTCCAGGCTCAGCGAACGCAGGAGGTTACGGCGCATGCCGCTCTGGACAGCGTCCATGGCACGAACAGCCTGTTCGATCCAGTCGAAGGCGAAGGTGTCGGCGAGGCGCTGGAGGTCGGCGCGCTTGTCGATGTTGCGGACCCGATCGGCCGCGCCCGATTGAAGCAGAAGGATGTCCTCCAGCAGGCTGGAGAGGGCGCGGAGGAGGGCGGTGGTTTTTGTTTGGCCCTCGGCGCCGGCGCGGTAGGTCTCGGTCATGCGGAAGAGGGTGCTGTGATCCTGTGAGCCGCCGGAGCGCTCGGCGGTGTGGAGGATCGTGAGGGCGTCGTTGCGCGCGGCGGCGTATTCGGCGAGGTTGAAGCTTAGCGCGCGACCCGCAGCGCCTTCGCTGAGGCGTGCGGTGAGCTCGCGCTCGGTCTTGTTGAGCTCGGGTCGGCGGGCGGCGAGGAGGGTGGCGATCTCGTCGGCTGGCAGCGCTCCGAGGTGGGCTACGGCGCAGCGGGAGCGGATGGTCGGGAGCAGCTCGCCAAGGTTTTCGGCGAGGAGAACGATGTGGACGTGGGGTGGTGGCTCCTCCAGGACCTTGAGGAGGGAATTGGCCGCCTCCTTCATGAAGGAGGCCGAGGTGATGACGAAGACCTTGGCTGGCGCTTCGGCTGGCAGGTGGTGCGCGCGGTTGATCAGGGTACGGATCTGGCCGAGCTTGATGAGGAGCTGCGGCGGATCGGGAGGGACAATGAGGACGTCGGGGTGCGTCTGGATGAGGACGCGGGTCTCTTTCTTGTCGACCTCGCGCAGCTCTTCGCGGGCGGCTACGGCTTCTTCGATTTTCGTGTCGAGGTCGGCGCTCTCGGCGATGCGAGTGCAATTGCGGCAGTGGCCGCAGAAGCTGGCTAGCTGCTGGCCGGCGAGGGGGCCTTCGGCTGCCAGTTCGCGGGGCTGGAGCTCGCACTCGAGCGCCATGGTGAGCAGGAGCGATAAGGTGTACTTGCCTGAGCCGCGGGGGCCGAGGAGGATGAGCGAGTGCGGGAGGCGGCCGGCGGCGATGGCTGCGCGAAGGCTCTCGACCGTGGGTTGGTTGCCGATGAAGTCGTGGAAGGTGGCGGGAAGCGGCACGCTTTCAGATTACCTGCTCGGCCGGTGGATGGGGGTCCCCCCCCTCCCCCGCCTCTTTTCCTGTCTTGCTGTAAAGTAGCGGAATCAAACGAGTTAGATGGCAAAGTATGACTTTAATAGGACTTCCGGGTCCTAAAGTAGGGCAAACAGGCGGGTTAGGAGACCGATTTCCGATTGCTTCGGCTAAAGTAGGGCAAACAGGCTAGTTACGGATCAAAGTGTCCAATTGAAAGGGGTTAGCGGTTGGGAGTGTTTTCCGGGGATTTGCCCCTATTTCTATTGTAGCTAGTGGGTGGGGGTGATTGTGCCAGGTTTTGAAAATATAAATCGCCAGTGTTGATAGGGGGTTTGGAGAGTTTGGAGGGTTTGGGGGGCTTGACAGAGTTGGGGTGTTCAGAAGGGCAAGAACGGGAGAAAGCAGGTTCGCTCGCTGCGCTCAGAATGACAATTTCCTTCAGAAATTGTCGAAGAAAGACAGAGGCACGGACAGCAGCAGATTCCCAGAGGGAATGACAGAAAGAAAGGCAACGGCAACAGCAACGGCCAATGCGGGGATCTCTGCACTGCGCATCACAGAAACAAGAGCGTGATGCTCCGGTCGAGATGACAGAGTGCGGGTGAAGTTAGCGGGTGGGTTCGGGGCGCATCGTCATTGGGTGCTTGGGGCGGAGGGTGATTTTGGCTTGCGGGATGACGGGGTAGGTGGGGAGGAAGGTCAGGTGCCAGCGTTGGGCGATGGTAGCCAGGGAGAGGACGCCTTCCATCCAGGCGAAGCCTTCGCCGATGCATTGGCGGCGGCCTCCTCCAAACGGAAAATAGACGAAGCGGGGGCGGGTGGCGCGGGCTTCAGGGGTGTGGCGGTCGGGGCGGAAGGCTAAGGGGTCGGGCCAGTACTCGGGGGAGCGGTGCATGATGTATTGGCTGAAGAAGAAGTGGGTGTCGGGGGGGAAGCGGTAGGGGCCCAGCTCGATGGGGCAGGTGGACTGGCGGCCCATGGCCCAGGCGGGCGGGTAGAGGCGCATGGCCTCGGCGAAGCACCTTTCGGTGTATTGAAGGTGGGGAAAGTCGTCGATGGTGGCGGTGCGGTCGCCGAGGACTGCGGCTACTTCCGCATACATTTTGTCGGCGGCTGCGGGGTTCTGGCTGAGGAGGTACCAGGTCCAGGTGAGGGCGTTGGCGACGGTTTCGTAGCCGGCGAGGAAGATGGTGAGGAGCTCGTCGCGGATTTGGGTGTCGGTCATGCGCTTGCCGCTGGCCTCTTCGTCGCGGGCGGCCATGAGCATGCTGAGGAGGTCGCCGCGCTGTTCCAGTTCGGAGCGGGAGAGGGAACGGCGGGTGGCGATCAGGTTGGCGACTACGGCGTCGAGCTTGGCGCGGGAGCGGCGGAATTTTACGACGCCGGGGATGGGCCAGTGGAGGACGGACTCGAGACGGGGGAAGGCGACCAGGAAGTTGTAGAGACCCATGATGGTGTTGACTTCGTCGCGGACGGCGAGGACGTCGGCGGTGACTTCGGAGTCGAAGAGGGTGCGGGCTACGATGTGCAGGCTTAGTTGCATCATCTGGTCGCTGATGTCGATGGGTTGGCCCGCCGACCAACTGTCAGCCGTTGAGGCAGCGCTGGCTACAATCTGGTCGGCGTAGCCTGCGATGCGCTGGCGGTGGAAGGCGGGCGCGATGATGCGGCGCTGCTGCAGGTGGATGGGGTCGTCGGAGGTGATGAGGCCTTCGCCGAGCAGGATCTTCATGCGCTTGAGGGTGCGCTCGCGGACGAAGCTGGCAGCCTGGGTGACGAGGATCTCGTGGATGTAGTCGGGGTCGTTAACGAAGACGATGGTGGTGCCCATGAAGCGGTAGTGGGCGATCGGGCCGAAGGTGTTGTGGAGGTGCTCGAAGAGGGGAATGGGTTCGCCGAAGCTGACCCACTTGCGGCGGAAGTAGTAGGGGAGCGCGCGGCGAAGGCCGGCAGGGAGACGCCACTCGCCGAGGGTGCGGGCGGGGGTGTAGTCGTATTCTTTTTCGAAGTTTCGCATGGGGTCTCAGCGGGAGAAGGGCAAGGGATTTGACGCAAAGGGCGCGAAGGTAGCCACGTTTCGCCACGGAAAACGAGCAACGGCAAGGGCCAATGCGGGGCCCTTCGGCTTCGCCTCAGGATGACGGCGAGAAACGAACAACGGCAAGGGCAGCGGCAAGCGCAAGTGCAGAGGTTTGGTTGAAAACCTTCTTCAGGGTTCATGGCGAGAGGGTTCAGCCGGTTGCAGGCGCTGGCGGACTACTTCGAGGATGCGCTGGGCGATGGTGGCGATGGGAGCTTCTTCGGGGAAGACGACGACGCGGGTTGGATCGCGTTGGGCGATCGCACGATATTGTTCGTAGACGCGGGTGTAGAACTCGTCGCCTTCGCGCTCGAAGCGGTTTTCGTCGGTGCCGGCTTGCTGGACGTGGCGGTCGTTGCGGCGGCGGGCGCGCTTGAGGGAGGCGGCGAGGGGTGGGAGCAGGAGGAGGGTGAGGTCGGGCTGGACGTTGTTGCAGACGGTGCGGTGGAGGGCGAGGATGCGGTCGGTGCCGAGGTTGCGGCCGGCGCCCTGGTAGGCCTCGGAGCTGTCGGTGTAGCGATCGCAGAGGACGATGGCGCCGTCGGCTAAGGCAGGGAGGATGATTTGGCGGAGGGATTGGGCGCGGTCGGCGAACATGAGGGCCATTTCGGCTTCGGGGGCGATGGCGCCGAGGTCGGAGTCGCTGCGGGAGTCGAGGAGGATGGAGCGGATGCGGTCGCCGAGGGGCGTGCCGCCGGGCTGGCGGAGGGAGACGACGCGGTGGCCGTCGGATTCGAGGGAGGCGGCGAGGTGCTTGAGCTGGGTGGTTTTACCGGAGCCGTCAAGGCCTTCGAAGGTGATGAAAAGACCGCGGTTCGGGGTGGAGATGGATGCTTGGCTCACGATGCGAGTCTACTTCAAGGGGCGGTGAGCTCACCTAGGAGAACCCGGTGGGCTCACCTATGACGTGAGCGAGGCATCCTACCTGGTGGAGACGGAGAACGAAGCGCCTTCGGAAGAGAGGTCGCATGGTCATGGATATCTTCAATGGTTTCCTTGCAATTATTTCTGTCTTCTTTGTTGCGCTGGCGTGGGGAGTGAGTGAGCCTCGGCCTGCGGAGATGCGGAGGCGGCGTTAGCTTGGTGTGGTTAGAAGCAGGAGTCTAATTTGCGCGCAGGTTGGACTGCCACGTCGTGGTGGTGGGGGTGATGGTGGTGGTGAGGTTGCCTTCCTGGCCTTCGGTGAGGGCGGGGCCAGGGACGATGTGTTGCTGCTCGGCGGCGTCGGTCCAGAGGATTTTGGTGGGGCCGTCGCCGAGGATCTTGAAGCGGTAGTGGTAGGTGGCGCCGGCGGCGAGGGTGTCGACGCCAAAGCTGGCGGTGGGGTAGTCGACTTCGACGAGGGTGATGGGGTGGGTGGTGGTGTTGCGGATGTCGATGGAGACGTAGTGGGAGTGGCAGCCGGTGAGGGCGGCGAGGGCGAGGGTGACGAATGAGGCACGAGAGACGAGATGCGCGAGCGGCGTGGGGGGGAAGTGCCTCATGGGTTCAGGGTAACAGCGGTTGGGGGAGAGGGGATTCCCCGGGGGAATGACGGAAGGAAAGGCAAGGGCTCTGACGCAACGCACGCAAAGGTTGCGACGTTTCGCTACGAACTATTTGTCGTCCTTGAGGAGTTTTTCGAGGGCGGTGACGCGCTTGAGGAGGTCGGGGAGGCGGGCGAGGGCGGCTACGGTGCGGAGCCAGGTGCGGTTGTCGGTGGCGGGGTAGCCGCTGACGATGGCGCCGGGAGCGACGTCGGAGGGGATGCCGGTCTGGGCGGTGGCGACCGCGCCGTCGCCGATGGTGAGGTGGCCGGCGACGCCGACCTGGCCGGCGAGGATGACGTTCTTGCCGACGGTGGTGCTGCCGCTGAGGCCGGTCTGGGAGCAGAGCAGGGTGTTTTCGCCGACGGTGGAGCCGTGGCCTACCTGGACGAGGTTGTCGATTTTGACGCCGCTGGCGATGCGGGTTTCGCCGACCGAGGCGCGGTCGACGCAGGCGTTGGCCTGGACTTCGACGGCGTCCTGGAGGACGGCGGGGCCGGACTGGACGATTTTGGTCCAGCGGCCGTCGGCGTTTTTGGCGAAGCCGAAGCCGTCGGCGCCGATGATGGCACCGTTCTGCAGGACGACGTCGTCGCCGAGCTGGCAGCCTTCGCGGACGATGGCGTGGGCGTGGGCGAGGAAGCGATCGCCGACGCGGACGTTGTCGTAGAGAACGGCGTGGGGGAGGAGGACGGCGTCGTCGCCGATGTGGCAGTGCTCACCGATGACGACATAGGCGCCGAGGTGGGCGCGGGCGCCGATGCGGGAGGTGTGGCCGATGACGGCGGTGCGATGAATGCCCGGCTGGTATACGGGAGCAGGGTGGAAGATCTGGATGGCACGAGACCAGGCGAGGTACGGGTTGGGGGTGCGGAGGGTGGGTGCCTGGATGGCGGGGAAGCCGGGTTCGACGATGAGGGCGGCGGCGCGGGTGGTGCGAGCCTGGGCGGCGTACTTGGGGTTGGCGATGAAGCTGAGGTGGGTGGGGCCGGCGGTTTCGATGCCGGCAACACCTTCGATGGGGCGCAGGGCTGCGGCTTCGAGGGATTGACCCTCGCCTGCAACCAGTTCGGCTTTCAGACGCTTGGCTAACTCGCCGAGATTCATACAGCGAATTTTACTCGTCGAAGAGGCTGGGTTGGGTGTCGGGGGTCACTTGGGATTTGCGTTTGGTTCCAGAAGGGGCTGCCGGGTGGGCGGCGAGGCGGCGGGAGGGAGCGGTGACGAAGCCCAGGACTTCGATGGACTGGAGGGCAGGGCGGGGGACAAAGAGGCGGAGGGTGTTGGAGTGGAGGTCGGGCGGGGTGAGGAAGAGGCCGCGGTCGTCGAGGAGGGTGTCGGCGAAGGCGAGGTCGAGAGTGGTGAGGCCTTCGAGGAGCTCATTGTCGCGGAAGATGAGGCGGAGCCAGACGCCGTCGCCGCGGGGACGGGCGGGGAAGGTCATGCGGCCGATGCGCTCGGGGTCGAGCTTGTCGTCGAGGTTGAAATCGCGCACGTAGGCGATGCGCTTGAGGGTCTTGATGGGGATGGGCGTGAGGCGGCCGTCGGGCTGCATGAGGGTGATCTGGCCGTCGCGCAGGAAGCCGGACTGGGGAAGGTATCCCCAGGCGAGTTCGTTGGAGAAGCTGCGAAGAACGACTTTCTTCTGGGCTGGAGCCATGGTGGGTGGGTGCGCCTGATTGAGTCCATGATAGAGCCGTTGGGGGCGGTTTGGGGTGTGGGGTCTGGGGTGAGTGAGGTTGGCGATCCTGCTGTTTTTCGTGAATCACGAATGAATCGCATCCAGCGGGTTCAAGATCAGGAGTATTCATCGGCCCGAATGAATGGTTCCGTGGCGGGCGCAAGGAGCCACTGGAGAGAGGAACCTTGCCGTTCAACGAATGGCTGCCGGCGCCGGAGGCTTCGCTCCACGGAGCAGTCGATTCATCGGTTCTGAGAACCACCGCGCCACTGCCCATCCCAGCGGAGCTGTCAGCAGCGTGATCACCACAGTCCACATCCCGGGTCGCGCTCCATGCCAGCGTAGAAACGCCGTCACACCAAGCACTACAAGAAACTCATGCGTCAAGTAAACCTCATAACTGTGTCGTCCAAACCAACGAACTGGTGCGGTCAGCCATCCGCCGCCGCGAGACCCGCGCAGAACCGTCGCCACCATCACCAGGCAAACTCCGAGCGGCAACACCGTATCGTCCAAATCCGTCCGCGCCAGAAACCGACTGGTTCCATGCAGCCAAGCCCATCGCGGCCAGGTCGCGATCCACACAATCAGCACCCAGCCGGACACTTCGACCGCATAGAGCCACCCGCGCCGAATCGCAGTCGAGCGCGACAACCTGTCACAAAGCAGCGCAGCGAGGCAGCCCATCGCGATTGCATTCATGCCGCCCAAATAACTTTTCTCCTGGCCAATATCGGTCGTGATCCATACGGACCGGGCCCAAGGGCCCAAAACCAGCAGCGAACCCGCGAGCAGAAACAGCAGGGGCCATCCAAACCGCCGTAGTGAGGACCGCTCACCCACGAATGCCATACAAACCAGTGGGAAGAAGAGATAAAACATCTCCTCCACGCTGAGCGACCACATCACGTCCCAGTTCGCTGGCAGGTAGCCGGTCTTCGCTTCTAACCAGTTCAGGTGGAAGGTCAGCGCCGAGAAGAGCGCCCGCGGCAGACCCACGGCCTGTTTTACGTGCCATGCGTCGAAGCTCTGCGAGTGGAGGCTCGCCCAGTGAAGCAGGCTCAATACCAGCAGGACGAGTACCAACAGCGGTGCGATCCGTGCAAATCGGATGCGGTAGAACCGCCGAGGTCTCATGTGACTCAACTCACCGAATCGTCGAACGCTGGTCAGCGTGATGAGGAAGCCGGAGATTGCGAAAAACACCGTGACGCCATTGCCGCCATTACGCAGGAGCAAATGAGATAACCAACGCGGCAACCCGGTGCCCATCTTCACATCGCTGACAACAAACCGCACCCAGCAATGAAGCAGCACCACTGCCAGAATCGAGAGCCCGCGCAGCAAGTCCACTGTCTCAAAACGTGGCGTCGCCGCCCGCTCTATGCCTCTTTGGTACGTCTGCATGGTTTCTATTCAAACATTACCGTCACCGTTCGACCGGAGACCTCTGTGGGTTGTTGGCTGGCGGAAATTGTGAGCTTCCTCGAAAGCCGGATGATCGGCAACTTCGGGCTGGTAGTTTCCGATGGCGACATTTCGAGGAAGGTAAGCGGCCGCTGAGGTGCCACAGGGCTTGGGGTTCCCGGATGCGTGCGGCGGCGTTGGTGGCCTGGGGTCATGGATGGATGGGCGGACTGCTAAAGCGGGGCGAAGAGGCAGCTTCATTCGCCATAGACTGGAGCTGCTACCCAAGGAGGGGCGCGCATGTTCAACTATCCAGTTCTGTTATTCCCAGTGTCGATATTGGTGCTGTGGCTGTCGGCACTTGTTGGGGCTCAATTGCGCAAACGGAAACCGCTGAGCGGCGATGAACGCGAGGACTTTGGCTTTGTGCAGGCCGGTGCGCTGACACTGCTCGGCTTAATCATCGGCTTCAGCTTCTCCATGGCGATTGGCCGTTACGACCAGCGCAGGAATTATGAGGAAGCAGAGGCCAATGCCATTGGGACAGAATATGTTCGTGCGGGGCTTTTGCCTGCGGCCGACGCTGCACAGGTGCGTGCGCAGCTGGCAGAGTATCTCGATCTGCGGGTTCGGTTCTATCTGACCCGGGATCAATCCGCACTGCAAACGAACCATGCGGATACTGGCCGGCTGCAAACGGAGATGTGGTCCGCGGTAGAGAATCCGGCGTTGAGCCAGCCAACTCCTGTGATCGCGCTCGCGGTCGGGGGCATGAATGATGTGTTGAACTCGCAAGGATATACGCAGGCCGCATGGTGGAACCGCATTCCAACCGCAGCGTGGGGGCTGATGATTGCGATTGCGATCTGCTGCAATTTGCTGGTGGGATATGGCGCGCGCAGCGCTCGCGGAAACAGCCGGGTGTTCCTGATTCTGCCGTTCTTTGTGTCCATCGCATTTCTTCTGATCGCCGACATCGACGCGCCCCGCGGAGGGCTGATTCACGTGGCTCCGCAAAACCTGCTCAGCCTTGCGCAATCGTGGCCAAGGCCGTAGCCGGTGACTGGGCGGGCGTGATGACGTGAGGTCGAGCCGCAGAAGCGAACGCTTGATTCGCGAAGGGCGGATTTGTGCACCGAGACGAGCACAGTGCGCCTCCCTGTAACTCGCCTCCCTGTAACTACAGAGCGCTTTGCTGTAACTAATGACAGTTGGCAGTGAAATGGACGGCTCGTAGTCTTGAGACCTCTTTGCCTGGCGTTCGGCCCAAGCTCCTATGGCCTGCATGGATGGTCAGATTTCATATGCAATGGTTATGTCGACTTGGGATGGCAGCGGCGCTCCTGTTCTGTGGGCTGCGGGGAGTTGCTGCACAGGACCTTTCGCCGCGGGCGTATATCATTACGCCGATCAACGCCAACGCCGTCAATCTGACCTCGTCGTTTTTCGACGGCAGCATCGATTTCAATGGTGTGCTGCCGGCAACGGACGCCACGGGTACGTACAACGTCGCAATCTTCAGCGTTTACCACAGCTTCAACTTCTTTGGACGGTCGGCCAACGCGGTTGCGATGCTGCCGTACGGGGTTGGAAACTTCCAGGGAGAGATAGCGGGGGCCGGGGAGCATCTCTACCGCTCGGGGCTGGCGGACACGGTGTACCGATTTTCGGTGAACCTGAAGGGCGGGCCGGCGATGCAGGCGCGGGAGTTTGCGAAGTGGAAACAGAAGACGTTGATCGGCGTGAGTTTGAAGGTGACGGCTCCAACGGGGCAGTACGATCCGACCAAGCTGATTGGGTGGGGCACCAATCGCTGGGCCTTTAAGCCGGAGGTGGGCTATTCGCGGCGCGGAGGCCCATGGATACTGGATGCCTATGCGGGGGTGTGGTTCTTTACGACCAATCCGGTGTACTGGTCGAACAATATGTACTATGCGGGGACGAGGTCGCTGGCGCAGAATCCGGTGGGAGCGGTGGAGACTCATCTGAGTTATAGCTTCAAGAAACAGCAGCTGTGGATGTCGCTCGACGGGAACTACTGGTTTGGCGGAACCACGATTATCAATGGAGTGGAGAACCCTGCGACCAGGGCCAGAAACTCACGGATTGGCGCCACCGTATCGATCCCCGTAACCAGGCATAACGCGGTGAAGGTGAGCTACAGTGACGGGGCTCATATCGAGTTTGGGGGCAACTACCAGAACGTGTCGGTGTCGTGGCAATACAGTTGGGTGGGAAGGCCACGCTGATTGGTTCGGTGGGTGGCGGCTCGCGGGGGCGAGAGGTTTTCCAACTTGCGGCAATCGCGCGATGTGCATGGGGCAGGTCGCGCGAGGTTGCCTGTGGAGGCTTCCGAAGACGCGCACATTGCTTTGTCATTCCTGTGTTGCTGCCTTGTCGCTTTGTCGGAGAGTTTAGTCCGTTGAATCGAACAGACTGAGGAGTTTTTCGCGGGGTGGGGCAGGGGACAGGCGGACTCGAAAGACGAGGCGTCCGGCGAGGGTGCAGACGGCGATGAGGATTCCTTCGCCGAAGAATTCGGGGAGTCCGGTGATTTTGGGAGCGAGCGCGCGGTGGAGTCTCCAGTGCGGCGTTGGGGTGGGCGTGCGCACAGACCGGGCGTAGAGGGCTGTCAACACGGTGAAGGCCGCGGCTGCCAGCGAGAGAAGAGCCAGACGGGACAGGATGCGGAGGACGTTGGGCGGGTTCGGTTTCATTGCCAGCGTCCCAGGAAGCGGCGGAAGATTCTTTGCGCGGCGGCGAGCGCCCAGTCCCAGTTGACGGCGAGATGAAGGCCTACGAGGATCACGACGATGTCTGCGACCCAGGTGTGAATCCGGTCCCACGTCCAGTCCATATAGGGCGCGGGTGTGGAGTGCATGATGGCGGGGATTGCTTTTTGCGAGATGAGAATGCCGGAATAGGTTGTGGCGGTGACGGCGGCGAAGAGGCCGAGGTTGAGGAGATAGTTAACGCGGGCGCGAACGGATTGCGAGGTGAAGAAGCGGCGGGTCTCGGCGGCAATCCAGCTCCAGGCGAGCAGCAGGTGAAGGAGGATGAGGGGCACGATGGCGAGGCCAAGCCACTCGTGGAGAATGAGGCCGGTGAAGTGAAGGGTCTGGAGAGCGCAGACCGAGGCGAACAGTATCGCGTCGAGCCAGAACATGAACTTGAGGCGCGGTTGCGTCGGCTTCAGTGACCTGGCCGCCGCTACCACTGTTTGAGCACCCATCAGAATCACCCTGTGTGGCTTGCGAATCGTCGTCTGTGAGCGCAGACGCGAAGGGAAGCGAATTGGTCTCGCAGGGCCATAGAATATCTCGGCTAGGATGGTTCCTCCGAGGAGTGAGCTGGGTGGGTGGCGGCTGCAGGAGTGCGGGCGGTTCTTTAACTTCGTGCAATCGCGCGATGTGCGTGGGCCAGATTGCGCGAGGTTGCCTGTGGAGGGTTCCGTAGACTCGCGCAAGTGTTTTGTTATCAGCGGCTGAAATCGAAATGCGTTTTCCATACCGCTTTTTGGCGATGTTTTAGCGTCCAAATCTAACATTGCCTGCCGTAGCTCGTGGTTTGAGGTGCGGCCGGGATAACGGTCACGATCAACGGAGTTCGAAAACTGCTGGCCGGTCAACCAAATACGAGAAACAAGGGAGTAATGCATGCATATTCAGCGTCAGCTTAGAACTACCAGTACTCTGGCCCTATCTTTGGCGATGTTCACGTCGCTCGGTCTTGCGGCGAGCGCCCAGGATGCGACCGTCGAAGGCATGGTGATTGGAAGAAACGGCCCCCAGATGTCGGTTAAGACGACGGATACCCCGAGGGTCACCGTGCTTCTATCAGACAGCACGAAGGCAGAACAGAAAGGCGGCTTTCTTGGCATGGGCCGGAAGGACCTTGGCATCACTGCCTTGGTTCCGGGTCTGTCCGTGAAGGTTGAGGGAAGCTATAACCCTGACCACCAGTTGATCGCGAAGAAGGTCGAGTTTTCGCGGACCTCTCTGACCACGGCAAAGGCGATTGACGCGGGTCTCAACCCGGTGAACGAGCAGCTTGGGCAGCAACAGGATCAGCTTGCGAGCAACAAGCGGGACATCGCAGCGAGCCAGGATCTAATCGCGAAGAACACGCAGGACATCGACACGACCAAGCAGGGGCTCGCGACGACGACCGAAGCGACCACCCAGAACACAACGCAGATTGGACAGACAAACACGCGCATCGGCACGCTGGACCAATATGACACCAAGGACAGCATGACGATTAACTTCGCCAACGGACAGGCGATTGTGAAGAAGCAGGACAAGGATGCGCTCACGGACTTTGTGAAGGCGGCTGCCAATACGCCTGGCTTCATGATCGAGGTGCAGGGTTATGCATCGACGGTCGGGTCAGCGGCGTTGAATCAGAGGCTGAGCGCGGAGCGGGCAGACGCTGTGCTGGCGATCATTCAGCAATCAGGCGCTGTACCGATGACGAGAATCCTGGCGCCGGCGGCAATGGGCACCAGCAACCAGGTCGATGACGGTCACACCCGGAAGGCGCAGGCGCAGAACCGGCGCGTCGTGGTGACCATCGTGGTCAACAAGGGAATCACGGGCTCAACGGGCAGCTAACTGCGGTTAGGCTGTTTACCGAAGGCGGTCGGAAGGGCCGCCGATGATCGGCAATCTCACGCGATAGGGCACGAACACAAGGTTCGTGCCCTATCGCGTTGCCGCGTGTGGGGCAGGACAGACATGGGGATCGTTGCAGAGGGTTGGCGGGTCCGATGCGCACTGACTCTCTTCCGGTGCAAAACAGTAGCCAAGCACCCGGAAAAGGTGTAGAATTGGACGTTGTGTCCTCAGGTTACACCTATGTAAACGATTGATATGCAGCAAGTTAGGGCGGGCGCTTGAAGTGCCGGTGGCCGCTCGGAGCAAAGTACATTTCTCATGGCTGACTACATTTATCTGCTGCAGACCCGCCTTACGCCGTACCAACAATCCGCCCTCGAACATGTTCGCCAGGTAGCGAAGGCTCGCGCGATGACCGTCTTTCTGGTTGGCGGAGCGGTGCGCGACCTGACCAGCGGGAGCCCGATCCGCGACCTGGATTTCGCGGTGCAGGGGAATGCGACCAAGCTCAAGAAAGAGCTGCAGAAGGCCGGCGGGGTGGTGATCGGCGAAGACGAGCCGACGCAGACGCTGTACCTGACGTTTCCGGGCGGGGTTCGGCTGGAGGTGGGGTCGACGCTGAGCGCGACGTATCCCAAGCCGGGCAAGCCGGTGTACAAGGCGGCGCCGATTCTGGACGACCTGCATCGCCGCGACTTTACGGCGAACGCGATGGCGCTGTCGCTGAACGAAGGCTCGTTTGGGCTGCTGATGGATCCGCTGAATGGCGTGGCGGATATTGAGAATCGCGAGCTGCGGCTGGTGTCGAACTACGGGTTCATCGAGGACCCGGCGCGGATGATCCGGGCAGCGCGGTTTGGGGCGCGGCTGGGCTGGCAGATGGAAGAGAAGACGCGGCAGCGGTATGAGAATGCCAAGGCCGAGCATGCGATCGGGGCGCTGAGCGCGACGCTGCGCCACTATGAGCTGGAAGAGATCTTCCACGAGGAAGATCCGCTGCGGGTGCTGAAGCGGCTGGAGGCCGAAGGGTGGGCCAAGGAGCTGTTCCCGGCGTGGACGTCGGGGAAGGTGAACGAGGCGGAGCTGGATAAGCTGCGCGACACGATTGGGCGGCTGGAGTCGATGGGGATCTATCCCGATCCGTCGGCTGCGTACTTTCCGTTGCTGACGGCGAAGCTTGCGCCAAAGGATGTGACGGAGCTGAAGAAGAGATTTGCGCGGCCTGGATTTGCGGAGCAGATTCCGGCGCTCGAAACGGACACGAAGGAGTTTGCGACGCTGTTTACGAGCAAGGCGGCAGCTGCGCCTTCGGACGCGTGGAAGATGCTGTTTGCGGCTCGGCCGGAGGCAGTGCTGTGGCTGGCGCATACGACCAAGAGCGCTCCGCTGAAGGCGCGGTTCGAGGCGTTCTTCAACGACTGGTCGCAGGCGCGGCAGAAGATTCCGTACCAGCTGATGCAGGAGATGCGGATTACGCCCGCGCTGCCGATATATGAAGAGCTGGTGGAGAAGTTGTTCTTTGCGGTGATGGACTCGAAGCTGGATACGCCGGAGGCGGCGCGGGCGTTTCTTGAGCCGTTCTCTCCGCCTGCGCCACCACCGCCGGTGAACATGCGGCGGCGTGCGGTGAAGCGCGAGGCGAAGGTGGCCAAGCCGCGCGGGAAGAAGGCTGCAGCGGCGGTTCAGGATATGGATCTGGCGGCTGAGGGTGAGACGGAGATGCCGGTAAGCGCGCCGGCCCCTGTGGCCAAGGCGAAGGCTTCGGCGAAGGCCGCGCCGGTTGCTGCGAAGGCTGCGCCCGCGAAGGCTGCGCCGGTTGCTGCGAAGGCTGCGCCGACGATCAAGAAGATTGTGCCGGTGCTTAAGAAGGTTGCTCCGGTGGCCGCGAAGGTTGCGGCGAAGAAGGTTGTGGCGAAGCCTGTCGCCAAGAAGGTGCCCGCGAAGGTTGTCGCGAAGAAGGCTGCAAAGCCGGCGGCGAAGAAGGTTGTCGCCAAGAAGGCTGCGAAACCGGTAGCGAAGAAGGTGGCTGCGAAGCCTGTTTCCAAGAAGCTGCCGGCCAAGCACGTGGCGAAGAAGGCTGCTGCGCCAGCTAAGAAGAAGCCCGTGGCGAAGGCCAAGCCTGCGGCGAAGAAGGCAGTGAAGCCGATGGCGAAAAAGGCTGGCGGGAAGCCAAAGCCGAAGTCGAAACGCTAGGACTGGCGCCAGAAGCGGGCACGGCACCCGGAGAGGCTCAGGGCGTTCGCGTGATTGAGGTTGCAAGGGGCGACAAGGGCTAACGCCTTTGGGCACCGGTTGACCTCGCCAGCGATACCTATTCCTGTAACAGGGAACATGGGACAATCTAGCTATGATTTCTCCCGCGGAACTACAGGCCATCCCTATCTTTGCGTGTTTAGAAGAAAACGAACGGCAGCGGTTTGCCGAGCGAGCGGCGGACGTGCGCCTGCAGGCGGGAGAGTGGCTGATTCGCGAGGGCGAGATGCCGAGCTTCTTCGTGTTGCTGGACGGGACGGCGCACCTGGTGAAGGAGATCCTGGGGCGGTCGCAGGATCTGGGGGACTACAAGATCGGCGACTTCTTTGGGGAGGTGCCGATACTGCTGGGGGCGCCATCGTTTGCGTCGGTACAGGCGAAGGACCGGGTGCGGGTGGCGCGGTTTGATGCGCAGTTGCTGTTCGAGTTGATCCAGGGGTCGGCGGCGTGCAGCGCGCTGATCCTGCAGACGATGACGGACCGGCTGATGAAGGTGCAGCGGTTTGCGCAAGAGGTGCCGAGCTCGCGGGTGCTACTGGTCGGTACGCAATACGACAGCGAGTGCAGGGAGATTCGGCAGTTTCTCTCGACCAATCGGATTCCGTACGAGTGGATTGACGCGGAGAAGGAGCCGCAGCGGGTGCCGGCGTGCATGGGAAAGTATGAGGGTGCGTCGGTGGTGGTGGACCGGGCGTACTGCGTGGAGACGCCGACGGTGCGGAGCGTGGCCGAGGCGCTGGGGATTCGGACGCAGCCGCGGTTTGACGAGTATGACGTGGTGGTGGTGGGAGCGGGGCCGGCGGGTTTGGCGGCGGGCGTGTACGGGGCTTCCGAAGGTCTCAAAGTGTTGATCGTTGAGAGGTCGGCGGCGGGCGGGCAGGCGGGGACGTCGTCGCGGATTGAGAACTACCTTGGGTTCCCGAACGGGATCTCGGGCGAAGACCTGAGCGATCGGGCGCTGAAGCAGGCGGGACGGTTTGGCGCGGAGATCGCGATGACGCGCTGCGTGGAGAATATCGAGGCGCTGGGGGATGGGCGGTACTGTGTGGAGCTGGATGGCGGGCAGAGGGTGTCGGCTTGCGTGGTGCTGATTGCGACCGGGGTGGAGTGGCGGATTCTGAAGGCGGAGGGGGTGGACCAGTTCCAGGGACGGGGCGTGCTGTATGGGGCGTCGCGCAATGAGGCGAGCAACGTGGTGGGGAAGCGGGTGTTCATTGTGGGGGGCGGAAACTCGGCGGGACAGGCGGCGGTGTTCTTTGCCAACTACGCGGCGAAGGTGGTTGTGCTGGTGCGCGGCAAGGGGCTGGAGCTGAGCATGTCGTCGTATTTGATTGATCAGATTGCTTCGAAGAAGAATGTGCACGTGGTGCCGTATACCGAGTTGGTGAAGGCGGAGGGAGAGGACCACCTGCAGCGCGTGGTGGTGCGCACGCGTCCCCCGGAAGGTGAGGAGACCTTCCAGACCGTGGATGCGGATGCGCTGTTCATTATGATTGGCGCGAAGGCGAGTACGGCATGGCTGCCGCAAGGTTTGCAGCGCGACCCGGCTGGCTACCTGTGTACGGGACGCGACCTGACGGGATGGGGGCTCCAGGAGCGGGTGCCGTTTCCGCTGGAGACGAACCTGCCGGGCATCTTCTGCGCGGGGGATGTGCGACATGACTCGATTAAGCGGGTGTCGAGTGGTGTGGGGGAGGGGAGCATGGCGGTCGCGTTCATCCACCAGTATCTGGCGCTGAAGAATTTCTAACCGCGTGTCGAAGACAGTCCTGCCGGACGGGCCCGCTGCGCGCGGGGCGGGCGTTCGCACGCCTTTTTACTGCTACGCGTGGGCCTCCCGCTGGTCGGCAGAAAATATCGTTCGCGACCAACGGGAGCGCCGGTCCGAAGGCATTTGCCCACAACGAAGTTGCCGCCTCGCGCGTAGCGAGCCCGTCCGGCAAGACAAGCTTGTCGAGTCATTCAACAGGTTTTTACAAGTACCAGGGGATGTTGATGACGGTGATGCGGGGGTTGCCGCGCATGAGCAGGAGGAGCTTGAGGAGCTGGGCGCGCTGGTTGTGCAGGGGTGTCTGCCAAAAGTGCTTGACGACCAGCTCAGGGACGAGGACGGCGATCTGGCACTCGGGGTGTTCCTGCTCGAGTTGCAGAACGTGGTTGAGCAGGGGTGTGAGCACGAAGCGGTAGGGTGAGGCGATGAAAACGAGTTTGGGGACGGGCAGGCCGGCAGCGGAGATGGGCACGACGACGTTGCGCTGCCACATGGCTTCGACGTCGGCGCGGACTTCTTCGGCGTCGACGTGCACACCTTCTACGCGGTCGGTTAGCTTCATGGCGAAGCGGAGACCTTTTTCGCTGATGCGGGTCCAGCGGTCGATGGGGACGACGACGATGGGGCGGTTGAGGTTGTCGAGGTGGATGGGGCGATCGATGTTGATCTCTTTGGCGACGCCGTCGTAGTGGCGGCGGACGCCGGTCATGAGAAGGATGAGTGCGGGAACGAGGATGGCGGTGATCCAGGCACCGTCTTTGAACTTCGCGACTAAGACGACGAGCAGGGTGATGCCGGTCGCGGTGGCTCCGATGGCGTTGATGATAACGCGGTGCCAGGAGCGGGGGCCGGGCTGGCGCATCCAGTGCACGACCATGCCGGCCTGCGAGAGGGTGAAGGCTAAAAATGCTCCGATGGCGAAGAGGGGGATGAGGCGGTCCGTGACGCCACCGAAGGCGATGAGCAGAAGAGCGGAGAAGGTGACAAGCGCGTAGATGCCGTGCGAGTAAAGCAGGCGGCGGCCGCGGATGAGGAAGACGTGGGGAAGGTAGTTGCGTTGAGCGATGGCGCGGGTGAGGCGGGGGAAGTCGGCGTAGGAGGTGTTGGCGGAGAGGGCGAGGACGAGCAGGATGGAGCCGATGCCGATGTAGTAGAACCAGCCGCGGCCGAGGACGGCGGAGATGAGTTGGGAGAGGATGCTCTGGTAGCCGGCGCCCGTTGGGTCGGTGGCGCCGATGTTGTAGGCGCGGCAAAGGAGGGCGATGCCTCCGAGGAAGATCATGAGCAGAACAATGATGATGGTGAGGGTGCGTTTGGCGTTGCGCTGGGTGGGTTCGCGGAAGGCGGCAACGCCGTTGGAGACGGCCTCGACGCCGGTCATCGCGGTGCAGCCGCTGGCGAAGACTTTAAGCAGCAGCCAGGGCGAGAGGGCGAGCGCGACCATCGGAAGACGCGGTGGGGCGATGACGGGAAGTGGATGGCCGTGGGCGAGGAGGGCGCGGATGGCTCCGACGATGATGACGAGGAGCAGGGTTCCGATGAAGAGGTAGGTGGGGACGAGGAAGACGTTGCCGGTATCCTTAACGCCACGCATGTTGATGACGGTGAGGATGAAGAGGATGAGGAGGCAGAGCGCGAGGGTGTGGGGCTGGAGCCGAGGGAAGGCAGAGACGAGGGCTCCAACGCCGGCCGAGATGCCGACGGCCACGTTGAGGATGTAGTCGATCATGAGGGCGGCCGCGGCGAAGAGGCCTGCGGTTTCGCCGAGGTTTTCGGAGGCTACGGTGTAGCTGCCGCCGCCGTGCGGGTAGGCATCAATGGTCTGGCAGTAGGAGAAATAGACGATGGCGAGCAGGCCGATGATGGCGAAGCTGATGGGGACGATGTGCGCGATGCCGGCGACGCCGAGGGGGATGAGGAGGGTGAGGGCGGCTTCGGGGCCGTAGGCGGCGGAGCTGAGAGCGTCGAGGCCGAAGACCGGGATGCCGGCGATGGGGCCGATGTGTTCGGCGCGTTCTTCGGAGGTGGCGAGGGGCTTGCCGGCGAGGAGATCGAAGAGAGACATGCGCTTCCTTCGGGCGCACGCAGGAGTGGCCCGGCGTAAAGGGTACGCCGGAAGCGCATAAGGAATCCGTCAAATTTAAGTTGAAATATTAGCGGGCGAAGAGCTGGCTGAGGTCGGCGAAGGCTTTGAACTCGAGGGCATTGCCGGCGGGGTCGAGGAAGAACATGGTGGATTGTTCGCCGAGCTGGCCTGGGAAGCGGGTGTGCGGCTCGATGACGAAGGGGATGTTGGCGGAGCGGACGCGGTCGGCTAACTGCTGCCAGTCGGAGGGAGTGAGGACGACGCCAAAGTGCGGGACGGGGACTTCGTGGCCGTCCACGGGATTGCTGTCGGCGGCGTTGCGATTGCGCGGCGCGGCGGCTGGCTTGAGGTGCGCTACGATCTGGTGGCCGTAGAGGTTGAAGTCGATCCAATGGTCGGCGCTGCGGCCTTCGGGGCAGCCGAGGATGGTGGCGTAGAAGTGGCGGGCGGCGGCGAGGTCGTCGACGGGGAAGGCGATGTGAAAGGGTTGCACGGACATGGGTTGATGATACCGAGAAGGGAACGCGGGTGGCCAGGGCGGCTGGCTAGACGGTGGGGTGGCGTTGTGGAGAGACGGGGAAACTTTATTGGTGTCCCACGAGAATACAGGCGGGGAATTTCCGTGCATTGCCGATAAGGAATGCAGGGTTCGAGAAGCGAGTTGAACACGAGCCCGAAGGAGTTCGGGCAGATGCAGGTGATTCTTGCAGACAACCAGGTGATTTATCGCGAGGGGATTGCGCGGGTGCTGGCAACGGAGGTGGCGACGGAGGTGGTTGCGGAGTGCAGCAAGCTTTCGGAGCTGCTGGACGCGGTGGTGAACCTGCGCTGCTCGGTGGTGCTGTTTCCGTCGAGTTTTGCATGGGAGCAGCATAGGCTGCTGGATCGAATTGAGCAGGCGGGAAGCCGGGCAGTGATGATCCTGGAGCCGGGAGCGGAGCTGGATGATTCGATCACGGTTCGGCTGGGGGGCGTGGTGACGCGTTCGGTGGCGGCTTCGCAGCTGATTGATTGCCTGTACACGGTTGCACGGGGCGAGCGCTACGTGCGGCGTGCGGTGGTGAAGACGATGGCAGCGCCCGACTATCTGGGCGTGAAGGCGGCGCAGCGGCTGACTCCACGTGAGCTGCAGATTGTCGCACTGATTTGCGAGGGATTGAAGAATAAGCAGATTGCGCAGCAGCTGGGAACCAAGGAGCAAGTGGTGAAGAATTATCTGCGCAATATTTATGCGAAGACCAAGGTGTCGGACCGGTTAGAGCTGGCGCTGTTCACGGTGCACCATCGCGCGCTGGCGGAGGTGGTGGAGGCTACGCGCCTGGCGCTGGTGCGAAGCGCGTAGATGGTACGTGGAGGAGCGAGAGCAACGGCAACGGCGAATCTTTGCAGGGAGGACTGGTCGCAGGGGCTAGGTGCGTTTTTCGGCGATGGATTTGGCTTGGGTGAAGAGGGTGAGGTAGTCGGGGCCGCCGGCTTTAGAATCGGTACCGCTCATGTTGAAGCCGCCGAAGGGATGCGCGCCGACCATGGCGCCGGTGCACTTGCGATTGAAGTACAGGTTGCCGACGTGGAACTCGTCGCGGGCGCGATCTAGTTTTTCGCGCGAGCTGGTGTAGATGGCGCCGGTGAGGCCGTACTCCGTGTTGTTGGCCATGGCGAGGGCTTCGTCGAAGCTTGAGGATTTGATGATGGCGAGGACGGGTCCGAAGATCTCTTCCTGCGCGATGCGGGCGGTGGGTGCGACGTCGGCGAAGACGGTGGGGGCTATGTTGAAGCCGTTGCCGGGGGTGTCGACGGCGGTGCCGCCGGTGAGGAGGCGGCCTTCGGTTTTGCCGATGGCGATGTAGTCGAGCACGCGCTTTTTGGCGACCTCGTTGATGACGGGGCCGGTCTGGAAGTTGTCGGCGGGGGTGCCGTGGGTGAGGGCTTCGACGCGCTCCTTGAGGCGGTCGAGGAAGGTGTCGTAGATGGGTTCGGCGACGATGGCGCGGGAGCAGGCAGAGCACTTCTGGCCGTTGAAGCCGAAGGCGGAGGCGGTGACGCCGTCGACGGCGGAGTCGAGGTCGCAGTCGGCGTCGACGATGATGGTGTCCTTGCCGCCGAGCTCGAGGATGGTGCGCTTGAGGAAGTGCTGGCCGGGCTGAGTCTTGGCGGCGCGCTCGTGGATTTCGAGACCGACTTTTTTGGAGCCGGTGAAGGCGATGAATCGAACTTGAGCATGCTCGACGATGGTGCGGCCTACTTCAGGACCGCCCTGGACGAGGTTGATGACGCCGTCGGGGACGCCAGCTTCTTCCATGAGCGCGAGGAATTTGGCGGCGATGGTGGGAGCGTCGGGGCTGGGCTTGAGGACGACCGTGTTGCCGCAGACGATGGAGGCGGTGGTCATGCCGGCCATGATGGCGAGGGGGAAGTTCCAGGGGGGAATGACGGCGCCGACGCCGAGGGGGACGTAGCGGAGGAGATTTTTCTCGCCGGGATATTGGATGGGGGTGGTGGCTGCGTCGAGGCGCAGGGCTTCGCGTGCGTAGAACTCGAGGAAGTCGATGCACTCGCCTACGTCGGCGTCGGCCTCGGCGAAGTTCTTGCCGACTTCGAGGACGAGCCAGGCGCAGAAGTCGAAGTGGCGCTGGCGGATGAGGTCGGCGGCGCGGACGAGGAGGGCGACGCGGTCGGCGACGGGGGTGTGGCGCCAGGTGGTGAAGGCGAGCTGCGCGGCTTCGACGGCGGCGTTCGCCTCCTTCGCGGTGGCGGCGTCGTGGATGCCGATGACCTCGGAAGGGTTCGCGGGGTTCACGGAGTGGAAGGTGTTGGGGGTCTGGAGGTCGCTGCCGCCGATGATGAGGTCATAGGTGTGGCCGAGGTCGGCGCGGGCGCGATCGAGGGCGGCGTGCATGGCGCGCTTGTTGTCCGCGGTGGAGAAGTCGGTGAAGGGCTCGTTGCGGAAGGGCGGGAGGGACGGGTTAGCCATCCTTCTAGTTTATGCGAGTCCGGCGCGGACGGCGGGAGGCCTCGCGTTTCGGGGTCCTGAGCGGACGGTGGGAGGCTTCGCGGAACGTGCTGGCGCCCTCCTAATTACGACTTCACGCTCTTGTCGGCAGGATCCTTTGGCAGATCGCTGGGGCCGAGCTTCTCTTCAGCCTTGCGCTCGGATCGGAGCAGCGTGGCGGCCTCCTGGGCGCTGTTCCGACGAAGTTCCTCGATCGCTTTGCGCTCGGTCTTCCATGCCGCCCACCGTCGGAAGGAGGATGCTGCCGATGATCAGCGCGGCCAACGGTTTCACGTGGTCCGGAATTCGCGCCAGGAGTGTTCCTGTGTCCGTCATTCTCGGTCTCTCCTTGGTGGCGGGTGATAATACACCATAAACGATTCGCTCTCCTGTGACTTTCTGTTGCTGCGGGTGGGACGTTTGCGTTTACTGGTTGCCCGATATGTTAAGGACGCTGCGCGTTGCCGGTCTCGCTGTCGCAGTTCTTTTGGTTGGCGCTCCTGCTCGCGCTCAGTTCACCGACCCGCGCACGTACGATAACGCTCCAGTTGGAGTCAATCAGCTTGAACTGATTTATGCGCACGCCCGCTCTAACACTTCGATCAACACGGCGCTCATCGTGGCAGGTGCGCAGTTTGAGTTGAATGACGGGACAGTCGATTACACTCGCTTCCTCTCCATCGCTCATCGTCTCGCATGGGTGGAAGCGGGAGTTCCAATCGCAAACCTTGAAGGATCGATCAACGGGACGGACATTCACGAAAGCACGACTGGTGACGGCGACTCCAGTTACCAGGCGGCCATACTGGTGCGGGGAGGGCCGGCGATGGGGGCGGCGCAGTTCGCGAAGTTCAAGCCCGTGACCACGATTGGCTTGAGCCTTACGATGACTGCGCCGACGGGTGTGTACAGCGCAAACAAAGTGCTGAACCTCGGTTCAAACCTTTGGTCGTTCAAGCCGGAGTTTGCGGTGTCGGCACCTTTTGGCCCGGGACAAAAGTGGGAGTTCGACGGTTATGGCAACGTGTCGTTTTTCACCAACAACACTGCGTATCACGGAAGCCAAAATCTAGGGCAACGGGCGATACCGGGAATCGAAGGGCACATCAGTTATACGTTCGCGTCGAGTGTCTGGGCGTCTTTCGATACGCGCTACTCGTTCGGCGGCATAACGTCGATCAACGGCGTGGACCAGGAGAATGGGCAGCAGAATTTCACGCTCGGCACGGAGGTGTGGATTACGCCGAACTCGCGGAACTCGTTGGTCGTCGAGTTCGCCACGCCGGTCGTGCATGTGAACGGACCGACGTACACCGGCTTCGGAATCAAATACCTCTACTCGTGGCCTTAGCTGAGGTGGGAGGCGTCGGCGGCTTTGGAGAGTTTGCCGGTGCGCTCCAGCTTGTCCCAGGAGAAACTCTTGCCGTCGATGGCGCGCTTGACGGTGCGGATGAGGACCCAGGAGAAGAGCTGGCGGTAGGTAAAGCGCTGGATCCAGATGTGGAAGAGGAGCCAGGCGTCGCCTTTGCTGGCGGGGTGTTTGCGCTCGAGCATGAAGGCGAGGGCGGAGGCGGCGAAGTCGATGAGCAGGAAGGCGGCGAAGAAGGTGATGAGCTTGAAGAGGTCGGCGGAGCTGGTGGTGTCGGGGTGGAAGTGCTTGTCGATGAAGTAGTGGATGACGCCGGCGACGAACATGAAGTCGATGAGTGGGGAGACGAGCGGCAGAAGGATTTGGAAGACGACGATGTTGGGTAGGGCGAAGAGGCCCATGGCGCGGCGGTGCACGATGGCGCCGCGATGTTTGAAGACGGCTTGCAGGATTCCGAAAGACCAGCGGAAGCGTTGGCGGGCGAGCGAGTTGGCGGAGGCGGGAGCTTCGGTGAAGGCGAGGGCCTGGTCTTCGTAGATGACGGCGTAGCCCTGCTCGAGGAGGTTCATGGTGAGGTCGGCGTCCTCGGCTACGGTGTCGGGGTGGTAGCAGCCGCCAGCTTTGACGGCCGAGGTGCGCCAGGCGCCGATGGCCCCCGGAACGACCATGACGACGTCGAAGAGGTCTAAGGCGCGGCGCTCGAAGTTTTGGCTGGTGATGTATTCGAGGGCTTGCCAGCGCGTCCAGAGGTTAACGCGGTTGCCGACCTTGGCATTGCCGGCGACGGCGCCGATGTGGGGGTTGGCGAAGTGGCAGACGAGGCGCGAGATGGCGTCGTGGGCGATGACGCCGTCCGCGTCGATGCCTACGTAGATTTCTTCGTCGGTTTGCGAGAGGGCGAAGTTGAGGGCGTCGGCCTTGCCGCCGTTGGGCTTGGTGAGGACGGTGACGCGGCCGGCTTCGATTTCCTTGGCGTAGGTCTCGGAGGCGATTTTGTAGGTGTCGTCTTTCGAGCCATCGTCGATGACGATGATGCGGATGTTTTTGTAGTTGGACATCAGCACGGAGCGGATGGTGCGGGCGATGACTTTCTCTTCGTTGTAGGCGGGGATGAGGACGGCGACGCGAGGCTGGTAGTCGGGGGTGGAGTAGTCCTTGCGCTTGCGGAAGCGGTCGATGGTGGCGCAGACGCCGATGATGACGAGGCGGCCGCTCATGAGGATGTCGCCGATGAAGAAGACGCTGATGACGAAGTGGTTGAAGAAGGAGATGAGGAAGAAGGCGATGGCGTCGACGAAGGCGTAATAGCGCTGGCGGCCTTTGACGGGGGGCATGACTTCGGCGCGGGACTTGCCGATGAGTTCGGAGACAGGAACGATCTCGTAGCCGTGGGCGCGGAGGGCCTGGATGAGGACGGGAAGGGCGGCGACGGTGGCAGAGCGGTCGCCGCCGCCATCGTGCATGAGGATGATGGAGCCGCGCATCCAGGTCTTGGTGTCGAAGAGCGCGATCTGACTGAAGACGGTGTTGACGATCTCCTGGGGCGACTTGCGGGGATGCTCATCCCAGTCGTTGGTGTCGATTTTGTCGCCGACGATGACGTAGCCGAGGTGCTGGATGGCATCGATGGGTGCGGCCTGGTCGTTGGTGTCGGGCTCCTGATCGATGGAGTAGGGAGGGCGGAAGTAGACGGGCTGGACGCCAATCTCGGCGGCGAAGAGGCGCTCGGTGAGGTTGAGCTGGAGGTCGACCTGGCCTTGCGAGATTTCAGAGATGTCGGGGTGGGTGTAGGTGTGGTTGCCAATCTCGTGGCCGTCTTTGTAGACGCGCTTCATGAGACCGATGTTGTCCTGGGCGACCTCGCCGATCATGAAGAAGGTGCCGGTGACGTGGTACTGCTTGAGGATGTCGAGGATCTTTGGAGTCCACTCGGGATCGGGGCCGTCGTCGAAGCTGATGGCGACTTTCTTGGGATGGTAGCCATACTGCGAGACGGTGTAGGGGAGCGGATAGGAGACCATCGACTCGGAGACGACGCTCAGATACTGCCTGGGAATGGTTGGGTCGTCGTCCATGGTGAGTGTGCGACGGCCGTTCTGGGGAGAGCTGGTGATGCGCAGGATGTCGCCATCGCCTTCGGTGTCGACGTCCTGTCCAGGCGAGACCTCGGCGAGGGCCTTGGCGGGATCGGATGCAAGGGGCTTGTCCCAGATCTTCCAGAGGGAGTCGTCTTCGAGGCCGAGGCGCTGGAGGGCGAAGGTTTCGATACCGAGCGCACGGGCGACGCGCATCTGGTTGACGGCGGTAACGGCGTCGAGGAACCAGACGGTATGGCGCTCTTTGGCGTCGACGTCGTCGTAGGCGAAGTGCGGGTTGAGGGAATCGTCGAGGGTGATCTTGGCGTCGGAGTCGGAGGCGGCCTGCCAGGCTTCCTGCGTGGAGAGGATGTTGGCGTCGGTGGTGTCGGGATCGGGAGGCTTGTTCTTTTGGTTGGGGGCGGGCAGCGGGCTGGTCCAGTCGTAGCCATAGCCGCCGATGGAGCAGATGATCTTCTGTCGCGGGACCACCTTCATGATGTTGCGCAGGTTGTCGGCAAACCAATCCTGGCCTGCGACCGGACCTGCGACTGTGCCGGACTGATGCTGCCCGTAGTTCATGAGGACGAGGCCGTCGGAGTGGGCGGCGAGGAACTTGAGATCGAGCTTGCCGGCGTCGATGGGAACGTTGATGTAGAGCTTGAGGTTGTGCTGCTGGAAGTCTGCGTAGAGGGCCTGGGCGAGCAGGCTGTAGGCGGCCTGGGCGTCGGGCGGGAGGGCCTGGAAGTCGAGGGTGAGGCCACGATAGCGGGTGTTGGTGGCGAGGAACTGGTCGACCTGCTGAACGAAGTTGGCGCGGGCTTTTGCGCTGAGGAGGAACTGTTCTACGTTGGGGTTGAAGGCGCCCTGGACCGGGCTGTAGTTGTTGACCATGGGGAAGATTTCGGTATCTTCGCGGGCGGTCTGGATGGTGCGGAGGATCTTGTTCTGGCGGTCGACGCCGTGAACGCCGGCGGAATCGATGACGGCGAAGGGGGTATTGTCGGAGGTGAAGGCGGTGAGCGAGCCGTCGGGTGTGAGGACGTGCAGCCACTCGGGAAAGAGAATGTCGATTTGCTTGACGTGCGCCTTAAAGGAGGCGTAGCTGGCGGGGTCGAGGTCGGTGTAGAAGGCGGCGCGCAGGCCTTCGCCCTGGTTCAGGGTTACGTCGGAGGGCTTCAGATCGGTCTTGCGGTGGGCGGAGCGGTTGAGCTTTTCGCGGGTGGACTTGAGCTCAAGGGCGGGCGGATTCGAGAGCGCGCGGTAACGCTTGGTGGCCGATCGGAGGTCGAGGCCCTGCATAGGTTTCATGCGGACAAGGCCCACGATGAAGATGACGCCGACCAGTGCGCCGAGGAGAGCGAGCACGTCGAATATTCGCCGCAGGCGCTTCCAGCGTTTGCGTTGCGGATCGTAGAAGACTTGTTTGCTCATCGATAGAAGGGCGTGCTTCCCATGATACTACCCAGGGCAGGGTTAAGGGCCGGGGGTCCAGGGTTCAGGGTGCGTGTGTGCGGGGAAGTGCTGGTGGCTCGTATGATGCAGAGAAATGGAGAAGAGGCGAGCGGGGTACGGGTGGGGCGGGGCGCCATTTGCTGGGGCGCTGGTTGCCGGGGCGCTGCTGCGGCTGCTGTTCTTCTGGCTGCGGCCGACGGTGGCTGGCGACGCGCTGATGTATGGGGACCTTGCACATACTATGGTCGCACATCATGTGTACGGGTTTTCCGCTGCGGGGATTGAGCCTACGCTGATTCGGCTGCCGGGGTATCCGCTGTTTCTGGCGGCCTGCTTTGCGGTGTTCGGCGCGGGGAACTATGCAGCGGTGGTGGCGGTGCAGATGGTGGTGGACCTGGCAGGGTGCGCGCTGCTGGGGATGCTGGCGGAGCGGCTGGCTGGACGGCGGGCGGGGTTGGCGGCGATCTGGCTGGCGGCGCTTTGCCCGTTTACGGCGAACTATTCGGTGGTGGTACTGGCCGAGACGCTGAGCGTGTTCTGCGTGGTGGTGGCGCTGTTGGCGTTGGAGCGATGGGTGGCATTCGAGCGCGCGTGGGGATGGGTGATGGTGTTGGGGTGTGCACTGTCGGGGGCGGTGCTGCTGCGACCGGATGGGGGGATGCTGGCGGCGGCGATCTTGCCGGTGATGGTGTGGGTGGGGCTACGAAGGCGGCGGCTGGGCGTGGGGAGGAGGCTTGCGCCGGTGGTGGCGGCCGCGATGCTGGTGGTGCTTCCGCTGTCGTTGTGGACGGCGCGGAACTGGCGGGTGTTTCATGTGATCCAGCCGCTGGCGCCGCGCTATGCGAACGATCCCGGCGAGGCGGTGCCGTTTGGGTTTCAGCGTTGGTTTCGGACCTGGGCTGTCGATTACAAAGCTACCTACGATATTTATTGGAACTACGATGACACGCGGATGAGGGTGGAGGATCTGCCGTCGCGGGCGTTCGATGATGCGCAGCAGAGGGAGCGTACGGAGGAGTTGTTTGCGCGGTACAACCAGGTGCGGTCGGCGACGCCGGAGTTCGATGCGGAGTTTGCGCAGATTGCGGCGGAACGGATTGCGGATCATCCGCTGCGGTATGCCGTGGTGTTGCCGTTGGAGCGGGAGGCGGACATGTGGCTGCGGCCGCGGTTCGAGCTGACGACGATGCCGGTGGACTGGTGGGCGGTGCGGGCGCATCCGTTGGAGTCTGCGGAGGAGATAGCGTATGCGTTGTTGAATGTGGCGTATCTTGGGTTGGCGGTGGTGGGGTTGGTGCGATGGCGCAGGCGGGGGTGGGATGGGCACGCGGCTGTGGCGTACGCGATGCTGGGGTTTGTTGCGCTGCGATGCGGGTTGCTGCTGACGTTGGATAACTCGGAGCCGCGGTATACGCTGGAGTGCTTTCCGGTGGTGATTGTGCTGGGTGCGATCGCGCTCGCGACGGGCAAGCTAGCTAGTGATTGACGATGGTGGTGTTCTTGTCTTTCTTGATGGCGAACTGGTCTTTGTGGACGTTTCCGTTGACCTTGATGTTGGAGTAGGTTGCAGTGCGGTAGTCGCCGCTGGCGGTGAAGAAGATCTGCCTGAGCGAGATGGCGCGGGTGGGGTCGACCCAGATGGTGATGTGGGTGAAGTTCTTGCGGGCGTCGGCGTCTTTGCCTACCAGGTCCAGCTTCTCAACCTTGATGGGCTGGCCGTTGTCGGTGAGGGTCTCGGGGCCTAGGTCGGTGATGGTCCAGGCGCGTGCGAGGTCGGTGCCACTGCCGCCGAAACCGAGGGTGAGGAAGCTTTCAATTTCGGCTTGACTGCCGGCTTCATGAAGGACGGTGATCTGGTCGACGCCGGGATCGAACATCTGGACGATGCCGCCCTGATACTGAATGACCTTGATGGGTTTGGATTTGGGAGGGGCGTTGGGATCGACGAGAATTGCGCCCATGTCGGTGGAACCCTTCTCGCGCTCGAAATAGATGGAGCCCTTTTGGGTGCTGGTGTCGTGAACGACCTTCTCGTAGTAGTCCCACTGGAAGTCGGCGGTAGCGCGCTGGAATTTTGCGCTGGCGGTGTCGAGTTGTTTGAGGACGTAGGTGAGTTGTGGAGAAGGGGCCTGGGAGTAGACGTTGCCGGCTGCGCTGAGCGTGAGAGCGGCGACGAAAAAAATACGAAGCTTCATGAAATCAGACTCCTGCACAAACAGTATTAGACGGGGATTTTGGGAAAACGTGGCCTGTGGGACGACGAGTCTCAGTGAATGATCGTGGCGTCATAGGCGATGACGTGACCCTTTGGGTCGGCTACCGGGGTGTATTTTTCGAGGGTGACAGCGCCGGCGATGGGCTCGACGACCTTGAGGATGGCCTCGCGAATGTCAGCGTCGGACTTTGCGCCGTGCAGGTCGTCGACGCGAATCTCGTAGACGAACTCAGGCTCGCCGTCGGGGCTGCGTGTGGCCCTTACGAGGACCTCGCTGTGCTGCATGGGGATCTCGGGAACTGGCTTGTCCTTGAAGTCGATGAAGCGCGGGGAGACGAAGAGGAACAGCAGGATCAGCGTGACCATGATGTCGTAGTGAAAGCTACCGCGCTCGTAGGTCCAGAAGAAATAGCTGCGAAGAATCTTCATAGCGCACGTCCGAAGGATTGCTTCTTGATGACGGTCTCACCATTCATGTAGGGCTGGAGGGCTTCTGGAATCCGGACGGAGCCATCGGCCTGCTGATAGTTTTCGAGGATGGCGAGATAGGTGCGGCCGACGGCGAGGGCGCTGCCGTTGAGGGTGTGGACGAACTCCGCCTTCTTGGCGCCTTCGGGCTTGTACTTAATGTTGGCGCGGCGGGCCTGGAAGCTTTCGAAGTTGGAGCAGGAGGAGATCTCGCGGTAGGTCTGCTGGCCGGGCAGCCAGACCTCGAGGTCGTAGGTCTTGGCGGCACTGAAGCCCATGTCGCCGGTGCAGAGGAGCATGCGGCGGTAGGGCAGGCCCAAGCGCTCGAGGACCGTTTCGGCATGGTGGGTGAGGGCTTCGTGCTCGGCGGCGGAGTCTTCGGGGCGGGTGAACTTGACCAGCTCGACTTTCTGGAACTGGTGCTGGCGGATCATGCCGCGGGTGTCCTTGCCGTGCGAGCCGGCTTCGGAGCGATAGCACGAGGTGTAGGCGGTGAAGGAGATGGGGCCGGAGCTGAGGTCGATGACTTCGTCGCGAAAGATGTTGGTGACGGGGACTTCGGCAGTGGGGATGAGCCAGTGGTCGGACTCCTGCAACTGGCCGGGGACGTAGGGACCCTTATCGTCGCAGTGGAAGAGGTCTTCGGCGAACTTGGGGAGCTGGCCGGTGCCGAAGAGGGAGCGGGAATTGACCAGGCTGGGCGGGAGAACTTCGACGTAGTTGTGCTCGCGGGTGTGGAGGTCGAGCATGAAGTTGGCGAGGGCGCGCTCGAGGCGGGCGCCGGAGCCTAGCTGGAGGACGAAGCGGGCGCCGGAGATCTTGGCGGCGCGCTCGAAGTCGAGGATGCCGAGGGCTTCGCCGATCTCCCAGTGAGGCCTGGCAGGGAAGTCGAAGGCGGGGATTTTGCCCCAGCTCTTGTGGACGACGTTGTCGTGCTCGGAGGTGCCGGCGGGGACGGAGTCGTTGGGGAGATTGGGGAGAGACTCGAGGAGCTCGCGGAGGCGGAGGTCGGCATCGGCGGCGCGGGCTTCGAGCTGCTCGGTTTTCTCTTTGAGGGAGGTGGTTTGCGCAGCGACGAGAGCGACGTCGCCGCCTTCGCGCTTGATGCGGCCGAACTCGGCGGAGAGGGCATTGCGCTGGGCCTTGAGGGTCTCGGCCTGGGTGATGGCCGTGCGCCGAGCTGTGTCGAGATCGACAAATCCCTGCAGGAGTGTGGAGTCTACGCCACGCAGACGGAGTTTTTCTTCGACCAGCGGGAGGTTCGCCCGCACAAATGCTAAATCGTGCATACCGTTCTATTTTAGCTTGCTGAGTGGCCGCGGGCTGCTGCGGTGCGCGGGCGGTGCTGTGGAGTGCGGCGAGTCCACAGGGCCGGAGGGTAAAATATGGGGAATATGAGTGATTTGGCTTTAGAAAAGACGGCTGGTTTGAAGGCTGTTCGGCGCGCCCTTTTGTCTGTTACGGATAAGACTGGTCTGGTGGAGTTTGCAGGTGTGCTGGCGGGGCTTGGAGTCGAACTGGTTTCGACTGGAGGGACGGCCAAGGCGCTGCGCGAGGCGGGGCTGAAGGTGCTGGATGTGGCCGAGCTGACCGGGTTTCCGGAGATGCTGGATGGGCGCGTGAAGACGCTGCATCCGGGGGTGCATGGCGGGATTCTGCATCGCCGGGATGTTGCGGAGCATGTGGCGGCGGTGGCGGAGCACGGGATCAAGCCGATCGACATGGTGGTGGTGAACCTGTATGCGTTTGAGAAGACGGCGGCGCGGGAGGGTGTGACGACGCCGGAGCTGATCGAGAACATTGATATTGGTGGACCGTCGATGCTGCGGTCGGCGGCAAAGAATTTTGCGGATGTGGCGGTGGTCGCGAATGCGGCGGATTATCCGGCGCTGACGGAGGAGCTGCAGGCCAATGGGGGCAAGCTGAGTTTGAACACGCGGTGGCGGCTGGCACGCGCGGCGTTTGCGACGACGGCGGCGTATGACTCGGCGATTGCGAGCACGCTGGAGGCGTTGCCGGCGGAGTTTGGGGAGGCTGGGACGCGGGTGGAGACGGTGCTGCCCTCGACGCTGAGGATTTTGGCGCGGCTGAAGAACTCGCTGCGCTATGGCGAGAATCCGCACCAGGCGGCGGCGGTGTATACGGATGGGTCGGGCAGCGGGATTGCGAATGCGCAGCAGCTGCAGGGCAAAGAGTTGAGCTACAACAACCTGGTGGATCTGGATGCGTGCTGGGCGCTGGCGAGCGAGTTCGACCAGCCTGCGGTAATTATTGTGAAGCATACGAATCCCTGCGGCGTTGCCCTTGGAAGGACCGTGGAGGAGGCGTATGTGCGTGCGCTGGAGGCCGATCCGGTGTCGGCGTTTGGCGGGGTGATTGGGGTGAACCGCGTGGTGGATGGCGCGGCGGCTGTGGAGATGGCGAAGTTGTTTGTAGAGGCGATCGTGGCGCCGGACTTCACCCCCGAGGCGTTGGCTGCGTTCAGCGCGAAGAAGAACCTGCGCGTGCTGCGGATTGTTCCGCCGCCGGCGGCACGAGTGGTCAAGCAGATCTCCGGAGGTTTTCTGCTGCAGGATGAAGACCGTGCTCCGGTTACTGCGGAGACGCTCACGTATCCGACGTCGCGGCAGCCGACTGACGAGGAGATTGCGGGTCTGCTGTTTGCGTGGAAGGTGTGCAAGCATGTGAAGTCGAACGCGATTGTGTATGCGCGCCAGAAGGAGCGTTTTGGGCAGACGGTCGGCGTAGGAGCGGGGCAGATGAGCCGCGTGGATGCGGCTCGGTTTGGGGCCATGAAAGCAGCGCTTCCATTGGCGGGGACGGTGGCGGCCTCGGATGCGTTCTTTCCGTTTCCGGACGGCGTGGAAGCCATTGCAAACGCAGGTGCGACAGCCATTATCCAGCCGGGCGGATCGGTGCGGGATGCAGAGGTAATTGCCGCGGCGGACCGTCTGGGGGTTGCGATGGCGTTCACGGGGATCCGTCACTTCCGGCACGGATAGCACATTTTGACAGCTGAAGAATTGGCTGCTGGACTGGTAGGATCGCATCCAAAGCTTGTAGAGTACCGTCTAAGATGTAGATCGAGCGATGTGGGACCCTGCCAGGTGGCAGCATCTTCTTTTAAGACGAGTTACTTCAGGACCTTTTCATGAGCCGAATTTTCCGCGCAGCCCTCGTACCTTTTGCCCTTGCGGCGCTCACTGCGCCGACTTCTGGAAGCGCGCAGACCGCTGCGGGGAGTGCGCCGTCCGCAGCAACCACGCAGCCTGTCGATCACGCTGACTCCTACTACCATTACGGTCTGGCGAAGCTGTACGAGGAGCAGGCGGTTGCGTCGGGGCGGCAGGATGTGGCCACCCAGGCCATCGAGCAGTACAAGATGGCGCTCGATGCCGATCCGAGCTCCCGCGTGCTGCAGGACGGTGTCGCCAATCTTTATTTCCGGCTGGGCAGGATCCGTGAGGCCGTTTCGGCTGCCCAGGATCAGATCACCAAGCACCCCGACGATGTGGATGCTCACATGCTGCTGGGGCACGTTTACCTGCGCACGCTGGGAGATGGCCAGGGACCGAAGGCCACCGAAATGCTGCAGGCGGCGATCAAGGAGTACGAGACGATTGTGCAGTTGAAGCCCAACAATCTCGACAACCGGCTGCTGTTGGGCCAGCTGTACGGGCTCGATCACGACTCTGCGAAGGCCGAAGAACAGTTCAGGGCTGCACAGAAGATCGATCCCAGCAATGAAGATGTGGTGCTCGATATTGCGCGCGAGTACTCGGAGCAGGGTGATCTGAATCGCGCTGCCAAGGTGATCTCGGACGTGCCGGAGAGCGATCGTTCGGGGCGGATGGACTTCGCGCTGGCGGCGCTGTACGACGAATTGAAGCGCCCTAAGGATGCGGCCGCGGCGTACCAGGCTGCGGTGGAACAGGACCCCAGCAACACGGATGCACAGCGCGGTCTGGCGGCGGCGCTGGCGGCTTCGGGCCAGATGGAAGCTGCCGCGAAGGTGAACGCGCAGATTCTTCAGAGCGATCCGCAGGACCCGCAGGCGCTGATTCGCGAAGGCGAGATTCAGCGACAGAAGGGCGACTACGAGCAGGCGCTGACGACCTTCAAGAAGGCCGAAGCACAACTCTCCAACGACAAGGATCCGGAACTGATCTACAACGAGGCTCTTACGTACGCCGGCCTGGGACGCTTTGATGATTCGGTGAAGGCAGTGAAGCAGTTGCTCGCGCTGACTGAGTCGAAGGATGGAAAGTATGCCGATGACGCGCAGCGGAACCGTGCGGCGCTGCTGCAGTTGCTGGGAACGGTGGCTCGCCAGTCCGGCAATACGGACGAGGCGATCGACGCGTATCAGCAGATGCGCAGCCTGGGCGGCGATTACGTGGCGCGCGGGGCGGACGCACAGGTCGACACCTATCGCGAGGCTCATCAGTGGGCGAAGGCATTGCAGGTGGCAGCCGAATCCGCCAAGGCCATGCCCACCAATCATGATGTGCAGCTGACCTATGCGGTTCAGCTGGCGGACGCAGGCAAGCTGGATGAGGGGTTGAAGTTGGCCCAGGCACAGTTGGCTGGCACGGGTGACGATCGGGAAGTGTACTTCGACGTGGCCGAGATGGACGTGCGGGCAAAGCGGTGGAAGGATGCATCGCACGCGTTCGATCAGGCCGGAGCGCTCGCCGTGACTCCCGATGACAAGGTGAATCTCTACTACTACCGCGGCGACGCGGCGCTGCGCGAGAAGCTTTACGATGAAGCCGAGCTGGACTTCCGCAAGGGTCTGGCACTGGACCCCGACAATGCATCCATCGAGAACGATCTTGGCTACATGTACGCCGACCGCGGTATTCGGCTGGACGAGGCCGTAACGATGCTGAAGAAGGCGGTGAACGCCGATCCGCAAAACTATGCGTTCCTCGACTCGCTGGCGTGGGCCTACTACAAGCAGGGCCAGTATGCGATGGCGGAAGACTACGAGCGTAGGGCATCGCAACGCATGACCGGCGATCCGACGCTGCTCGATCATCTCGGTGAGATTGAAGCCAGGAACGGCAAGCTGCAACAGGCGATCGTGGACTGGGACAAGTCGCTGCAGGAATACTCGACGTCTCTTGCTGCCGACGCGGATCCTGCCGACGTGGCGCGCGTGCAGCACAAGGTGGAGAGCGCGCGAGTGCGACTGGCTCATGCGGGGAATGCTCCGGCCAACAACGCTCCGGCGAAACAGTAACGGTGCCGGATCTGAACCTGGGCAGCGGCCGCAGCCGTTGCCGCTCACGCTACACTTAAGCGATGGTCCACAATCTGCATGCCCTGGGTGTCTTTGGCGAAGACGAGCGCGTGCTCTCTGCACGTGCGTTTCCGGCGCCCACCAGCGACGATCGCACGGCCTTTGAGCGGGATCGCGACCGAGTTGTGCAGGCGCGGGCATTTCGGCGGCTGGCGGGCAAGACGCAGGTGTTTACGAGTCGCGCATCAGATCATTTCCGCAGCCGGCTGACGCACACCATGGAAGTTGCGCAGGTGGCGCGGCATGTTGCGTCGGCGCTCAATCTCAACGTGGACCTGACCGAGACGCTTGCGCTGGTGCATGACATCGGGCATCCGCCGTTCGGGCATGCTGGGGAACGTGCGCTGGATGATTGCCTGCGCCATCACGGCCTGCGGTTCGATCACAATCTTCACGCGCTGCGCATCGTGGAGCGCTTTGAGCAGCGGTATGCTGGCCACCGAGGGCTGAACCTGTCGTTGGGGACGCGCGAGGGCATCATCAAGCACTCTCGCGATTACACCGCGCTGGAGCATCCGGAACTGTCCGAATATTTTCTAGGGATGCGGCCGCCGATTGAGGCGCAACTGATCGACCTCGCGGATGAGATTGCGTACCTCACCGCCGATCTTGATGATGGGGTCGAGTCGGGTCTGCTGGAGATCGGGCACATCCGCGAGCACGTGGATATCCTTCGCCAGAGCTACCTGCCGGTGGAGCGCGCACACCCAACTGCGGAAGAGAAGTACATCTTTCACGATGCGCTGCAGGCCATGCAGAAGACGCTCATCCTGGATCTTATCCACACCACGGCAGCGAACGTTGAACGTGCGGGCGCGAAATCGCTGGCGGATATCCGCGCGCTGGATCATCGAGTCGCGGTGTTTTCGCCGCAGGCGGAGGCGCAGCGCCGGCAGGAAAAGCAATATCTGTATGACACGCTTTATACCTGCGAGGCTCTGGAACTCGAACATGCGAAGGCGGAGGAGGTCATCACGGAACTGTTCGAGTTCTGGGTGAACTATCCCGAGGAGCTGCCGGAATCATATGTCGAGGACGTGAAGGCCGATGGCCTGGCGCGGGTGGTCGCCGATTACATTGCCGGCATGACGGACAACTTCATCCTGCTGCAGTATGCCGAGGTTCGACGCCGGGTGCGACTGGGGCGGGTGCCATTTCCTGAGCATCGTTGAGGCGCTCAGAGTGATTCGACGGTGCGAAACGGACTCGAAGCAGAGGCAGGATGCTTTGACAGCCGCTCCGCATATTGTTAGCGTTAGAAGAGCGTCTGTCGGCCTGATAGACCGCGCGTCCCCGTCGTCCAGTGGTTAGGACATCGCCCTTTCACGGCGGTAACACGGGTTCGAATCCCGTCGGGGACGCCAATAGAATCAATCGTTTGCGTTGAATCCTGGCAAGGCGAACGTTGAGTTTTCAGCAAGGTTTCGAAATGCAATAGGGCAGATGGGAAATTGGGACTGATTCCTGTGCACACCCGACGGCGTGGAAATGATGATCAAGACGGGTGGCTTGATCAATTCTGAAAAAACTTGATGTGGTGGCTGGCCTTCCAGTCTCTTCACCGATGGAGTGGATGATGCACGTCGGTGGCCTCATAGAGCGAGGCGTCTTCGGCAGGGTGGCAGCGTTTACACTTACTTACCCTTCGCTCCACTGTGAAGGTTCTTTGATTTATTGGCTGCATGCCGTTGCTGTTTATCCCATTGCTTTTGTTGCTTTTTCTGGTGTCGTAAATATTCATTCCTCGATTTACTCGCGTTATGTTGCGGGGCGCCCTGCGTGAGTTTCCCAGTAGCGTGGGCGGCCGGAATGGCAGCTGCCAACAACAGCGATGCAAACAGAACTCGAACAATTGTTTTCACCAAAGCTCACCATGACGAAGGATTTTGAACGCATTCTACATGGACGGAAGTCGGGAACGCCATACGAAGCATGCTCTCGTCAACCCGTCCAAACTGTCTTCTGAGCAGTAACCGTATCGGAGTTACGTGGTATCCGGATCAAGTTGCCGCGATCGAGCGCGCACGCTCTTGTGCCACCGGAGCCAGGATTGCGGTGAAAGACTTGTGCTCGGAGTCCGCATAAAGATGATCGACCGATTGTCGGAATAGACGGCTTTCCAGTTCGGCAGGAACGGCAGCACGTGCGCCATGGGGGCGGTGCGCGCCAAGAGGCAAAAACTGATGTTGTATTGATTCAGCAGTGAATTCGGGTCGCTTTGCAACAAGGCCCATCTGCCGTACTGTGCGAGGACGCCGGTCGATTCGAATACGTCGGAGCGGCCGTCGATGAACACGGGATGATCCGGCGCCGCCCAGATAAGATATCCCCCATACCCGTAGTCATTGAGCATGTTTCCCGCAAGATGATTCGTCTGGATGAACTGGACGGCCTGCGTTGGGTTTCCCTGGTCCACCTGGCTCGCGAGGTTTTGACGATTAGGGAATCCCCACACGATAACCAGAAGAGACAATGCGATCAGGATAGCGTTGGGCACCGGGCGATCATGAGCAGCGTCGTACCCATCCCAGGAATCGGCAAGAAGCCTTGATATGACAGGAGCTGCCAGAATCCCGAAGACAAACACCATTCGCTGGTGACTGACGGCAAGCCAAGTGCCGAGGGCCAGCATCACCAGCTCATCCCAGAACAGCTCCGATCGCTGAACGATAACCAGAAGGAGAATGCCTCCCGCGACAACCAGGAGGCCAAGACCGCGTCCTCCGTTCATCTGGAGTGGCAGCCACTCTTCGGAGTGGCTGAGACCGATGGGCTGATGGATCAGCGTGTCGAGAGGGTAGAGGATCTGTCGAACGCCAATGGGATTGAGAAATAGGGCCGCCACGGATAGGAGGAGAGCCAGGCCCAGTAGTTTGCGGCGATACGGCTCCCAAGGCAGCGCCACCAGCGAGCCTGTCCGGAAATCAAAGAAGGAGGAGAGGAAAAACAGGGATGCCACTCCGAACCCGAGGAAGAAAGACGCATGGCAATTGACCCAGAGGGCGAACAGCGGTGGCAACCCCCAAAACCAGCGCGGACTGCGGGTACGGCCTAGCTGCATCAGCAGCAGCTCGACGATGAGCAGAAGATAGCCGATCATTTGCGGCCGTAGGGAAAGGCCGGTTGTCGCAAATAGCCAAATCACCACGGCACCGAGGAACGCCACCTTCGCATTGCCGGAATAGAGCGTGCACAAGAGATACCCGGCGACCAGCACGGCTACCGTCGAAAGGCACAGCCACGCCATCAAACCGCTGTATCCACCCAGTCGATACGTAGCGTAGATCAGGATCTGGGAGAGCCATTCCTGGGGAACATAGGCATGGTGACTGGTGGTGAAGGAAAAGATATCGGTCGTCGGAATCCTGTGAGTGGTCCAGATGATCTGGCCCGTTTTCAGATGCCACCACATGTCGGGGTCGTTGAAACGAGAGCGGACGGTCAGTGCACCCAGGACGGACAAAAGGACCGCGAGCAGCACCGGAAACGAACATGCCCTGCGAAGGACCGCAGACACGGTGTGAGTGGCAGCGCGCGTGGCGGTCACGGACACTCCCGTCAAGCGATCTCCGTGTGCTGGACGGCTTGCTCGGAGACCGGACCGTGCTCGGAAAGCCGGAGAAGGCGATGCAGATACGCACGTGAAATCTGCAGGCTGCTTGCCGCCAGCGTTTTGTTCCCCTGGTTTTCGCGCACGGCGGCGGTGACCAGTTTCATCTTGTAGTCGCGCAGTTGCCGCTCGAAGGAACCACCGGGGCGGCAATCATCGATATTGATGACATTCTCGTCCTGGATCTCGTGAGGTAAGTCTTCCACGCGGATGATATTGTCTCCAGCCATGATGATGGCGCGCTGAATGACATTCTCCAATTCGCGGGCGTTGCCGGGCCAGGAGTACGCCTGGAGAAGGAACATGGCTGCAGGATCAATCTCGTCAATGGTCTTTCCGTGCATTTCGGAGTAGTGCCGCAGGAAATGCTCGGCAATGAGCGGAATGTCTTCGGGGTGTTCCTGAAGAGGTGGGATGTCAATTCTCATCACATTGATGCGGTAATAAAGGTCCTGTCGGAATTTTCCAGCGGACACCATCTCCGACAGATCCTGATGCGTCGCAAAAACCAGGCGTGCCCGGAGCGGAATGAGCCGGCCGCTACCGAGGCGGCTGAACTCCCGTTCCTGCAGGACGCGCAGAAGCTTTACCTGCGTGCTCATGCTCAGTTCGCCAATTTCATCGAGGAACAGGGTGCCGGTACCTGCCTGTTCCAGGTAGCCCTGGCGCAAGCCGACCGTGCCGGTAAACGCGCCCTTCTCGTGGCCGAACAACTCCGATTCAATCAATGTTTCCGGGATGGCTCCGCAGGATACCGCTATGAAGGGCTGCCCGGAGCGGTCGCCAAGGTTATGGATAGCGCGGGCCGTCAGTTCTTTGCCGGTACCACTTTCGCCAGTCACAAGGACCGAGGTGTTGATATTGGCGACGCGGTGCACCAGGTCGTACACCTTCCGTATCTGGGGGCTGGATCCGATCGCACTTGGTGGCCGTCTCCAGGTTGTGCTGCATCGTTTCGACTCTGAGCTTGAGCGAGCGGCTCTCATACGCGCGGCTCAGGACCGCTTTCAGTTCGACCACCGACGGCGGCTTGCGACAGTAGCTGTGTGCGCCACGACGCACCAGGTCCAGGGCGATCGAGCGCAGCCCATCGTCAACCAGCACTACCGGAGAGATATTCGACGCGACGATTCGTTCTGCGCAGGCAATTCGCTGGTTCAACTGGTTGTGATTGGTATCGAGATCAAGAACGACAACGTCGCAGTCCCGGGAGGAGAACAGGCGATGAATCCCTTCTTCATCGGGCTCCAGGATAATTTGATATTCCTTGCCCAGGACCGAGGATAAAAGTTGCTGAAGTTTCGAGTCCTGAGAGAATAGTGCAATCCGAACCATGATTCCGATCTCCTTGCCCGTCTGGTTACGATCAACGAAGCTGTGATCATCGTGCCGGGCCTGATCTCTGCAGGGAGGAGACGGCTGTTGCGGGCCCGTACTGATGGAACACAGGGGAGAGGAGCATGTGTAGCATCGGCTGCCGATTAAGTCTATAAAACTTTAGTAAGCACTAATGGAGCTACTCCCAAGATATCCATAGAGTTACTGTACAAAGATGACATCCGGGCGATACGCCTTCGTTCAATCCCCTCTATACGTACCCATCGGCACTTTACGTGCAGAACTTTAGTCCTCAGATGGTGGCACGCTAGCATCTCTCGCGCGGGGAAGATGTGATCGGGGCCTTAAGTTCGTATTTCCGGGCGATAGTCGATCGAATAGGGTCCCTTCGTTCCCGCCCGGGTGGGGACAGACTGGACCGCAGTGGCTGCCGGTTCGATCCTCCGCCAGCCTACGCAGTGCGTGTGCCTCGGCCGGCCGGCCGGCACGTCCTACGTTGTCCGACCGGGTGTATCCACCACTTCACTTAGTTCATCCTCCTGTAAACAGCAGTGCACACCGCCGTCGATAGCAATCCACATAAGTCATTGAATTCATGTACTTAACCGCTCCGATCGGTTTGGACAGGGGATTGCACTTTCAACAGCACCCAAGGGATGGGTAGGAGGAGTGGCACGATGCATTCGATTGCCTGGTGGCCGACCCTCATTGTTCTCGCCATTGCCACCTTCACGGATCTGCGCAGCTGTCGCATTCCCAACTGGCTGGTGCTGCCATTCCTGGTGGCCGGCGTCATCGCCTCCGGCTGGACAAATGGCTGGCACGGAGTCGGGCAGAGCCTTCTGGGGATCTGCCTGGGAGCCGTGGTTCTCGGATTTTTTTGCTGGATGGGCGGTATGGGAATGGGAGACATGAAATTGTGCGCCGCGGTCGGCGCGTGGATCGGGCCGTCCCAGTTGCTGGTGGCCCTGGTTGTGATGGGCATTGCAGGAGGGATCATGGCACTTTGCTGGGCGGTTGGCGGAGGATTTGTTGGTGAGCTATTCGATGGCACAGGGGACCTGATTGTTGGAGTGAAGAAACACGGGCTGCGACCGCATCCCGAACTAACACTCGGCAACCCAATCACGCGCAAGATGCCCTATGCCCCGGCGATTGCCGTCGGCACCATCATCTCCTTTTTTTCTCGTTGAAACGAAGGACATACGCAGGCGGCCCGGGATGTAACCCGAAGTTCAACTGAAGTGGACGAAATGCTGTAAGTGGAAGAGGACCGTGAATTGCTAATGGCGACCAGAACTGAGGAACACGATTCGCTGGGCACACGCACGTTGATGATTGCCTTGATTGGGCCCGAAGAGCCGCGCCGCACTGCCGTCGCAAGCGCCTTGCAGGGATCGCAGACGCGTATCACGAAGCAGTTCACGTCGTATCCCAGCCTGGATGAGGTGCCGGTGCTGCTGGAGTCTGGTTTCGACGTGGTCATCATTGAGCTGGATAGTGACGCGGAACACGCTCTCGACCTGGTAGAAGCGATCAGCGCCGACGTTTCCGTGACCGTGATGGTGTACTCCGCGGTGGCGGATTCGGCCATGCTGGTTCGATGCATGCGGGCTGGGGCGCGTGAATTTCTTCCGCTGCCGATCGCACCGGGCGCGATTGAGGAAGCCATGGTGCGGGCCATGGTGCGCCGCCCTACAGCCCAGCCCGCGAAGAAGGCGATGGGAAAGCTTTTGGTGTTTATCGGAGCCAAGGGCGGATCCGGTGTGACCACCATCGCCAGCAACTTCGCTATCGCCGTGGCACAGGAGTCCGAACAGAACACGGTATTGATCGACCTGGCTCTGCCGATCGGCGACGCGGCGCTTAGCCTGGGGATACGCGCCGAGTTTTCGGTAGTCAATGCGCTGGAGAACTTCAACCGGCTCGACTCAAATTTCTTCCGAAAGTTGCTGACCAAACACAGCTCGGGGCTCTCAGTCCTCGCCGCACCCGACGTGTATGTTCCGATTCAAGCCACCGCCGAAGCCGTGGAGCGATTGATCACGGTGGCACAGCAGACGTTCGATTATGTGATCGTGGATGCGGGTTCGAATCTAGGCCTGACCAGCAAGGTGCTGTTCAAGGATGCCTCCACGGTCTACCTGATCACGCAGGTGAGTATCTCCGAGCTGCGTAACTCCCATCGCCTGATTAGTGAGTTCTTCGTGACATCGCGGCTCAAGCCAGAAATTGTGCTGAACCGATTTACGCAACGATCCCTCGGGATCGATGAAAAGGAAATAGGGAAAGCACTGACCCAGGAGCCGCAATGGAAGGTTCCCAGTGATTATCCAACAGCGATGCGCGCGCAGAACACAGCCAGTGCGTTGGCATTGGAAGATTCTCCTATTTCGCGGGTGATCCGGCAAATGGCACGGACGGCGTGTGGTTTGCCAAAGAATCCGAGGAAGAAGAACCCCTTCAGTCTATTTGGATAAGAGCTTGCAGCAAGGTGTCGTAGCAACAGACGGGTGGCCTATCGTGGAAACGCTGGATATTGAAAAGATCAAATCGGAAGCACACCGGGTACTTATCTCGAAGCTGGATCTGGAGAAGTTGTCGCGCGTCAACTCCACGCAGGCGCGCCAGGCCGTGGCCGGGATGGTGAACCAGATTATTGGCGAACAGCGCGTGCCGCTGACGCACGGCGAGCAAGAGAGAATCCAGGCTGACCTTCTGGATGAAGTCTTCGGCCTGGGGCCGCTGGAGCCGCTGCTCCGGGACACGACCATCTCCGAGATCCTGGTGAACGGCACCGACCACGTGTTTATTGAGCGCGGTGGAGTCCTGCAGCGGATCGACGCGAGGTTTCGCGATGATCGCCACCTGTTACAGATTATCGACCGCATCGTTTCACGCGTAGGCCGCAGGGTGGACGAATCTTCTCCCATGGTGGATGCGCGACTGGCCGACGGTTCTCGTGTGAATGCGATTATTCCGCCACTGGCGCTCGATGGCCCGGCATTATCGATACGGCGATTTGGGACAGGTCCCACCTCGGCCAAGAAACTGGTTGAGTTAAAGACACTTTCTCCGGAAATGATGGAGATGCTCGCGTCAGCCGTGCGCGCCCGGATCAGCATCCTGATCTCGGGAGGAACGGGAGCTGGAAAGACGACCTTTCTGAACATCATGTCGCAATTCATTCCGCCGGGCGAACGCATTGTGACCATCGAAGATGCGGCTGAACTTCAACTCGCGCAGCAGAACATCGTGCGGCTGGAAACGCGGCCACCCAACATCGAAGGTGCCGGCGCGATTCGGCAGCGTCAATTGCTGATCAACAGCCTTCGCATGCGTCCCGATCGGATCATCATCGGCGAGGTGCGCGGAGAGGAGGCCTTTGACATGCTGCAGGCGATGAACACCGGCCACGAAGGTTCGATGACGACGATTCACGCCAATACACCGCGCGATGCTCTGTCCAGACTGGAATCCATGGTCGCGATGAGTAATTTGAATATTCCCGAGCGGACGGTGCGGCAACAGATCGCTTCCGCCATTGCCATCGTGATCCAGGTGACCCGTCTCAGCGATGGCAGTCGCAAGGTGACCAGCATCTCCGAGATCACGGGCATGGAAGAAAACGTAATCAGCATGCATGAGATTTTCAGCTTCAACAAGAAAGGCATTGGACCGGACGGGAGAGTGATTGGCGCATTCCAGCCGACCCGCATCCGTCCCAAGTTCCTGGAACAGCTCCGCATTTCGGGGATTTTCCTTCCCACGGACCTGTTTGAGCACACGCAGGAAGTGAACTGACCGAAGCAACGATTGGGAGTAGAGACATGGTATTGCTGCTAGTACTGGTATTTATTGGCGTATTCGCTGTGCTGTCCCTGATGCTGGTGGCGAGCGGTGCAGGTGCCTCGCAGCGCACCAAACAGACGCTCGCCCTTCTCCAGTCAGCGCTTGCGGTTCAGCAAGAGGGATCGCGCGATCCGATTGTCGATATCCGCAAGAGTGAACTCTTGAGCTCGGTTCCGTGGATTAATCGGTGGCTGCTGAAGATCGAGATTGCGCCTCGCCTGCGCAGCCTCTTGTACCAGGCAAACGTGAAATGGACGGCAGGCGGTTTGCTTCTCATGTCTGCGGCCTGCTTCCTGATTCCGACCTACCTTATTTATCTGCGGACGGGGACCTTGATTTTCGCAGCGCTCATCGGAGTGGTTATCGGGGGTGGGCCAATATTTTACGTGCTCTTTAGGCGGAAGCAGCGGTTCGAGAAATTCGAAGCAGAGTTGCCAGACTCGCTGGATCTGATGGTGAGTGCGTTGCGCGCCGGCAACAGCCTGGTGGCGGCGTTAAGTCTGGTCGCACAGGAGTCTCCCGATCCCATTGGCGCCGAGTTCCGCATTTGCTTTGACGAGCAGAACTATGGGCTGGAGTTGCGAACCGCCATGAACAATATGCTCACGAGAGTTCCGCTGCAGGATCTGAGGATCGTCGTGACGGCCATTCTGATTCAGAAGGAGAGCGGAGGGAATCTTGCCGAGGTGCTGGACAAGACCGCCTATGTGATCCGCGAACGGTATCGTCTGAAACGCCAGGTCAGAGTGCACACGGCACAGGGGCGCCTGACGGGTTGGATCCTCTCATTTCTTCCCGTTGTGCTGGGGATCGCTCTATACCTTGTCAATCCGGATGCGATGAGTCTTTTGTGGAAGCGAGATATTGGCATCAAGCTTCTCTATGCTTCGGCCGCCTTGACCGTGACAGGTGCACTGATCATTCGAAAAATCGTCAACATGGATGTTTGAAGGTGGTTTATGGGATTCGCTATTTTTACATTTCTCGTGATTTTCCTGCTCTTCGTAAGCGGCGGCCTTCTCTTGTTTTATCGGGAGGCAATGTTGCAGCGGATCCATGCCGTCGTGAAGCCGAGGGAGGAGCAGGAAAATATATCGGGCGTGATGCAGTACACCGGACGCGCGCTCGGTGGCGTGGTGGAGCGATTTGAGAGCGTCCTGCCAAAGAGCCAGTCGGAAGTTTCGATCGCGCAGCGGCGTCTCATCCGGGCAGGATTTCGTGGAGATTCTGCGATCAAGAAGTTTTATGGAGCAAAGGTTCTGATTCCTGTGATCTTGTGTGTGCTGGTCACCGTCACGGGAATCGCACAGGCCAGCCCGTTCATAGCCTACCTGGTGGCGCTGGCGGCTGGATTTCTGGCGCCCGATTTTTGGTTGAGCCGAAAGATTGCCGCTCGCCAGGCAGCCATCCGGCGCGGCTTGCCCGACGTGCTGGATCTTCTGGTCATTTGCATCGAGGCTGGCCAGAGCCTGGATCAGGCAACAGCTCGCACGTCCCGGGAACTACGTTTGGCGCAACCGGCAATCACGGATGAACTCCACGTCGTGGTTCTGGAACAACGGGCGGGCCGCCCCCGGACCGATGCGTGGCGGAACTTTGCCGAGCGCAGCGGCGTCGATGCTGTACGCAACCTGGCCTCGGTGCTCATCCAGTCGGAGCAGTTTGGGACCAGTGCCGCCAAGACATTGCGCATTCATTCCGATACGTTAAGGACCCAACGCCGCCAGAAAGTGGAGGAACAAGCTGCGAAGACCAGCGTGAAACTGGTGTTTCCGCTAGTGTTCTTTATCTTCCCCTCTTTGTTTTTGGTGACGCTTGGTCCCGCCGTCATCGTCATATCGGACTCGTTCAAACAGTTTACTAACCGTTGAAAGAAGGGAGGATTGAAATGGATAACGTAACCATCATTCGGATCGTAGCCGCCGTTTTTTGTGTCATCATAGCGTTCATCGTGATTCAGCGCCGTCGGACAAAGGACCGCTAGATCCATCGAAGGGCGATGCGGCAAAGCCCGGCAATGGTTATTGCCGGGCCCACGCGGCAACGCTACGCGATGGTCCATCGAAGGTTGAGTTTCTGTCTCCTTCCTAACGGAGGGGGTGAAGCAACTGTCCCGCGTTCGAGTATCCCGCGCTGCGGGTTTGCGTTATGGAAGAAACTGCATGGATGCAGGGGCCGCGTACGTAGCCAGGGCCTGAGCTGAACACACAAATGCTGGACACTACGAATGTTCTGGGGACGACATGGAACGACGAACGTATTGCGTATACAACCAGACGCGCGAATGCTTCCTCAGCCTGGGAGTTACCCCGGCGGATAGCATTTTCATGCGCTTGAAAGGATTAATTGGAAGGTTGAATTTGAGGTCCGACGAAGGTCTTTGGGTTATTCCTTCCAGCGGAGTTCATACCTGGGGCGTGTTGTTTCCGTTGGACCTGATTTATTTGGATGAGAACTATCGTGTCGTCTACGTGACCGAGCACTTTCCACGATTTCGGGTTGGACCGCTGAGATTCCATGCTGCGAGCGTGCTGGAGCTGCCAACCCACACGATCTATTCGTCGCAGACCCAGGAAGGAGATCAGCTCGTGATCTGCATGGCGGATGAGATCGAAGAGCGACTGACGCAGATAGCGCCGGGCAATCTTGTCGGCGAAAGGAAATGAGCGAATGTGAACCATGGAAAACCACTGAAGTTCTTTCTGCTGCGATTACTGGGTCAGGAGAAACGGAGCGCCGAGCGCCACGTTCTTCCTGGGCTGGTTGCCTACTATTGGAATGGTGGGCCGCCCGTACCTCGTGACGTGCGAGATATCAGTTTGTCGGGATTGTATTTATTGACAGCAGATCGTTGGTATCCGGGCACCGTGATTCAAATGACGATACAGGAGACCGAACACACGGAAGTCGATTCGGAACGATGGATTGCAATCCAGGCAAAGGTCGTGAGGCAGGAGACCGACGGTGTTGGCCTGGCATTCATAGCACGGAAGCCAGGCGAAATTGCTGAGATGGTAACGCGGGCTCCATAGTACCGATGGAGGAAATATGATATCGACGATAGCGAGAAGACTAAGAGACGAGAGCGGCCAGGCCATGATCGTCACGTTGCTGTGCCTGACGTGTCTGCTGGGCATGGTGGCAATGGCTGCGGATGTCGGAACACTCTTCTACTCCAGGCGAAACTTGCAGATTGCAGCCGACGCCGCCGCGATTGCGGGAGCGGGCGAACTGAGCCATGGAAACATGAACGCTGCGGGCATTGCCGCGGCGGCCCAGAACGGCGTGGTGGTTGGCACGAACGGAGGCTGGGTGAACATGAGCAGCCCGCCGACGGGAGGAGCGTACGCGGGTCTTGCGGGCGGCTACGTGGAAGCGATCGTTTCACAGACGGAACCGACGTTCTTCATGAAGATCTTCGGTAAAACGTCTCAGACGGTCGCTGCCAGGGCAGTGGCTTATAGCGGAGGTTCGTCGAATGGTTGTGTCTACATACTGAGTGGCAACGCCTCCCCGGCGATGGATTTGCAGGGATCGTTCGACGTGTCCGCTCCAGCGTGTAGTGTGATTATTAACTCGAATGATCCGGATGCGCTGCAGTTCACGGGAAAAGGTGGCAGCCTGACGGCAGGGTCGGTCGGCGTGGTGGGAGGCGATGGCGGGCAAGTCTCGGACAGCACCCCGGCTCCCGTCACCGGAATTGCCCAGGTAAGCGATCCGTATAACGGTTACACGGGTCCAACTCCAACGGGTTGTACTACCCCCGCCGGCGGCAAACTTACTGGAACCGTCTCGCCCGGGTGTTATAGCGCACCCGCGAAGGGCACGCTGACCATTAACAATGCCAACCTGAATACTGGAACCTACGTTCTCCAGGGAAACGTCAATCTCACTGGCACGGTCACATCGAACGCTGGGGGGACAACCCTGGATATCGTGAATGGGGCGCTTACGGAGGGTACCAACACGGTGCTGAATCTGGTTGCGCCCTCACCGGGATCGGGTCCTCCGGGAGGGATTGCCATCATGGAGCCCCCGACGAACTCAAACCTGCTGCTGTTTGATTTTGGCAGCTCCAGCGGTTCGATCACCGGTGTTATTTATGCGCCGAATGCTCCGATGGAGCTTCACGATAGTGGCGGCGACAAGAGCGGCGGCCTGAAGCTGATCACCGATCTCATCGTCAATACCCTCACTGACAAAACCGCGACCTTAAGCATTACGAGCTATTCGGCGCTAACCCCCGGAACCCCGCTCACGAAGATTGCGCTGGTGGAGTAACCCAATGAGAATCCCTATCAAGACGGAATCGACGACAGATTGCAGGTTGCGGGGAAATTGCCGTGTGACCTCTCGCGCGGCAGGTGGGAACGAGCGCGGCCAGGCACTGGTAGAACTTGCGCTGACGCTTCCCTTGTTCATTCTGCTGATCGTGGCTGCGGCAGAGTTCGGACGCCTGGCCTATGCTGCGGTTGAGGTGGCGAACGCCGCGCGTGCCGGCGCCGCCTATGCTGCACAGAGCGGCATTACTGCCAAGGACGCCGCGGGAATACAGCAGGCGGCAAAGCAGGATGCACCGAACGTTACGGGGATCGCGGCGACATCAACGAGGTCCTGTTATTGCTCCACGGGAGGAGGAGCGCTTGTCTGCACGAACGCGCTTGCCTCCTGTGCCAGCCCAGCCCGCATCATCCAGTACGTTACGGTCAATAGCACGGCGACGGTGGGCCCGCTGTTCAACTACCCGGGTCTCCCCCATACGTTCAATTTGAGCGGGCAGGCAATTATGAGAGTCGAACAGTGATGCCGCAGCCAGCGAAATCCGGTGCCGCGTTTCCGTATACGTTCGGGACAGCCGTGCGACTCATGGCAGATCGAACTCGCTGCCGTTTGCTGCCGTGGACCAGGGTGGAGAAGCGGGCTCCAAAACGAGACCATGGACGAGGGGAAGAGGGCGCCGCGATCGTGGAGATGGCATTTTCGATGATCATCCTGCTGAGCGTCATGATCGGCCTGATTGAAACCTGCCTGGCGCTCTATAACTATCACTATGTCTCGGATGCGGCGCGGGAGGGAAGCCGCTATGCGATTGTGCACGGATCGACCTGCGCGATTTCAGGGGTTTTCTGCACGAAGAACACTACCCAGATCCAGACCTACGTTCGGGGTCTCGGGTATCCGGGAGTCAATACGTCCAACTTGACGGTGACCACGACGTATTCGGCGTATCCGGCCGGAGGAACCTGCGTAGCTGCCGGCTGCAACGGGCCGGGCGACCTGGCGACCGTCGTGGCGCAGTACACCTTCCATCTGGTCATCCCGTTCGTCAACAGCCAGACACTCAATATGACCAGCACTTCTTCGATGGTGATTGCACAGTGATCCGCCCTTTTCGGCCTGGCGTCGCTGAGGGCGTTACTCATTCTCCTCGGGAATAATGAGCAATACTTCGACAGCGGTCAATTGCCCATTCTGCGCGGCAGGGCGGAACTGCCACTGCTGAAGCGCTGCAAGAACGAACTTGCTTTGCGCAAACTGCGCAGGGAAGACGACGGCAAGCTGTTCAAAGTGGCCTGCGGTGTTGATGAAACCGTGCACCAGCAGGGCATCGGTGTCGTAATCCCCGGGAGCCAGATGGGGCGTCACCATGAGATAGGGCCACGGTGCGTCTGGCCGCGTGGTGTTCGCGGCAGCTTGAGCGGCGCGCGGCAGGCAGTATTGCAAGATCCAATTTTTGGCCTCGCCTACGGGCAGATAGACCGTATAGGCCAGGCGGTCCGCCCAGATGGCAGCGACCTCGGGATATTCATCGGCCACCGAATCTCCCACGACGATGACGCCGAAGTGACCGTCCCTGGGGCGAGAGATGCGAGCGAGTGATGACCCGTTTCCCGACCCAAGGACCGGATCGGAGCCGGAGCCCGATCCCGAGCCCGGACCTGCTTTTGTTCCTTTGTCCTGGCCTACGCCGGTGGCCGTTTGGTTGCTGTTGCCATGGTCTCCAGAGGAATGATTGGAACCACTCCCGTCGCGATTGCTGATGACGCTGCCACCATGCGCAGCAGAGGCGCTCCCACTACCCGCAGCGGGGGCGCTGCCACCACCGACCGCGGAGACGCTCTTGGGCTGCCCCGGTCCAGCAGCGTCCGAATTGGATGCCGCGGCCGATTGATTCGCGGGTGGCAACGAAATCGTTCCCTTGGAGAGCATCACATCGGATACCGACAACACCGCCTTGGCCGCCGGCTGCGCGGGTGAGTTGGAGGAGGATTGCGGAACCTGAGACGGATCCAGTCCATGCACCAGGACGGGCGTAGTGGTTCCGGCGAGCATTGGAATTGTCTCGACGGAGACAGGGCTCGATGCCAGCTTGATCTCTGCGACGTGCAATTCGTGGTTCGGCATGGAGAGAGAAGGACGGACGCTGGCCGCGGTCTGTTGTTGAGGCGGAGGAGGAACGATCTTCTCGACAGGCAGGTCGTGTGGAGTCCACAACACGACGGTCGGAATGGGAGCTTTTATCGGGGGCAGTACATTGGGGGGTATATCCGGCTCGATGAGGGTGATGGGCGCTGGAGTTCGGTAGGCCGGCGATTGCGGGAGCGCCGCTGCCGCGGGCGATTGTGGGGTCGCCGCCGCAGCGGCCATCGGTTCCGATGGACGCGTTGCGTGCGTATCCGCCTGCGGGGTAGAGGGTGCAGCGCCGCCTCCGGAAGACCATTCCACTTTGGGCTCATCCCTCTGCAGCTTGACGATCAAGCTTGTGTAGCGTCGCGGGACGGGTGATGGTTCGACTCTCGGGGTGTGGATGAGGGTAAAGGCTGCCAGAACCACCAAGCCGTGCATCAGCACGGAGACCATGAAGAAACCTGGTCTGGTGTGCCACTGGGTCCGAGTCGTGAAGAGCGTGTTGATCGGCGAAGATCTCAATTCGGTAGTAACTCCTGCTGGTGGGCGGCGTGTTCGCGTCGATATCGACGGGAAGGGTAGCTATCGTCTGCTGTAAGTCACACCAGGATCCGGAGCAATTCTCAGGCCAACCGGCAGACTCCTAAGTCCCGCTAGACCGCGGACATGTCGTATCAGGAGTGTCTCTACGGCTACACCGGCGGGCAAAGGGGTAAACACGTGTTCACACTTGCGGCCGGACGTGCCCTCTAACCCACGCATTCGTCGACTTTCCTTCCTTTGGCATAGGAATTGCCACCATCTGAGCAGAACCCAGAATTTCTTACAGCCAGTTTGGAAACAGGTGCCTGAATGAACCGAAGATTGACGGCTATTCTATTGACCGCTTTTGTCGTTGCGATTGCGTGCAGCTATCTTGTATTTCGGATTGTCGGGAATCGCCTCGGCGCATCGAATCATCAGGTGACGCGCGTAGTTGCTGCGGCGAGGGACATCAAGCTCGGCAGCCTTCTAACCAGTGCCGATCTGACCACGATTGAGATTGCAGGCACACTTCCGGATGGCGCCATCGTCAAGCCATCGGATGCGATCGGCCGAGGTGTTCTCTCCGAGCTGTTCTTAGGCGAACCCATTCTGAACGGCCGACTCGCCACGCCAGGGTCCGGCGGAGGTCTCGCCGCAACGATTCCAGATGGAATGCGTGCGTGTGCGGTAAAAGTCGATGACGTGGTCGGCGTAGCTGGATTCGTTACGCCGGGCATGCGGGTCGACGTGCTGATCTCGGGCAATCCGCCCGGGACGAGCAATACTGCGCAGGGATCTCAGGTGCGCACCCTGCTGCAGAACATACAGGTTCTGTCTGCCGGCACGGACATTCAGAAAAACGGAGAAGGGAAGCCGCAACAGGTCCAGGTGGTGAACCTGCTGGTGACGCCACAGCAGGCAGAGGCTTTGAGCCTGGCGAGCAACCAGACAAAGATTCAGCTCGTCCTGCGGAACCCGCTGGACACCAAGGTTGCGGAGACACCAGGAACAGGCCTGGCGCGCCTGTATGGCGAGGCGAATGTACCAGTAGGGACGCCGCGGCCGGCAACGATGAATCGCAAGCCCGCCACCGCAGCGCCTCGCTTGTACCTGATCGAAGTCTTCAACGGATCGAAGCGCAGTGAAGCAAAATTTGCATCCCGCGAGGAAAACCAGTGAACGTTAAAACCGGAGTTGCAGTTCTGTGTTTCTATGCCATTTCTTGTGTGTCCACTCGGGGGACGGAACTTCTTGCAGAGAATGCAGATCCTTTCCAGCAGCAGCAGCAGCAGCCAGCGGAAGTCACCAGTCAAGACTCGGCCAATGATCTCGTCGTAACCGTGGGACAGTCCGTACTGGTCGATACCACGCAGCCGATTGTTCGGGTGGCGCTGGGGATGGAGGGAATCGCCGAGGCCACCGCAACGAGTCCGACCGAAGTGATGGTGAACGGAAAGATGCCCGGCGTCACGAGCCTGATCATCTGGGAAGCTCGGGGAGGCCGTCAGTTTTTCAAGGTCAGGGTGCGCGCGAGTACATCGGTAGAGAACGATGAGGTGGCGGGCATTCAGCGGCAACTCCGGCTCGAGCTTCCGGGACAATCCCTGAAACTCAGCGCCGAGGGCGGAACGATCTTCCTGCGTGGCACGGTGAAGGACTTGAATAGTTCACAGCGCGCCATGCAGATCGCGTCCACCGGGGGCAAAGTCGTCAACTTGTTATATGTAGACGTCCCGCCACCGCAACCGCAGATTCTTTTGAAGGTGGTCTTTGCCAGCGTCGACATGAGCAAAGTGAGACAGCTTGGCCTGAACATTTTCAGTGTGGGAGCGGCGAATACCATTGGCACCGTGACCACCGGGCAATTTCAGTCGCCCACGGTCTCCACTCCGGCCACAGGGCCCGCCGTAGCGGCGATAGGAAGTGCGTTGAACATCGCATTGTTCCGCAGAGACCTGGGTTTGGGAGTCACCATCCAGGCCCTGGAGAATGCGGGAGTGATTCAGGTCCTTTCCGAACCCAACCTGCTGGCTGCGGACGGCAAGCAGGCCAGCTTTCTTGCGGGCGGAGAATATCCCTATCCAGTCGTGCAGGGAGTCACGGGAGGCGGCACAGGCGCGGTCACCATTCAGTTTCAGCAATTCGGCGTGCGCCTGAACTTCATTCCTACGATCACCTCTCGCAATACCATCCGTCTCCAGGTCGCGCCGGAGGTCAGTTCGCTGGACTTCGCCAACGGCGTGCAAATCTCTGGATTCACCGTGCCTTCCCTGGACGTTCGCAGGATGAACACCGAGGTCGAAATGGAACAAGGGGAGAGCTTCGCACTCGGCGGTCTGCTCGACAATCGCGAAACCCAGAATTTAGAGAAGATTCCGTTCCTCGGGGACATCCCCATTCTCGGCAAACTCTTTCGGTCGATCTCGAAGACGACCACCAGCACGGAGCTGATCGTGATTGTGACGCCGGAGATTGTGGCTCCGATCCCCGTTGGTGTTCCTTTGCCGAAACTGCATTATCCTGAGCCGTTCCTGCCAGAGAATTCGAAGATCCCCATGACCACTCCGGGTGCGGATGTGACCGGTGCGAAACCGCTGCCGTCTTCACCGCAGGATATTCCCATCGAGACGATGATGGACAGCCTGAAGCCGGAGAAGCCATTAGTGATCACCACCGGGGCTGGAGTCTCGAGCGGTGGCGGCGGCACCGCAGGTTCGCCGCAGTGAGTTTAGCGCAGTGGCCGCGAGGTGGGATAGTCGCCTCGGGCCTGGCACCACGTGGTTAAGAAATCTCCTGGATGGGCGGGCTGTGGAGGCGCCATCGGGATTGCAAATGCCTAGGAGGCATACATGTCGAATTGCCGTCGTTTCGTAGCGTTTCCGCCCATCTGCATGCTGCTCTTTCTTGCTGGATGTGGCAACCCGGCGGGGCTCGACTCCGTGAGTGTGACACCGGCAACTCAGTCGGCGGCGGTTGGTCAGACTACGCAATTTACGGCAATTGGGACCTATGGCAATGCGAGCCACTCCTCGACCCAGGACGTAACGAGCACCGTGACGTGGACCTCCAGCACTCCTGCGGTGGCGACTGTGAGCGCTTCCGGCGCCGCAACTGCCGTGAGTGCGGGCTCGACTGTCATCACCGCCAACGCAATGGGTTATAACGGTCCGATCAGCTCCAGTGCAACCCTCACCGTTACAGGATCGGCCGGTGGCGCAGGTGGAGGGAGCGGGGGAAGCATTCTTTCGCTCACCATTATTCCGAGTGGGATTGACTTCGGCAGTTTGGGCGAAAGTGGGCAATTCCTGGCCATCGGAACGTTTTCGACTGCGCCGACCGTGAGGGACCTGACCAACTCGGTCACCTGGCATTCGTCCGAACCCAATAGCTTCCCTGTGAACAACAACACAGTGGTCGGGGGGCAGGGGACAGAAAACGGTGGAGTCGTCAGCGCGTTTGGTTCCAGCAACGGCGCCACTGGCGCTACCATCACGGCCGAGGCAGCCGACAGCAATGGATCGATTGCCACCGCTACAGCGACGGTTGGTTGCCCGCTGGTTCTCCCCAACCCGCCAACTACTCCCGGTTCCTGCTATCAGTCTCCACCGTACCCGCTGCCCCTGCTGGTCACCCTGAATGTCTATAACGAGGGTTTGAATACCACGGATTGGGAAGTAACCGCTGACTCCGCGACGCATACGCCGAACGTGCTTCATTGCGGTCCAGGCTGGGTCTTGAATAACCCGGGGGGAGCCTCTGTCTGCGCCGCGACCTATCCTTATGGATCCACCGTGACGTTGACAGCCCCTGCCAACGGAGCTGCTTTCGGGGGATGGTCAACCAATTGCACGAACACTGGGACTATCACTGCAACCGGGCCGAACACGTGCACGGTCATCATGACGTCCGACGATACTGTGGGAGCTATCTTCAACTAAGGGTCAGGGATGAGTGTGACAAGTCAGGTGCGCGACTTCTTTATGCCGCGCCGGCGTGGAGAGCCGGATGTTCTCTGGAAGATTGTGAACCTCACGCGGCAGACGACCCTCGCTGACCGCGTGGAAGTCGCGGACACCGGTGCCAGGCGCAATAAAGGTCTCTTGGGCCGCAGTGGCCTGGAGCCGGGAGAAGGTCTATGGATCACTCCCTGTGAAGCCGTGCATACCTTCTTCATGCGGTTCTCCATCGACCTTGTCTATGTCGACCGCGACAAGCAAGTTAAAAAAGTGCGCAGCCATGTAACACCGTGGCGGATGTCCGCATGTCTCTCCGCACACTCTGTTGTCGAGCTCGCTTCGGGTACCGTTTGCGGCACGCAGACTAGACCAGGGGATCGGCTCGAATTCTCCCGCCTCGGCTCGTGTAGCTAAGGCGTCGATACGGCCGCGCTCTTGCAAGCCAACGTTATGTCCGAATCTTGAACAGCATCCACGCTGGTGGATGCTGTCTTTGCTCGCAAACTTCTTACAGATCCCTCAGAATCTCGAGTTCCGTCGGTGGAGGAGATCTTAGTGCCCGCGCCGCGTATACGGACGTATCTTTCAGCACGGCCGCGTATACAGATGGTCACATTTCAAGAGATCGAAAGACGCGTATCTATTTGAATAATAAAGGGAAGTGAGTATAGATCAGGGATGGCACTTCATTTGCAATAGCTAAGGCAGGGCCAGCGCTAGCTGGAAGATGAATTAAATCAAACGGAGGAACAAATCAAATGAAGGATCTATTTTACAAAGTGTCAGGCAAGATGGAGCTGCTCAAGGCTGTGTTGCAGAACGAACAGGGCCAGGACCTGATCGAGTATGCGCTGTTGGTTGCGTTTGTGGCCTTCGCCGCTACCGTCGGAATGCATTCACTGGCCGTATCCATCAACGGTGCATTTACCACCATCGGCACCGACCTGACTGGTTCTATCTAAGCGAGGTCAGTGCCGCAAGACAACCCTGACGCCCTTTGGAAGGCGCTTGAGCTCGAAGCTGGTGTGCTCTGGCGCTCTTCTCTTTAGGAGTCCGCGGTCACGCGCGGTGTAAACCTTCGCAGAGTTTCGTTATTACGCGCGCGATCGCATCGTTAGGGCCAGGAAAAGCTCTATCTGTACCTTGAAGTCCAGCGGGCTACCGCCATGGCTGGAACTTATCTTGATGAAAGGGAGGAATACGTCGCATGAACGATCTACTTTTCAAATTGTCTTTCAAGATGTATCTGCTCAAGGATGCGCTACAGAACGAAGAGGGCCAGGATCTAATCGAGTACGCGCTGTTGGTTGCGTTTGTCGCCTTCGCGGCTACCGCGGGGATGACTGCGCTGGCCACAAGCATCAACGGCGCTTTTACCACCATCGGCACCGACCTGACCGGGGCCATCTAGGTGAGGTCTGTGCAACAACATAACGCTGTCGTCATGGAAGAGCTGCCGGGACAAAACCAGGTCACCGGCGTGCTCTCCCTTGTACTTCAATAAAGTTTGGGGATCCATCGATGCTCCTTTCCATTGTTATTCCGGTTTTGAACGAGGTCCAGACGATACCACTGTTGCTGGAGCGTCTCCGTGACACACTCCGCGCCGTGGTGTGGGAGGTCATCTTCGTGGACGATGGCAGCACGGACGCAACGCCGAGCGTGCTGGCATACGAGGCCCTGAGAGATGACCGGGTCAAGGTGATCCGGTTCACCCGGAACTTCGGCCATCAGGCTGCAGTCACGGCCGGATTGGATTTTGCGAACGGAGACGCAGTGGTGGTGATGGATGCGGATCTCCAGGACCCTCCAGAGCTGTTGCCACGCATGCTGGACTTGTTTGAGCTGGGCTACGACATCGTGTCTCCCCAGCGCAGCTCCCGCGAGGGAGAGACCGCGTTCAAGCGTTGCACAGCGAAGATCTTCTATCGCGCTCTGTCGCGTGTTGCCGACCAGCCGATGACGCCGGACGTTGGAGATTTTCGCCTCTACAGCCACAGGGCTGTTCTGGCCATCCGCTCGTTGCGAGAGCAACACCGGTATATGCGCGGCATGGTTGCATGGCTCGGGTTGAAAGAAGCGATGCTTCCGTTTGAGCGGAAAGCACGGGCTGCCGGTGAGACCCACTACCCATTGCTCAAGATGCTGCGATTCGCCTGGACCGGTGTCACCTCTTTCTCGGCGTTTCCCCTGCGCATCAGCATTGCGGCTGGCTGTGTACTCAGTGTTGCCGGTTTTCTCTATTTCCTGCGCGTGACGTATCTGGCCTTCTACACCACAACACTTGTGCCTGGATGGGCCTCGGTCGTCGCGCTGCAATGCATCTTCTCCGGGATGATCCTGTTGGCGCTTGGCGCCATTGGCGATTATGTCGCTAGAAACTATGAAGAAGCGAAAGAACGTCCGCTGTATGTTGTGACCGAAGTACGGAACGTCCTGGTAACAGGAAAAGCACAGCCGCGTGCCGTCATCCTGGCCGATGCTGCGCTTCCGTCAGGCCCGTTCGTTGTGGATACAGAGCGCGTCGCTCCCGCATCCACTATGACACCCTCGTATCAACCGCTCGCTGGCGTGCGCGCATAGCGGATTCGTTGCACGTCATCAGGATGGAAGCCTTTGGAACTGACAGTTGAAGCGGCGCCGGAGAGGCCTTGCGAAGACAGCGACGCAAGCGCGGTGGCCCCTACGCCTAGATGCACGACGGCTCACCCATCGTCGGCATCGCAAGTCGCGCGCTACTTAATCTTTACTCTCTGTGCCGCCATCTATCTGCTGCCGTTCATGCGCCTTGTGTTTGTTGGCGACGAGGGAACGCTTATCGTTGGCGCAGTGAGGATATTGCACGGTGAGGTCTTTGCCCGTGACTTCTTTGAGGTGATTGGACCGGGCACCTTTTACTCGCTTGCTGCAATGTTCAAGCTGTTTGGCGCAACCTTTTTCGTGGTTCGCATGTGGCTTTTCTTAACTTCCCTCGGGACGCTTCTAGCGATGTATTTTCTGTCGCGGAGGGTGTCCGCTCGATACCAGACTCTTCCTGCGATCCTATTGGTCGGTGTTTACTTCAGCACGTTGTGGCCTATGGTGAATCACCATGTGGACAGCAATTGTTTTGCGCTGTGGTCGGTCGTTTGTATGGTCCTGTGGCAGGATCTGCGCAAGACGGTTCTGTTGTTCGCGGCCGGCGCTCTGGCTGGAGTGACAACCTGCATCCTGCAGCCTAAGGGGCTCCTCCTGCTGCTGGCGTTTTGCGTATGGCTTTGGGTGCAGCAGCGACGAACGTCAGCGTTGCCGCGATCGATAGCCCTGGTCGTCGGTGGTTCCTTGTGCGTGGTGGGATGTACCATGCTCTACTTCTGGAGCCAGGGTGCCCTGTGGGATCTGATCTACATGAACTTCGTGTGGCCCAACCATAACTACGGTTCGTTGAATGCCATACCGTATGGGCGAGGTATCTTCCTGTTTTGGAACCATTGGGCTTTTCCGATCCACGGAGTCCGATGGCTCATCCCACTGGCGATCATCCTGACATTTCCATTCGTTCTGGTGGCCGCGCTTCCTGCACTCGTTCCCATCCTCGGCATTGCCCACGGCAAAGGAAATCTGCGGCCTGTGATTCTGTTGTACTGGCTTTGCGCGTGGGCATTCTGGTTATCCGAGATTCACCGACGCGATCTAGCTCATCTCATATCGGGATCGCCCTTGCTGCTTATTTTGTGCGCTTACTTTTTACTTGAATATCGAGGAAAGGTTGCAACGTTGCTCTTACAGCTTCTTGCGATTAGTGCGGTTGGGTTGGCTACCGTCAACCTGTTCATGGTGCTCTCCGCGAAGGGTACGCCCACCAGGGCTGGCACGGTGACGATGTTCGAGCCAAATGCGGCGATTGCTTTTATCGATAGTCATATAGCGCGCGGGACAGAGATATTCGTGTATCCATACGGCCCCATGTATTATTTCCTAACCGCCACCACGAATCCCACGCGCTACAGTCTTCTGCTCTATAACTACAACACTCCCTCCCAGTTTCAAGACGCCATTCAAGTCCTCGATCAGCACAGGGTAAGGTATGTGTTGTGGGATACAACCTTCGAGAGGAAGGCTGCCCCTTATTTCTCTTCTGAGATGGACCATCCTGCTGGCGGGTTGCGGATGGAGCCCTATCTTGAATCACACTATAAGGTCGTGCAGGATTTCGATGGCGTGCGGATCATGGAACGCAAAGAGGACGATCGTGCCGCCAAGCGCTAACGCCTCTCCGGAATTTTATCCATAGGCGTCCGCTTATGCTGACCTGCTCGAGGATCTCCTTCGAAACTCTGCGCGGAGTTGATGAATTCGTTATGAAGGTGCGTGCCCAACTCTGACGGTACTGTTCCCGATGGCTAGGTTTTTGGCCATTGATTGAACATCTTTGTGACGGCCTTCTGCACCAGCTGCTGATTCTTGCCACCGTTGTTGCTGAGGGAGTTCTGGCCGATTCCACGCCAGACCAGGCTCTGGGTTTTTGCGTCGTAAAGATCGACGATCAACGTTCCCTCAACATTTTGCTGCGGGGTAATCGTGCCCATGCCTCCGCCGAATCCCCGCATACCCATTGCGGTGTAAGAGGTTTGCTGCTGCATTCCGCCATTGGCGGTAACGATCAGGTCTGGATTCTGATTTTCCGCGACCTTCTGCAGCCCTTTTCCTTGCAGCGCCGCGTCGACATTTTGCACTGCCACCTGTGCCAGAATTGAATTCTTGATTTGGTTAGCGTTATTGGATCCCCATGCGTAGGTGTGATACGCGGCAAAACTCTGACTGTGGTTGTAATTGACCGAGACCGTTTGGCCAACCGCAAACGTGGCCGTCATGCAAAGCAAAATTGCGCACCATACAGATTTGATCTTCATGAAACGTCCTCCTCTTGAAATCCGATTGCTTGCTCATACCTTCACAACTGATTGAAGCCGGTATCATCCTGCAGATGACCAAGACAAGCGTTACTCGTTCTATCCCCGAAACGGCTCAGCCCAGGCGAAGCTAGGGACGTTGCATGTGCCTCCGATGGCGCTGGAGACCATTGGGTTGTGCAGCGTAGTGATCCTTGGCCTGGGCGCGGAGTGAGTCGCGCAGAAGTTACGCTCCGGGCCGTCCGGGTCCTTGCACGGCTATTCCTTCGTTAGCCGCCCATCATCTGGTAATTCGAGTTTGTCGTCGTCACGACGAGTTGTTTGGCGGTTGCGTTCAGAACACTCTGTTGGACATAGTTCGTCCCGTCGGGAAGGCTACCCATTTGAACCTGCAACGTGACCGCGTCTTTCGCTTGACCCATGTAGGTTTGGACACTCAATGAGATGACCTGCTTGGTCGCGGGGTTGAAGGTGATCGTCATCTGGTCGCCGGGCTGCGCATAGTTTTTGAAGACTAAGTTCACCAAGCCACCGCTGGGATTCAAATAGGCATTGCCTGCCGCATACGCTTGCTGCATTTTTTGAGGGTCGGGTGGAACGTAGAGAGTGAGAAGATTCTTCACGTCTCCCATATAGTCCTGCATCTCTGCTTTTTTGTTCGCGACGACCCTTTGCTTCAATCTGCCACCGCTGGGCGGCGGTGGAGGTGGAGTGATGAGAGCCTTCTGAACCTGTCCGCCGGGGCCGTATTGACATAGGTTTTGAGACGGAGGTTTTGGATCACCTTTCAAGGTAAGCTGCGTTGTCTCTGTCCATTGATATCTCTGCAACCTCATCTTGTTTGCTGCCATTGATTGCTGGACAGCTGCAAGCTTCTGTTGCAGTTCAGCACTTTGAGCAATCAGGGGAAGGGCAAGTGTAAATGCGATGGAAGAGGTGATGATCCAGCGTGTAGGAGCGGACCTGATCGATTTGCCGCTGCGCTTCTTGCAGAGTTGAAAGACGCTTCTCAAATTCATGAATTTCCCTCAATTTACTTGATCGGGTGAATGTTCGATGGCAAATCGTGCACGTCGCTCTCGCCGGTAGAACTATGCATGCCAAGGGAACTTGGAGGAGCATGCGGGGAAAGTCGAGTTGAGCATAGACCTCTTCTGCTGCGTCGGGAACTGTTAATACTGACAGGGACGCCGAATGCATGGGTTGCGTGGCCATCTGCATTCGGAATCAATACACTCTCGGAATTTTGTTGATCGGATGGATCAGGCGTCCGCACAAAACGGAGCTTGAGATTGTGCGTGAGTTACCGCGTACCAGGCTACTGATCCGTATCCGTTGTAGACGATATCGTCGGGCAGGATTGAGCGTGTCTGCCTGATGGACAGGGCCGTTCCTGCTCAGAAATTCGAATAAGGCTGGTAGTTTTGCCAGTTGGCATTTGATAGTTGCGTGGGCAGAATCAGACTACCTCATGAAGGATTTGACCTGCTCAGCAGCATTGCAGTGCAAAATTCCTGGACCTGCAAAGACTGACCTGCGAAGACTGACCTGCGAAGGCTGGAAAAACGGAATGACGAACTTCCAATCAGGATCGATTGCCGAATTGCAATCACTGAAATTTCGCCAGGAGTTAGAGCTCCCATCGCTTCGTACTCGTGCCGTTGTTTCGCAAGAGACTCCGTGGTGCAAAAGACGAAGGTACTACCGAAGTTGAAGGATCTCGACGAACAGCAAATGGTTATGGTAATCACACGCCGGACACGCAAGACGAACACCTAGCAAATGTTCTACAGCGATCAGGAAATAGTAGCTCGCTAACTTTCACATTGTTTTCTACAGGGAGGACTTCTCATGAGTATTCACAGAAAGATCTTCGGCGGTGACATCGCTGCAACGATCGGCCTGCTACTTTTCACCACCGCAACTGCGGTAGTCCAGGCTCAGATCAAAACCCAGGTTCAGGATCAAAATCAGGTCAACGCCCAGGCAGAGACTGCTAGGCCTGCCGGAACCAGCGTAGTGGCGGCCGTTCGACCAGACCTGTTTTTCGCTCCATCCTCGGCCGTGAGCTCCAGCTCTGACGCAACGGCGCTGCCGAATGCGCCGATGCCGTGGCAGGACCAGATGCCCCCGGTGCAAGCGTACCCCACAGGACTTAACGCTAGCGACAACTGGCGCGTCGGGATTAGTCTCTACGGTTGGTTCGCCGGATTGCACGGAACCGTTGGAGCTTTTGGCCACAATGCTGGCATTCATGTCCCTTTCTCCGATCTCTTTCATGCCCTGGTATTTGAAGTGCCGATCGCCGTCGAGGCAGATAAGGGCCGCTTCGTGATGCCGATAGATTTCTTATGGATGAAGTTCGGTATCGATAATGCAGTTCCAGAGAATGATTTTGAGCAGTTGTACATTAACACTCGCCTTACGCAGTCGATCCTAACGCCGAAGATCGGGTACAGGCTGATTGATGCGGATCACTTCAAATTCGACGTCCTTGGCGGCCTGCGCTACTGGTACGTGAGCGTCAACAACACGTTATATCCGTCGGCCGCCAGCTATGGACGATCGGTCAACATTGTCGACGGCCTGGGCGGCGGGCGGATGATACTGCCCTTCAGCGAAAAGGCGGCCATCACTATCGCCGGTGACGCCGGTGCAGGCTCATCGACGCTGGACTATCAGCTCCTGGGCTTGCTGAATGTGAACTTCAACCCCAGGTTCGGAATGGCCCTTGGCTGGCGTTATTTGTACGAGAACTACCGGCCTACGACGGATGAGTTCGTCTATAACCCGACGATTAGTGGTGTGATTGCGGGTCTGAACTTCAATCTTGGCGGCAAGCCACCCATTCCTCCGACGGCTTCATGCTCGGTTTCCCCTGCGGAAGTCTATGCGGGCGATCCGGTTACCGCGACTGCGACTCCCGTGGGTCTGAATCCAAAATTGAGCGTGGTGTATACGTGGACGGGCGATGGCGTTACCGGCAGTGGACCGACGGCTAGCATCAACACAACTCCTATGAATCCTGGGACCTATCCCGTGAGAGGCGAGGTGAAGGAAGGGAAGCCGGGCAAGGAAGGGGAGAAGCCCTGGCAGGTTGCCAGCTGCTCGACCTCGTATACCGTCAAGCCATTCCAGGCACCAACTATAACCTGCTCGGCGAATCCAACGGATCTCAATCCAGGTGATTCGGCGACCGTTACAGCGCAAGGTGTGAGCCCGCAGAACCGGCCGTTGACCTACAACTACCAGGCTTCCAGCGGCAGCATTACCGGGAGTGGCGCCACGGCCACGTACTCTTCGGCGGGTGCTTCCCCAGGTCCGGTGCAGATCAGTTGCGGCGTCACGGATGACAAAGGCCAAGTTGCCACGGCCAGTGTTACTGTCAACATTCAGGCGCCGCCTCCGCCGGCACCTGAGGTTGAGGCCCGTCTGGTATTGCACAGTGTGTACTTCCCGACCGCTCAGCCGACCGCGCTACATCCCGATCGCGGCCTGGTCGACAGCCAGAAGGCCACTCTCACGGCGCTCGCAACCGACTTCAAGGTATATCTGCAGCAGAAACCGGATGCGCGTCTCACTCTGACCGGTCACGCGGATCCGCGTGGAACTCCGGCATACAACCTGAAGCTCTCCGAACGTCGTGTTGCTCGTGCCGCGGCTTACCTCGTGGAGCAGGGTGTTCCCGCTTCGAGCATTGATATCAAAGCAGAGGGTGAGGAGAAGCAGCTCAGCAAGGAAGAAGTCAAGGATCTGATCCAGACCAATCCTGACCTGACTGACGAACAGAGGACGAAGCTGCTGCGCAACCTGAACGTGATTGTTCTGGCTCAGAACCGCCGCGTTGACATCAGGCTGAATGGATCGGATGAGAAATCTACGCGTCATTATCCATTCAATGCTGTTGATTCCTCGACGCTTCTCGATGTTCAGAAGCCGGTTCACAAGGCCGCGCCCAGGAAGAGGTAGGCGTCAGGGTCTTCTCTCTGTTCTTGAAACGAAGGTGCTAACCGGCCCTTTCAGCAGGAAACAGCGAACTTGTGAAGTTCATCGAAAGTCTCCGGAACAGGTCGCCCAGGCCTGTTCCGGAGTTTATAGCAAGAAGGTAGAACCAAGAGCATCCACGCTCCAGCCGGGTTCCGAAGACGCCGGTGAGGCTAGTAGTTCTGACAGTTCACGCTTCAATCTTGACGGTGCATGATTGCATATGCACTGAGAGGATTAGCGGGCGCGCGACTCTAAGCAGCGCTCACCGTGCTAGTCGCAGAAGTTGATCCGTTGGAAGAGCTGGCGCACGTAAATAGGCTGTTTGATTCGTTCCAACTGCTCGCCTTTGATGGCTAGGGGAAGAAGGACTGCTGTGACCTTCCGGTTTGCACTGAATATCAAGGACCGTCATGGGGTCTGGGCCCATCGGCAGGAATCCGATAGGTTAGAGGACGCCGCGTCGCAGTGGATCTCTCGGTTGGCTCGCTTTTGTCTCGTCTTGTTGCTGTTTTTAGTGGTTTGCGACTCGGGACATCTCTACGCGCAAAACAATAGCCAACAAAACAACCCATTGAACACTACGGCAGCTCTTAACAACACTCCCAACGACAAGGAGAGCAAGAAAGGTAAGAAGGGCAAGAAGC
>Ga0210392_10000063_pt1 | contig 97960 bp, 79 predicted proteins | sample IncBWC30OmetaG_FD_161057 | JGI IMG/M metagenome (GOLD analysis project Ga0210392, IMG submission 161057) | Forest soil microbial communities from Barre Woods Harvard Forest LTER site, Petersham, Massachusetts, United States - Inc-BW-C-30-O ... | reverse complement strand
CGACGCCGCTGCTCGCGACCGCGTTTTGATCGTGGCGGGCTTTGCCAAGCCAAGCGCGGCGATTGCCGTGGCCGCGGTGTTGATTGCGGGCGGCGGGTTGATCGCGGCCAGAGATATGATCGGGGGACGAAATTAGGCCGAAGGCGTCCAGTCCTTCGGCGCAGTTCGAACTTTGCAAAATCAAACCCCGGCGCGACGGTGCATCCGACCAGCGTCCAGTCGCCGCAACTCTCGGCGGCTTGCCACGCCTGCGCGGGCACGACAGCTTGCGGCGCTTCGCCAGCGGCGAGATCGGGACCGAGTCGGATCTTGCGCCAGCAATCGCCATCCACGACCTCAAGCATCAGCGCATTGCCCGCATAGAAATGCCAGACCTCGACCGCGTCGATGCGATGCCAGTGCGAGCGTTCGCCGCGCGCCAGCAAAAAGTAGATCGCAGTGGAAGCGGAACGTCCATCCGCATCGACACGCGTATCGCGAAACGTCTCGCGAAAATGTCCGCCCTCGGGATGCGGCTTGAGGTCAAGCCGCGCGATGATGTCGGCGGCGGTCGGCGTAGAATCCATCAGGACTTGTTCTTGCGCTCGCGCAATTCGCCGAATATTTCCGCCGCACTCGCGCCCTTCAGATGCACGCTGGCCGCAACCGAAGGCTCGTCGGCGCGCAGGAACACATTTGCCCTTTTCTCGTCGCCGAGCAGCGTCGGGATTGTCGGCTTGCCGGCGGCGCGCAGTTGCGTCACTTCCTCGGAGCGCGCTTTCAGCGCCGGATTATTCGGCTCGATGGTCAGCGCGAATTTCACATTGGCCGCGGTATATTCGTGGCCGCAATAGAGCCGGAAATCATCCGGCAGCGCGCGCAGCTTGAGCAGCGAATCCCACATCATCGGATAGGTGCCCTCGAACACCCGCCCGCAGCCGATCGAAAACAGCGTGTCGGCTGCGAACAGCGCCTTCTCGTCGTCGAACACGTAGGAGATGTGGTCTAGCGTATGGCCCGGCGTTTCCAGCACCCGCGCCATCAGGCCGCCGACCTTTACGATGTCGCCCTGCTGGACGCGGATATCCACCAGCGGAATCTTCGCCGACTTGTCGTGCGGCGCCACCACGCGGCAGCTATACTTCTGCTTCAGTTCAGCGATGCCGCCGACATGGTCGCCGTGATGATGGGTCACCAGAATATCCGTCAGCGTCCATCTCTCGCGCTCCAGCGCCTTGATGATCGGGGCTGCCTCCGGCGCGTCGATCGAGGCGGTCGCCCTTGTGGCGGGGTCGTGGATCAGGTAGCCGAAATTATCGGTGAGGCAGGGGAACAGGTGAATTTCAGCAGCCATGGTGTCTCCGTAATCCCAGATCGGCCGGCGGGGCCAAAGGTCGTCATGGACAGCATGACATATGGCGTTAACGTTCGATCGGCAATGCGATAATCGGGACACATTCTCCCGCGCCGGCGTGATAGAATTGCGCCCATGACCATCGACGTGATCGACCTTCGGGATTTTTATTCACAGCGCCTCGGCATCGTGGCGCGGCGGCTGATCAATCGCGGCATTCACGCGCGCTGGCCGCACGCGCAGGGCCAGCGCGTGCTTGGAATCGGCTATCCCACCCCCTATCTCGGCCTGTTCCGCGAGGACTGCGAACGCTGCATCGCCTTCATGCCGGCGGCGCAAGGCGTTTTGAAATGGCCGACCGCGCGCCCGACGCTGGCGACATTGGTCGATGAATTCGCGCTGCCGCTGCCTGACGCTGCGGTCGACCGCATCCTGCTGGTGCACGCGCTGGAAATGTCCGACGATCCGGAAGGGTTGTTGCGCGAGATATGGCGCGTGCTGGCGCCTTCGGGGCGGGTGATGGCGATCATTCCGAACCGGCGCGGCGTATGGACCCGCACCGACAACACGCCATTCGGGCATGGCCGTCCCTATTCGCGCTCGCAGATCACGCAATTGCTGCGGCAGACCTGGTTCACGCCGACGTCGTGGGGCGAGGCGCTGTTCATGCCGCCGGTCCGCGGCGGCTGGTTCCTGCGTTCGGCGATGGCGTGGGAGCGCGTCGGCGCCGCGCTCTCGCTGCCGTTCGCCGGCGTGCATATCGTGGAGGCGACCAAGCAGGTCTATCGCGCGATTCCTGCGCACCGCGAGCGCACGCGGCTAATTCCCGCGCTGGAGCCGGTGCTGGTGCCGTCGTCCCTGCAGCGCGACGAGGATCTGCCCGGCGCTGAGCCGCTGCCGCGCTAGCGTCCCAGCCTTCTTCGCCCATTCCACCACAGTCCGAGATTCCAGACCACACAGACCATCAGCGCCAGACCGAGGCCGATCGCCGAGCCGAACCGTGGTGCTGCGAGGTGCATCACGGCAATCCCACCGCCAAAGCCGATCAGGCCCCACAGACTGTTCGCAATCACGGCCGCGGTCGGCGGCCCGCCAATGCGTGGATGCAGGATCAGCATCATGCTGATGAACACCAGGGGAACCAGCGCGATGACGCCGCTGATCGTCGGGCCAACCCAGCCTGACAGCGTGACAACCGTCGCTACCAGCGTCGATACCAGCGACGCGCGTAGTGGAATGTCATACCAGCGCCGGGTAATCAGCGGCATCTTGACGTGACGGAAGCGCCGGACCAGCGGCAGGCATATCGCAAACGCAATGGCATTGGCGGCGATGGCGCCGAAAAACGACAGATGGGCCAATCGCAACACGGTTACGATCGTAACCCACACCGCGATCGCAGCGCAGAAGCTGACAGGCATGCGATGACGCTGTGCCAGCACGACATAGGTCAGGCATAGAAAGACCGTCGCGGCGTTGACCGACAGGCTTGCCAGCGCGCCTTCGGCGATAAACGCCGCATCGTGATCGAGCGCTAGAAAAACGTAGGAAGGCCCCGCCGAGATCGGCAATGTGGCTACCAGCGCCCCGATCACCGGCCCCGAGCGCTCGGTGATGACGGACGCCGTGACCACGAACGCGGCGGTGACCGCCATGCGCAGCGCGAGCGTGAGGAGGAAGGCGAGTTCGGGAGACATTTCCATTTCTTGTCATGGCCGGCTTGTCCCGGCCATCCACGTCTTCTGTGTGCTACAAATTTAAGACGTGGATGCCCGGGACAAGCCAGGGCATGACGGAGAAAAGCAATCACACCCGCTGCATCTCCACCGACACCTTGGGGCCGTTCTTGATGGTCTGATACACCACGCAATAGCGTTCGGTGAGCTTCAGCAGCAGGTCGAGTTTTTCCTGCGGCGCATCGGTATCGACGTCGAAACGCAGCCGGATCGATCCGAAGCCGACCGGGGTCTCCTTGTCGACGCCGAGCGTGCCGCGAAAATCCAGATCGCCTTCGGCGGTGACGATTCCGCTTTTCAGCGGCACCTCGATCGCGGTGGCGACCGATTTCAGCGTCACGCCGGCGCAGGCCACCAGCGCTTCCAGCAGCATGTCGCCGGAGCAGAGTTCAAGCCCGGAGCCGCCGGTGGCGGGATGCAGGCCGGCCACCGCGAGCGCGCGGCCGGTCTCGACCTTGCAGGCAATGCCTTCGTTCTCGATCGAGCCTGTTGCCTTGAGCGTGATCAGCGCGGCCCTCGGATCGGACTTGTAGCGATCCTTGATCGGGGCCTGCGTGGCGCGAAGGGTTGCGGCATCCATCACAAATTTCCTTTTTTGTCGTGGTCGGGCAAAAGCGCGAAGCGCGTCTTCGCGCCAGACGTCCCGGCCATCCACGTCTTGTTGAAGCATCTATAAGACGTGGATGCCCGGGACAAGCCCGGGCATGACGGATCGTGGGTGGGATGTCACCACCACATCGCCTCGCCCGCGGTCGATTTCGCGTCCGCATCGGGCACGCTGCGGTCGAGCGAGCGATCCAGTGCGGTGAGCACGCGGCGCTTGAAGTTGTCGAACAGCGGCGAATTGCGGTCGCGCGGCCGCGCCAGATTGATGGTGATTTCCTCGAACTTGCGGCCCGGACGCGGGCGCATGACAATCACACGATCCGCCAGCACCACGGCTTCATCGACATCATGCGTCACCAGCACCAGCGTCGGCCGCGTATCGGCCCACAGGTCGAGCAGATGGTCCTGCAGATCGCGGCGGCTGAAGGCGTCGAGGGCGGAGAACGGCTCGTCCAGCAGCAGCACTTCCGGCTGCGGCACCAGCGCGCGCGCGATCGCCACCCGCTGCGCCTGCCCGCCCGACAATTCGCGCGGCCACGCATCGGCCTTGTCGGCGAGGCCGACGCGTTGCAGCGCCCGCGCCACCTTTTCACGGCGGACATCCGTCGGCGCATCGGACAGTCCAAAGCCGATATTGTCGGCGACGCTGAGCCACGGCAGCAGCCGCGGCTCCTGAAAGATGATGCCGATTTTTTCATGCGGCGCCGAGATCGCGATACCGTCGAGGACAATCGTGCCCGAGGTGGCGCGGTCGAGACCCGCGACCGCGCGCAGCAGCGTCGATTTTCCGCAGCCGGAGCCGCCGATGATGGCGACGATCTCGCCTTGGCGAATCTCGGCGGAGAAACGCTCCAGCGCGTTGACGCCGTTGGGATAGATCTTGCCGACCCGGTCGAGCAGCAGCATCAGGCGCCTCCGCCCTTACGGCCGAAGGCGTCCTGCCAGCGCAGCAGCGGCGCCGAGCCGAACTCGATCAGCCAGTCGGTGGTCTTGCCGAGAATGGCGAAGATGACGATGGCGGCGAGAATCTGCGCCGGCTTGCCGAGTTGCTGGCCGTCGATCAAAAGATACCCGAGCCCTTCCGAGGCGCCCATGAATTCGGCGGCAACCACGAACATCCACCCCAGGCCCAGGCCGACCCGCAGCGCCACTACATAGGCCGGCAGCACCGCCGGCAGCAGGATGCGCCGGATCATCGCCGGCCCGCTGAGGCGGAAGGTGCGGCCGACCTCGACGATCTTGCGGTCGACCGAAAGGATCGCGCCCATCACGCCGAGATAGACCGGGAAGAACACGCCGACCGCGATCAGCGCGATTTTCGAGGTTTCGAAAATGCCGAGCCACAGGATGAACAGCGGCACCCAGGCGATCGACGGAATCGCGCGCAGCGCCTGCACCGTGGGATCGAGCAGCTGCCGCGCCAGGCCCCAATAGCCGGAAATCGCGCCGAACAGCGTACCTGCGATCACGCCCAGGCCGAAGCCGGCGACGACACGCGTCAGCGTCGCCACGATATGACGGCTGAGCTCGCCGCTGCGCGCGAGCTCCGTGATGGTTGCGAATATTCTTGTCGGCGGCGGCACCAGTCGGCCATTGGACCAGCCGAGCCAGACCACGATCTCCCATATCAGCGCCAATCCGACTGGCAGCAGCAAGCCCAGCGCCGGTCGCGCAAGGCGCCGCAGCCGCCCGGACGGCGCGGGCGCCGCGATCGGTTCGACTTGTTGAATTAGGGGCGTATCGATGGTCATGGCCATAGCAAAACCGCGTCTGGCGAGGGAATGCAAGCTGGCGAGATGGACGAATGTATTACGAGTGGCGCCGCGCGCCTCCCCGCGCTCGTGCCCCGGACGCAGCGCAGCGCGTAGCACTTCGCGGAGTGGTGCGCTGCAGAGCCGGGGCCCCCGCTTGCTCGCGACTCGAAGAAACCGGGTCCCGGTCTGCGAAGCGGCATGAAGAATGCCGCATCGCGCCCGGGACACGTAATTGAGTTCCTCGTTCAAATTTCAAACAGCCACACTCCCGCGTTCTCGCGGCGCAAAGCGTCCGAGGTTTGCCAGTCCCTCGCGAACCGCGCGAGGGGGTGGAGCGGCGGGAGGCGCCAGGGGTGTTGCGTTAGACACCCCTTGGAGGCGGGATTAACGTACCCACCTCGCGCGGCAAGGCACCGCGCGCGCCCAAGGCAGGCGCTGCGCCTCCCGGCGCTCCACCTGACCATCGGCCTGTCGACCGTTCCGGGGCGCCCCGGTCCGGCCAGCTCTCGCTCCGTCCGCCGAAGGATCGCTTCTAGAAAGCGGCCCTCATTGGACAGGACGCGAGCAGGATAAGCGAGGTTCTGGAGACGGGGATAGGTATACATTCACAAGTGCGTGAGCGACAAGATTGGCTATTTTTCATAGCTCGGATGCAGCGCACTGCGTCCGGGGAACGCCTTCTTCCCTTCTTCCCTTCTTCCCTTCTTCCCTTCTTCCCTTCTTCCCTTCTTCCCTTCTTCCCTTCTTCCCTTCTTCCCTTCTTCCCTTCTTCCCTTCTTCCCTTCTCCCCTTGTTGGAGAAGGTGGCGCGCAGCGCCGGATGAGGGGTTCCTTCCGGGCGGAGAGATACCCCTCACCCGTCGTCGCTTCGCGACGCCACCCTCTCCCTCAAGGGGAGAGGGGAAGAACTCAATTCGTCGGCAGCGGAACCTGGTCGTCGATCAGGGCGTCGAGCGTGGCCTTGACGTCGACCTTGGCGTCGACGACGCCGGCCTGCTGCAGCGCGAGGCCGGCGGCGAGGATGGAGTCGCGCTGGGAGCTGCCGATGCGGCTGTGGGTGAGTTCGGTGCGCTCTTTCAGCTGCTTGTCGACGACTTCGCCGGGCAGTTTGGTGACGCTGATAAAGGTTTTCTTCAGGTCGTCGTAATTCGCCAACGAATATTTGCGCGCTTCTTCATAAACCGCGAGCACGCGGCGGACGGCGTCCGGATAGTCCTTCAAAAACTGTTCGCGGACATTGAGGATGCCCCAGGTGTTGGCGTCGGGCTTGCGGAAGAACAGTTTGGCGCCCTCTTCCACTTCGGCCTGCGCCATCATCGGGTCGAGCCCGGCCCAGGCATCGACGTCGCCGCGGATCAGCGCGGTCTTGCCGTCGGCATGCTGCAGCAGCACCGGCGTGATGTCCTTTTCGGACAGGCCCGCGTCGAGCAGCGCACGCACCAGGAAGATGTGCGGATCGGTGCCGCGCGTCACGGCGACGCGCTTGCCCTTCAGATCCGCAACGCTTGCGATCTTGGAATCCTTGGCCGTGACCAGCGCGGTCCACTCGGGACGCGAATAGACATAGATCGACTTGATCGGATTGCCGTTGATCCTGGCGACCAGCGCCGCGGAGCCCGCGGTCGAGCCGAAATCGATCGAACCGGCATTGAGGAATTCCAGCGCCTTGTTGGAGCCGGCCGACTGCACCCAGACGATGCTGATGCCGTCCTTGGCGAATTCCTTCTCCAGCAATCCCTTCTGCTTGAGAATCATCGATACCGGATTGTAGGTCGCCCAATCGATATGGATCTCCTTGAGCGCGTCGGCTGCGTACGCGGAACCGGGCAGCAGCGCCGAGACAGCAAGGACCGCAGCCAAAGCGCGCCGTGAAATCTTCAACATTGTCATTGTCTCCGTGAGGTGAACGATCAAAGCAGATTGCCTGGGATGGTCAACGCCGCCACGTGCCATCCCCGGCTGCGGCGCATTCCAAAACCTCAGAACCTTCTTTCATTTCAATAGTTTAGCTCCACGCGTCAATGGAGAAAATACATACCCTGAAAGCCTCCCTGCAAGAACGCGATTGCCTGAAACACATGAAAAGCAGCATGGACGCGCTGCGATCTCACAATGATCAGTGACAGCGCCCGCGCCGTCCGATATCCGGGTACTTCATGGACAGCGTTGTGACACAAGCCCGCCCAGAGGCTGACGAACGTTTCGACACCGCGCGGGTTACCGCCGCGATCGATGCCCTGGCTGCGAAACATGCCGGCCATGAGGATGTGTTCCGCTCCGCGGTTGCAAAGATGCTGAAGGCCGAGTTGATCGAGGCGCGCGCGACCGCGCAGGCGGTGCTGCTCAAGGATCGCCACGGCCGGCGCTGCGCCGAGCGGCTGTGTTTCGTGCAGGACGAAATCATCCGCATGCTGTTCGCCGCTGCCACCCGCCATCTCTATCACTCGCATATCCCGTCCGGCGCCGAACGGATGGCCGTGGTCGCCACCGGCGGCTATGGCCGCGGGCTGATGGCGCCGGAGTCCGACATCGATCTGTTGTTCATCCTGCCCTACAAGCAGACCGCATGGGGAGAGCAGGTCGCCGAAGCCATCCTGTATTGCCTGTGGGACATGGGCCTGAAAGTCGGCCACGCCACGCGCTCGGTCGACGAATCGATCCGCCAGGCGCGCGGCGACATGACGATCCGGACCGCGATCCTCGAAATGCGGTTCCTGACCGGCGACCAGCCGCTCTACGACGAACTGGTCGCGCGTTTCGACAAGGAGGTCGTGCAGGGCACCGCGGCCGAATTCGCCACCGCGAAACTGGCCGAGCGCGAGGAGCGCCTGCGCCGCGCCGGACAATCGCGCTATCTGGTCGAGCCCAACGTCAAGGACGGCAAGGGCGGATTGCGCGATCTGCATACGCTGTTCTGGATCGCGAAATATGTCTATCGCGTGCGCACCTCCGCCGAGCTCGTCGAGCGCGGCGTGTTCGACGCGCAGGAATACCGCACCTTCCGCCGCTGCGAGGATTTTCTGTGGTCGGTGCGCTGCAACCTGCACTTTGTCAGCGGCCGCGCCGAAGAGCGGGTGTCGTTCGACATGCAGCGCGAGATCGCGATCCGGCTTGGCTATACCTCGCATCCCGGCATGCAGGACGTCGAGCGCTTCATGAAGCATTACTTCCTGATCGCCAAGGACGTCGGCGATCTCACCGCGATCCTGTGCGCCAAGCTGGAGGATCAGCAGGCCAAGCCCGCCCCGGCGCTGAGCCGCATGATGGCGAAGTTGCGGCCGGCCGCACAGCGGCGGCGCGTGCCCGACAGCGACGACTTCATCATCGACAACAACCGCATCAATCTCGCCGCACCCGACGTGTTCAGGCACGACCCCGTCAACCTGATCCGGATTTTCCGCCTCGCGCAGAAAAACAATCTCGCGTTTCACCCCGACGCCATGCGCGCGGCGACGCGTTCGCTGAAGCTGATCAACGCGCAGCTGCGCGAGAGCCCGGAAGCCAACCGCATCTTCCTGGAAATCCTTACCTCGGACGACGCCGAGGTGGTGCTGCGGCGCATGAACGAGACCGGCGTGCTGGGTCGCTTCATTCGTACCTTCGGCAAGATCGTCGCGATGATGCAGTTCAACATGTACCACCACTATACGGTGGACGAGCATCTGATACGCTGCATCGGCATCCTTCAGGAGATCGAACGCGGCGGCAATGACGAATTCATCGTCGCCAGCGATTTGATGCGCAAGATTCGTCCCGAGCATCGCGCGGTGATCTACATCACCACGCTGCTGCACGACATCGCCAAGGGCCGACCGGAAGATCACTCGATCGCGGGCGCGAAAGTGGCGCGGCGGCTGTGTCCGCGGCTTGGCTTCAATGCCGCCGATACCGAGCTGATCGCCTGGCTGATCGAGCAGCACTTGACCATGTCTACCGTGGCGCAGTCGCGCGACCTCTCCGACCGCAAGACCATCGAGAATTTCGCCGCGGTAGTGCAGTCGGTCGAGCAGATGAAGCTGCTGACGATTCTAACGACCGCGGATATCCGCGGCGTCGGCCCGGGGGTCTGGAACGGCTGGAAGGCGCAGTTGCTGCGTACGCTGTACTACGAGACCGAACCGGTGCTGACCGGCGGCTTCTCGGAAGTCAACCGCGCCCAGCGCATCGCGGTGGCGCAGTCGGAGTTTCGCGCGGCGTTCAGCGAATGGCCGGATCAGGAGCTCGACACCTATATCGCGCGGCATTATCCGGCCTACTGGCTCAAGGTCGACCTGCCGCACAAGCTCCGCCATGCCCGCTTCATGCGCGCCAGCGAGCAGGCCGGCCACAAGCTCGCGATCAATGTCGGCTTCGACGAACTGCGCGCCGTCACCGAACTGACCATCCTCGCGCAGGATCATCCCTGGCTGCTGTCGATCATCGCCGGCGCCTGCGCCTCGGCCGGCGCCAACATCGTCGACGCGCAGATCTACACCACCACCGACGGCCTCGCGCTCGATACCATCGCCATTACCCGCGAATACGACCGCGACGAGGACGAGGGACGGCGCGCGACGCGGATCGGTGAAATGATCGAAGACGTGCTGGAGGGCAAACTGCGGTTGCCCGAAGTGGTGGCGCGGCGCGCGGGCGCCCGGCCCAGGGCACGGCCGTTCGTGGTCGAGCCGGAAGTCATCATCAACAACCAGTGGTCGGACCGCTACACCGTGATCGAGGTTTCGGGCCTCGACCGGCCGGGCCTGTTGTATCAGCTCACCACCGCGATCTCGAAACTCAACCTCAACATCGCCTCGGCGCATGTGGCGACGTTCGGCGAGCGCGCCCGCGACGTGTTCTACGTCACCGACCTGCTCGGCGCCCAGATCAACGCGCCGACGCGGCAGGCCGCGATCAAGCGCGCGCTGATCCATCTGCTCGCCAACGAAGAAGCCGCAGCGCAGCCGGCGGCGTAACCTTGCCCCGGACGCGGCGCAGCTTCGTCCGAGCCACACATTCCGCCGTCATCCTGAGGAGCTTCGCTCTTGCGCGGCGTCTCGAAGGTGGCCGCAGGCGCTTGTGGCCCATCCTTCGAGGCTCGCCGTGAAGAACGGCGAGCACCTCAGGATGACGGCGGTGTTGGATGCGTACAATCACCTTTTGCCGAATGCGAAGTACCCGAACCCGGCAGCCAGTGCGCCGTTGATCAGGACCTGAAGCCAGCCGAGCCCGTTGAGTAGGCCGGTGACGGTGGCATGCAGCAGGATCAGACAGTCGAGACCATTGGCGACGCAGCCTGCGATCAGCACTGCCTTGAACGTTTCCGCCGCGTTTTCATTGCGGGCGCTCCAGAAAACGATGGCGAAGCCGAGGATTACCGAACCCGCGATGCGGCCGATCACTTCGGTGGCGGGCGTCAATGTTACGCCGTACATCGTCACCAAGGCTGAGGGCGCGAGCAGAAATGCGAGACCGAAAACCCCCGCCACGATGGTGGCGAGCATCAGGAAGCTGTTGAGTTTCATGATTTCCTTCCCCTACCCGATCAAGAAAGGCCCAGTCTAGCATGCCGGTAGAATGGCGCCTATTGCGGTCGACTGACCGACATACACCGTCATTCCGCGGCACGCGCCTTCGCGCGAACCCGGAATCCAGCGCAGTGCGATTCTCCCCGGAATGACGGAGGCGACGTTTTAGACTAGCCTCCGGCTGCGAATGATCGCCGGGTTCGGGGGAGCCGCAACATGATCTGGATCGCCAACCTTCTGGTCGCGCTGGTCGCGGCGCTGCATGTTTATTTTCTGGTGCTGGAGATGTTTCTCTGGACGAGGCCGCTCGGACTGAAGACGTTTCGCAATTCGCCGGAAAAGGCCCAGAATTCCGCGGTGCTCGCCGCCAACCAGGGGCTGTATAACGGCTTTCTCGCCGCCGGCCTGATCTGGGGGCTGGTTCAGCCCGTCCCCGGCTTTGCCTTTCAGATCAAGGTATTCTTTCTGCTCTGCGTCATCGTCGCTGGCGTCTATGGCGCGGCAACCGTCAGCCGCAGGATTCTTTATGTTCAGGCGGCGCCGGCGGCACTGGCGCTGATCCTGCTCTGGCTCGCATGAGCCTCCTCGTCATGCCCGGGCTTGTCCCGGGCATCCACGTCTACTCTTTGCGAACGTAAGACGTGGATGGCCGGGCCTAGGCGAGCGGAAGCGACGCCGTCCTTCGGACGGCTATCCCGGCCATGACGAAACGAGGGCTCGGCGGGTGCCGGCGGTAGGGTTAAGCGCGCCTGAAATGTTTCATTATCAAACGCTTGCGGGCGCGCCGAACCGTCAGCATTAATTCCCGCTTAACGCGCCTTTAAACCCCGCCCGGTAGGCTCGCGCATCCGGTGGCGTGAGCGTTGAGTATGGCGTGGGGACAGAAAAAAAGCGGCGGACGCAAGGAGCCGATGTTCGGCCTTCCGTCATCGCTCGCCGAGTTACGTCTCGGCCCGCAGGATCGCGTGACGGTCGCCGACGACAAGCCGAAAAGCAAAACACCCAAACGCAAGCCGGCCAGTTCGGGCGGCGACGCGCCGCGTGAGCGAAAACCGCAAGCCGGACGCGGGGGAGCCAGGCGCAAATCCAAAGGCGGCCCTCGCGGCGGCGTCTACCGGCTGTTCTATTGGGGCGCGGTGCTCGGCCTGTGGGCGGGAATCGCGGTGGTCGGGGTCGTGGTCTGGGTCGGCGCGCATCTGCCCGCGATCCAATCGCTGGAAATTCCGAAACGCCCGCCGACCATCCAGATCACGGGCCTCGACGGCAGCGTGCTGGCGACGCGCGGTGAAATGGCCGGCGCCAATGTTTCGCTGAAAGATCTGCCGCCTTATCTGCCGAAGGCATTCATCGCGATCGAGGATCGCCGGTTCTATTCGCATTACGGCGTCGATCCGTTCGGCATCGCACGCGCGGCGGTGGCGAACGTCATGCATCGCGGCGTCAGCCAGGGCGGCTCGACGCTGACGCAGCAACTCGCGAAAAACCTGTTCCTGACCCAGGAGCGCACCATGCAGCGCAAGCTGCAGGAGGTCGAACTGGCGCTGTGGCTGGAACGCAAGCATTCCAAGGCCGAAATTCTCGAGCTCTATCTCAACCGCGTCTATTTCGGCTCCGGCGCTTACGGCGTGGAAGCCGCCGCGCAAAAATATTTCGGCAAGCCCGCGAAGAACGTCACGGTGGCGGAAGCCGCGATGCTGGCGGGGCTGGTCAAGTCGCCGTCGCGGCTGGCGCCGAACCGCAATCCGGAAGGCGCCGAAAAGCGCGCGCAGACCGTGCTTGCCGCGATGGCGGACGCCAAATTCATCACCGAGGCGCAGGCGCAAGCCTCGATCGGCCATCCCTCCTACAATGTGAAGGCGCTGGGCGCCGGCACCGTCAATTATGTGGCGGACTGGATCGGCGAAGTGCTCGACGACCTCATCGGCCAGATCGACCAGAGCATCGTGGTGGAAACCTCGATCGATCCAAAGCTGCAGGCCATCGCCGAAGCCTCCGTCATCGACGAGCTCGCGGCGAAAAGCGTAAAATTCAATGTCAGCCAGGGCGCGCTGGTGGCGATGACGCCCGACGGCTCGGTGCGCGCCATGGTCGGCGGCCGCAATTACGCGGAGAGCCAGTACAACCGCGCGGTGACCGCGAAGCGGCAGCCGGGCTCCGCGTTCAAGCCGTTCGTCTATCTCACCGCGATCGAAGCGGGACTGACGCCGGAGACGATCCGGCAGGACGCCCCGCTCGACGTCAAGGGCTGGAAGCCGGAGAACTACAGCCACGAATATTTCGGCGCGGTGACGCTGACGCAGGCGCTGGCGATGTCGCTCAACACCGTGGCGGTGCGGCTCGGGCTCGAAGTCGGCGCGAAGAATGTGGTGCGAACCGCGCACCGGCTCGGCATCTCATCGAAGCTTGACGCCAATGCCTCGATCGCGCTCGGTACCTCGGAAGTCTCGCTCACCGAACTGGTCGGCGCCTACGTGCCGTTCGCCAATGGCGGCCAGGGTGTCTCGCCGCATGTCGTCAACAAGATCCGCACCGTGGAAGGCAACAAGGTGCTTTATGCACGGCAGCCGGATCAGCTCGGCCAGGTGATCGATCCGCGCAATGTCGCGATGATGAACACCATGATGCAGGAGACGCTGCTGAGCGGCACCGCGCGCAAGGCCGAGATTCCCGGCTGGTCCGCCGCCGGCAAGACCGGCACCAGCCAGGATTTCCGCGACGCCTGGTTCATCGGCTACACCGCCAATCTCGTCACCGGCGTCTGGCTCGGCAATGACGACAACTCGCCGACCAAAAAGGCCACCGGCGGCGGCCTGCCGGTCGATGTCTGGACCAGGTTCATGAAGACCGCGCATGAGGGCGTGCGGGTAGCGGCGTTGCCGGGGGCGCAGGCGGGCGGCGGGTTCTCGAATCTCGCGCAGATTGCCTCGCAGATCGCGCCCGCGACACCGGTGCCAGCGACCGGTGCCGGCAGGCCGGCGCCGACGCGGACTTCTGTGCGGCCGGAAGCGGCAAGCGGGCTGGATGGCTGGCTGATGGACCGGCTGTTCGGTGGGAGCCGCTAGCTCCGTTCCCCGGACGCTTGCCACTGAAGAAATCGGGGTCCCGGTTCTGCGAAGCGGCATGAAGAATGCCGCATCGCGCCCGGGACATGGGCCTCAATCCTGAATCCCGTAGCGGTGCAGATCATTGCCCGAGGTATCGAGCCACGCCTTGGCGCGATCGACGTGATCGCACACCCGCGCCACCACCCGCCAGAACCGCGGCGAGTGGTTCATTTCGACCAGATGCGCGACCTCGTGGGCGGCGAGATAATCCAGCACATAGGGCGGCGCCAGAACCAGCCGCCAGGAGAACGACAGCGAACCCGCCGAGGTGCATGAGCCCCATCGGCTCGACTGGTCGCGGATCGACAGCCGCTTTACTTTCACGCCGAGCGCTGAAGCGTAGGATTGCGCCGCCTTCTGCAGATCGCGGCGCGCTTCGCGCTTGAGATAGTCGTGGACCCGGCGTTCGATATGCTCGACGCCGCCGGCGACGCAGAGAATGCGCTCGCCGCTGTCCCGCGTTTCGGTCCAGACGGTTCCGCGCTCGCCGGAGCGATGCACAATACGATGCGCTGTGCCGCGCAATGGAACCAGGGTGCCCGGCAGGAAAGGTGCTGCTTTCGGCAACCTGCCGAGGCGCGCGGCGATCCAGGCGCCGTGCTTTTGCGCGAACGCCTTGGCGTCCGCGAGGGTGCCGCGCGGCGGCATGGTGAGAATGGCTTCGCGGTCGCTCGGATGGATGCGCAACGTGTAGCGCCGCGCGCGGCGGTGCCGCCGCAACCGTATCGAATAGATTTGCGATCCATGTTTGACGAGCAGGCGCGAAGGTTCGGCGGGACGTCGGTAAAGGAGGGCGCGGGTGGCCATGTCTGCAAATCCGGACAGCGGGAAATCGCCCGGATTCTGCCATATCCGCCGCCAGTGAAATCGCTCGGCGCAAAAACAAATCATTTGCCCAATATACAGGGGCAATTCTCTAACGCGCCCCCACAGGATGGGCCGCGGAACAAAAATTTTGGCCGAAAAAACGCCGGATGCGGCCATCGAAGTAGTGAGGCCACAATCATTCTTTGATGATGCCTGGAATTATCTTTTCCTTCGACGATTTCAACGGCTTAGCAGACGCATCCGAATCAATGGAGGAACTCGGCCGTGAAGCCAGCCGATGCTTGATTCAGCTATGATTTTGTCGCGCGCTATTCCGCGGCAGTCGCCAGCGACAACTTCGGGTGATGCGCCGCCGACAGCATGAAATCGGAAATCCGCGGCACGATTTCTGACTTGAAGCGGGAGCCGTTGAAGACGCCGTAATGCCCGACGCCCTTTTGCACGTAATGCACCCGGCGATGGTCCGGAATCGAACTGCACAGCGCGTGGGTCGCCTCGGTCTGGCCGAGACCGGAGATATCGTCGTGCTCGCCCTCCACCGTCATCAGCGCAACACGCGCGATCTTCGAGGGATCGACCAGCTTGCCGCGATGGGTCATCTCGCCTTTGGGCAGCGCGTGCTTGACGAACACCACGTCGACGGTCTGCAGGTAATACTCGGCGGTGAGATCCATCACCGCCAGATATTCGTCGTAGAAATCGCGATGCTTGTCGGCAAGGTCGCCGTCGCCCTTCACCAGGTGATTGAACAGGTTCTTGTGGGCGTCCATGTGCCGGTCGAGATTCATGCTGATGAAGCCGTTGAGCTGCAAAAAGCCCGGATAGACATCGCGCATAAAACCCGGATGCGGAAACGGCACCTTGGTGATGACGTTGTTGCGGAACCAGTTGATGCCCTTTTCGGCGGCGAGATTGTTCACCCCGGTCGGATTGCGCCGGGTGTCGATCGGGCCGCCCATCAGCGTCATCGACAGCGGAACGAAGGGATCCTGATCGGCCTCCATGATGGAAACCGCCGCCAGTACCGGCACGGAAGGCTGGCACACCGCGATGATATGCATGTTGCCGCCGAGTTCGTGCAGCATCTCGATGATGTAATCGACATAATCGTCGAGATCGAAACGGCCCTCGGCGAGCGGCACCATCCGCGCATCGGCCCAGTCGGTGATGTAGACTTCATGGGTTGGCAGAAATGCCTCGACGGTGCCGCGCAGCAGCGTCGCGTAATGACCCGACATCGGCGCCACGATCAGCACGCGCGGCTGGGGCGCGCGCAGCGGGCGGGTCAGCTTGCGATCGAAATACAACAGCCGGCAGAACGGTTTCTCCCAGATCGAATGGATTTCAATGGGAGTACGGACGCCGTTGACCTCGGTGTCGTGCAGGCCCCATTCCGGCTTGCCGTAGCGGCGCGTGGTGCGCTCGAACACTTCGCAACCGGCGGCGATGGATTTGCCGAATTCGGTGTGCGACCATGGATTGAGCGGATTCTGGAACAGAATCTTGGTGGCGTCGGTCACGGCGCGCGCCGGATTGAGCGAGGCCTGCCCCATCTCGTACATCCAGTACATCGGCGTCGTCAGCGCCGCGCTGCCTTCCCCCGGCAAGGCCGGCGGCCGGCCAAATTCACCAATCGGCATATGTTCCTCGAGACCCGTTTTGCGTTGCAATAATAGTGGTGTTTGCACAACAAAGGGTCAATGCGCCAAAAGGCTTTTTCATATGGTTATCGGCGCATAGGCCCATGAATGTGGCCCAAAAGCCGCTATTCGCCGCCCTGGATCAGGGAGCCATGCCGGCGCGCGCTGTTCAAAAGCGCAAGAAATATCGCAAATGACGCAATAAACAGCACCGCGTTGATCGCCAGCGCCTGCACCATCAGGTCGGCGCGAAACACGTGGTCGATCAGCAATGCGCGCATGCCCTCGAACACATAGGTCGGCGGCAGCGCCCAGGCGACCATCTGCAGCCAGTACGGCAGCACCGTCACCGGATAATAGACGCAGGCCAGCGGCAATATTCCGAACATCAGGGTCCAGACGATGCTCTCGGCGCCGAGCCCGTTACGCAGCACGAGGCCGGACACGAAAATGCCGAGCGACCAGCTGGTGAAGATCAGATTGCAGAAGAACGCGATCAGCGGCAGTCCGAAACTGTAGAAATTGAAGTCGAAGAAAAACATCGCCAACAGCGTCATCGGGATCACGCCGATGGCAAGCCGGATCAGGCTCATGATCATCAGCGAGATCAGGAACTCGATCGGCTTCAACGGGCTCATCATCAGGTTGCCGAGATTGCGCGCCCACATCTCCTCCAGGAACGAGATCGAAAAGCCGAGCTGGCCGCGGAACAGGATGTCCCACAGGATGATCGCGCCGATGAAGGTGCCGCCGGCGCGCGCGAAGAACCCGGAATTCTGCGCGATGTAACTCTGCAGAAACCCCCAGGTGACGATCTGCAGCGCCGGCCAGTAAAGCAGCTCGAGCAGCCGCGGCCAGGACGAGATCAACAGATACCAGTAGCGCAGGATCATGGCGCCGATCCGGTGCGGCGCGATACCCCGATGCAGATCGGCGTTGCTGATAATGCTCATGACGCGCTCTCCTGCGCGCGTCCGCGCGCGACATCGAGGAACACTTCTTCCAGCGTCGCGCGGTTGTAGCGCAGCATGATGCTGTCCGGGCTGTCGTCGTCCACGATACGGCCGCGCTTCATGATGATGACGCGGTCGCACAGCCGCTCGACCTCCAGCATGTTGTGCGACGCCAGCAGAATGGTCGCGTTATGCGCCTTGCGGTAGGAGATCAGATGCTGCCTGACCCAGTCGGCGGTATCGGGATCGAGCGAGGCGGTCGGCTCGTCCAGCAGCAGCAGTTCGGGTTGATTGATCAGCGCTTTTGCCAGCGCCACCCGCGTCTTCTGCCCGGCGGAGAGTTTGCCGTTGGGACGGTCGAGAAATTCACCAAGATCGAGATCGGCGGTGAGTGCTTCGATGCGTTCGCGCAAATTTGCGACCGCGTAGAGCCGGCCGAATACGGTAAGATTCTGCCGCACCGTGAGCCGCATCGGCATATCGACATAAGGGCTTTCGAAATTCATCCGGCCCAGCACTTGCGCGCTTTGGGCGGGCATCGAAGCGCCCAGCACCTGCACCCGCCCCGAGGTCGGCAGCACCAGCCCCATGATCATCGCAATCGTCGTGGTCTTGCCGGCGCCGTTGCCGCCAAGCAGCCCGGTGATGCTGCCGCGCGCGATCCGAAACGAGATGTCGTCGACGGCGCGGGTGGTCTTGTAGAGTTTTGTCAGATGCGCAACCTCGATCGCCGATTCTGCGGAATCAAGCATTGGCAAGCCGTCCGTTGGCGCTTCTTGAATCGTCATGCGAGCCGTTCATTGAGCCATCGCCGCGGCGAGTGCAAGACTTCCGATGCCTCGTCATGCCCGGCCTTGTGCCGGGCATTCACGTCTTACTTGTATCGCGGGATGAAAAGACGTGGGTGGCCGGGACAAGCCCGGCCATGACGGAGAAAACAACACAAGCCAGCGCATTTGTGATCGAGGCCCCACGCAGCTAAACTGATCGCAATGACCGACGTCGCAGCCTCCGATTTCCGCCATCCGCGCCGCTATGTCCGTCTGGACACGATTTTGCGGCTGCGCTGGCTCGCCGTGCTCGGGCAGCTGGCGGCGATCTTTATCGTGGTGCAGGGGCTCGATTTCGATCTTCCGATCATCCCCTGCGTCACCATTGTCGGCCTCTCGGCGCTGCTCAATCTCGTGCTGCAGATGGCCTTCAATCCGATGCAGCGGCTGGAACCGGTCTATACCGCGGCACTGCTGGCACTGAACATCGCCGAACTCGCCGGCCTGCTGTTCCTCACCGGCGGTCTGCAGAACCCGTTTTCGTTCCTGTTCCTGGCGCCGGTCCTGATCTCGGCGACGGCGCTGCCGATCCGCTTCACCATTGCGCTCGGCGTTCTTGCCGTCGCCTGCGCCACGGTGCTGGGCTTTTTCCATTTGCCGCTGCCGTGGGAGAGCGACGAGCCACTGGAGCTGCCGCCGATCTATCTGTTCGGGGTCTGGCTCTCGATCGTGCTCGCGATCGGCGTCACCAGCCTCTATGCGTTCCAGGTCACCGAGGAGGCCCGCAAACTGTCCGACGCGCTCGCCGCCACCGAACTGGTGCTGACGCGCGAACAGCACCTCACCCAGCTCGATGGCCTTGCGGCGGCCGCGGCGCATGAACTCGGCACGCCGCTCGCCACCATCTTCCTGATTTCGCGCGAACTCGAAAAGACCGTGCACAACAATGGCCCGCTGGCCGGCGATCTCAAGACCCTGCGCGAACAGGCGCAGCGCTGCCGCGACATCCTTGCCAAGATCACGCAGCTGTCCTCGACCGGCGCGCCGTTCGACCGCATGCCGCTGTCGACCTTGATCGAAGAGACGGTGGCGCCGCACCGCGATTTCGGCATCACGATCCGGATACGAATCGCGGTCGCCGGCGCCGCCGAGCCGGTCGGCATGCGCAATCCGGCGATCCTCTACGGCGTCGGCAACATTCTGGAGAATGCCGTCGATTTCGCCCGCACGGCGGTGGAGGTGAACGCCTGGTGGAATGCCGACAGCGTCGAGATCGTCATTTCCGACGATGGGCCGGGCATCGCGCCCGATGTCCTGAAGCGGATCGGCGAGCCGTATCTGTCGCGGCGGCGCAGCGACGAAGCGCAGGGCGAGCGCAGCGGGCTCGGGCTCGGGGTCTTTATCGCGCGGACGCTGCTGGAGCGAACCGGCGCCAAAGTGGCATTCAGCAACCGGACCTTTCCGGATCATGGCGCGGTGGTCCAGATCGTATGGCCGCGCAGCCGCTTCGAGACCGCTGAAACCGTCACGGAAACAGCGCCTTAGAACGGTTCTCGACATTCCTGCGACGGCTGCTCGACTTTATGCGGCCTTGGCAGTGAGGCATTGCCGCGCCATATGGTAGGGTGTCCGACACAGAGGATTCCGACGTGAATGCCATTCCCGAGCTGACAGGCCACACCGATCGCTCGCTGCTGATCGTCGAGGACGACAAGCCGTTCCTGGAGCGGCTGTCGCGCGCGATGGAAACCCGCGGCTTCAGCGTCACCTCGTGCGAGAGCGTATCCGATGGCCTTGCGCATATCGGCAAGTCGGCGCCGGCGTTCGCGGTGGTGGATCTGCGGCTCGGCGACGGCAACGGCCTCGACGTCGTGTCGGCCTTGAAGCGCCAGCGCCCGGACGCGCGCGCGATCGTGCTGACCGGCTATGGCAACATCGCCACTGCCGTGACCGCGGTGAAGATGGGCGCGGTGGATTATCTCTCGAAGCCCGCCGACGCCGACGATGTGGTGGCGGCGCTGCTGGCGAGCGGCACCGAAAAATCCGAACTGCCCAACAATCCGATGTCGGCGGACCGCGTGCGCTGGGAGCACATCCAGCGCATCTATGAGATGTGCAACCGCAACGTCTCGGAAACCGCGCGGCGGCTCAACATGCACCGCCGTACGTTGCAGCGTATCCTCGCGAAGCGCGCGCCGCGGTAAGGTAAAAAACTCCGTCATGGCCGGGCTCGTCCCGGCCATCCACGTCTTTGATCGGCGGATTAGGCAAGACGTGGATGCCCGCGACAAGCGCGGGCATGACGAGTGAGTCCTAAAGCTCGCCATGCCCCTGCGGATCGACCAGCCGGTTGATCCGCTGCGCCGCGGCCATCCCGAACCGCACCGTCATCAATTTGCGGGTCGGCGCCGGCAGGCGATGCTCCGGCGCCTCGCAGTGCAGGTGCGCGCCATAGGCGTCGGCGACGATCAGGCCGGTATCGGCGGGAAAAATCTCGCACGGCAGATCCTGCGTGAAGGCGAAGAACAGCCGGTCGCAATGCGCGCGGTAGTCCTGCCATTTCTGGTCGGCGCGCAGGTCCTCGAGCGAGGATTTGATCTCGACGATCCAGATGTCGCCGCGCTCGTTCAGCGCCACCAGGTCGGCACGCCGCCCCGAGGGCAGCGGCAACTCGCTGATGCAGCAAAAACCCAGCGCTCGCAGCAGACGCGCAGTGCCGCGCGCGACCGCAAGCGCCGTCTCGGACTGGCGGCGGTCCGGCGGCACAATCGAGAGATGAACGGGTTGCGATTCCATTGCGACGAACCTAGCCGATTTCGCGGCAGAGAACAAAGCGGCAACTGCGGCAAAGAGAGCGCAAATTCGTAACCAATCCGCCTTGTTTTCGACCTCACGCCACCGTGAAGCCACCGGAACTTTCGTTCCGAGGGACGGAACACTGGAGGATACCGATGAAGCTATCCACTACGACTCGCGCATTTGTCCTAGCAGCCGCGGCATTGCTCTCCACGGCTGCACTTTCCGAAGCGAACGCCAAACCCACGGTCGAAGTCGCCTTTGTGCTCGACACCACCGGCTCAATGGGCGGCCTGATCGAAGGCGCCAAAAGAAAAATATGGTCGATCGCCACCGCGATCATCGACTCCAATCCCGACGCCGACATCCGGATGGGCCTCGTCGCCTATCGCGACATCGGCGACGACTACGTTACCAAAACCTTCGACCTCACCAACGACATCCAGGATCTCTACGCCCACCTGTTAGAGCTGAAAGCGCGCGGCGGCGGCGACTGGCCGGAAAGCGTCAACGAAGCGCTCGACGTTGCCGTCAACAAGCTGCAATGGACGCCGAGCAGCGACACGCGCCGCATCGTATTCCTGGTCGGCGACGCGCCGCCGCACATGGATTATGCGCAGGACACCAAATATCCGACCACGCTGGCGGTGGCGAAACAGAAGAACATCATCGTCAACGCGGTGCTGGCCGGCGATGCCCGTGATACCGAGCGGGTGTGGCGCGACATCGCACAGAACGGCAACGGCCGCTTCATCCCGATCCCGCAGGACGGCGGCCAGGTCGTCATCATCGAGACGCCCTATGATGAGGACATCATCATCCTGCAAAAGCAGATCAACCGCACCGTGATCCCGTATGGTCCACGCGCGTTCCAGAAGCGGACCGAAGACAAGACCCAGCAGTTGGCGCAGGTCGCGGCCGCGGCGCCGGCAGCTGCATCCGAAATGGCGAGCTATCTCAACAAGCGCTCGATGTCTACGTCCGAGGCCGTTACCGGCGATGGCGATTTGGTCAGCGACGTCACCTCGGGCCGGCAGAAACTCGCCAGCCTCAAGGACGAGGAACTGCCGGACAATTTGCGTGCGTTAAAACCGGAGCAGCGCGCGGCCGAGCTCGACAAGCAGATGAAGGACCGCAAGGCGCTGAACGAGAAACTCGCGGCGCTTGTTGCCAAGCGCGACAAATACGTCGCCGAGCATCGCGAAAAATCGCCGCCGAAGGCGTCGTCGTTCGACCGCGTGGTCGAGGAGACGCTAAGGGCGCAGATCAAGAGGTAGAGCGCATACGATTGTCCCACACTCGTCATGCCCGGCCTTGTGCCGGGCATCCACGTCTTTGGAACGGACAAAAAAGCAAGACGTGGATGGCCGGGACAAGCCCGGCCATGACGGCTGAGAGGTTTGGAACCGTCGCGCGTCCAGCCACTTGTTAGTCCGGTGCCGGACCAACAAGGGGCTGCCTCCGCATGATCGACGACCTCTGGTACAAGAACGCGGTTTTCTATTGCCTTTCCGTCGGCACCTATATGGACGCCAATGGCGACGGCGTCGGCGATTTCAAGGGATTGCTGCGGCGGCTGGATTATCTGCACGGGCTCGGCGTTACCGCAATCTGGCTGATGCCGTTTCAGCCCTCGCCCGGCAAGGACGATGGCTACGACATTTCGGACTATTACGGCGTCGACCCGCGCTACGGCACGCTCGGCGATTTCGTCGAGTTCACCCACGGTGCGCAGCAGCGCGGCATCCGGGTGATCATCGATCTCGTGGTCAATCACACCTCGGACAAGCACGCCTGGTTTCAACACGCCCGCAGCGATCCGAAATCGAAGCACCGCGACTGGTATGTCTGGTCCGACAGGAAGCCGGCCAACGCCAACACCGGCATGGTGTTTCCCGGCGTGCAGAAATCGACCTGGACCCACGATAAAGAGGCAAAAGCCTGGTACTTCCACCGCTTCTACGACTTCCAGCCCGACCTCAACACCTCGCATCCGGAAGTGCAGGCGGAGATCCTGAAAATCATGGGGTTCTGGATCCAGCTCGGCGTCTCCGGTTTTCGCATGGACGCGGTGCCGTTCGTGATTTCCACCAAGGGTGCGAAGGTGAAAAAACCGGTCGAGCAGTACGACATGCTGCGAAGTTTGCGGGAATTTCTGCAATGGCGCGAGGGCAATGCCATCATATTAGCCGAAGCCAATGTGCTGCCCGAAACCGACATGCAATATTTCGGCGCCGACGGCGACCGCATGCACATGATGTTCAATTTTCAGGTCAACCAGCATCTGTTTTATGCGCTGGCGTCGTCAGACTCACGTCCGCTCGCCAAGGCACTCGCGGCGACCAAGCCGCGCCCTGCGACGGCGCAATGGGGATTGTTCCTGCGCAATCACGACGAACTCGATCTCGGTCGCCTCACCAGGGCGCAGCGCGACACCGTGTTCAAAAGCTTCGGTCCCGACAAGAACATGCAGCTCTACGACCGCGGCATAAGGCGCCGGCTGGCGCCGATGCTGGGCGGCGACCGCCGCCGCCTCGAACTCGCCTACAGCCTGATGTGCACGCTGCCGGGCACGCCGGTGATCCGCTATGGCGACGAGATCGGCATGGGCGACAATCTCGATCTGCCCGAACGCAATTGTGCCCGCACCCCGATGCAATGGTCGACCGAGCCGCACGGCGGCTTCACCAAAAGCGACAGGCCAGTATCGCCTGTGATCGACAAAGGACCTTACGGCTATGAGCACGTCAACGTCGCCAAGCAGCGGCGCGATTCCAATTCAATGCTGAACTGGACCGAGCGCATCATCCGGATGCGAAAGGAAGTGCCCGAGGTCGGCTGGGGCGACTTCAAGGTGATTTCCGCGCGTGATCCCGCGGTGTTCATCATCCGATATGATTGGCGCAACAATTCGGTTCTGTTTGTGCACAACCTCAATGAGAAGCCGCGCGAAGTCTCGTTCGCGGTCGGCCTCGACGGCGAGGAAGGAAAGCTGCTGATCAATTTGCTGTCGGAAGATCACAGCCATGCCGGCAGGAATGGCAAGCACACGCTGGTGCTGGAGGGCTACGGCTATCGCTGGTACCGCTGCGGCGGGCTGGACTATCTGCTGAAGCGCAGCGACATCGATGGGGTGAATGACAACCATCCGGCGTAGCCGCGTCGTCCCCGCGAAGGCGGGGACCCATAACCACCGATGGCTATTGCCTGGTGAGCTTCTTCCGCAAACTGCTGATACCTTACGCATAACGAAGACGGAGGGTATGGGTCCCCGCCTTCGCGGGGACGACGGAGTGTTTTAGTGCGGCGATCGAATGATCAATCCTTCATTCCCCCGCAACTCCAGCGTCTCGCCGATCGCCTCGCCTTGCCGGTCCATCAGCGTCGAGAGCAGGATTTCGCCGCCGAGGCCGATGGTGTCGGAACGGGCCGATACAGGCTCGCCGCCGAGATTGAGCGCGATCAGGATCGACCCTTCATCGTCCTGCCGCTTGTACAGCAACAGTTCGCCTTTCGCGCCGATCGGAACGTAGGCACCGGACACCAGCGCAGGCGTTTGCTTCCGCAGCTTTATCAGCGCGCTATACAGGCACAGAATCGATTGCCGGTCGGCGCCGAGATTGGCCGCGTTCTCGTGCGCATGATCGTCCGGTAGCGGCAGCCACGGCTGCGCCGTGGAAAAGCCGGCCTGCGGCGTGGCATCCCACTGCATCGGCGTCCGGCAGCCGTCGCGCCCGACCCCGATACCGGGGACATTCTTCTCGAACGGATCCTGCACCTGTTCGGGCGCAATGGCGACCTGATGCATGCCGATCTCGTCGCCGTAATACAGCGTCGGCGTTCCCCGCAGCGTCAGCAGCAGCATCGCCGCGACGCGCGCCTGCGCCGGTCCGACCCGGCTTGCGATGCGCGGACGATCGTGATTGCCCAGTACCCAGTTCGGCCATGCGCCATGGGGAAGCGCGGCCTCATACTCCGCCACGATCTTCTCGATCGCGCGCGCATTCCAGGCGGCGGACAGCAGCGCGAAGTTGAACGGCAGATGCGCGCCGGAAAGCTCCTTGCCGTAATAGGCGACCAGCCGCTCGAACGGCAGATAGATTTCACCAATCAGGACCCGATCGTCGAATTCATCGATGACCCCGCGCATTTCCGCGACCACGCCATGAATTTCCTGTTGATCCGCGGTGTAGCGCGGCAGCAGGCTTTCATGCGGCGGCCTGCCGATGCGAAAATCCGGGTTGGGCGGGTTGTCGCGAAACTGGTCGTCCTTGATCAGATGCCAGATCACGTCGACGCGGAAACCGTCCACGCCCCGACGCATCCAGAACCGCATCACGTCGTAGATCGCCGCGCGCACCTGGCGGTTGCGCCAGTTGAGATCGGGCTGCTGCGCCAGGAAGGCGTGATAGTAATACTGCCCGCTTGCAGCGTCGAACTCCCAGGCGCTGCCGCCGAATTCCGACATCCAGTTGTTCGGCGCGCCGCCGTCGGGCCGCGGGTCGCGCCACAGATACCAGTCGCGCTTCGGATTTTCGCGCGAGCCGCGGCTCTCGATGAACCATGGATGCTGATCGGAGGTGTGATTGGGAACGAGGTCGAGAATGAGCTTGATGCCCGCGGCATGCACCGCGCTTACCAGCGCGTCGAAATCCGACATGGCGCCGAACAGCGGATCGATGCCGGAATAATCCGAAATGTCGTAGCCGAAATCGGCCATCGGCGAGGGAAAGATCGGCGACAGCCACACCGCATCGACGCCGAGCGCGCTCACATAAAGCAGCCGCTCGATGATGCCCCGGATGTCGCCGACGCCGTCGCCGTTGGAGTCCTGATACGAGCGCGGATAGATTTGATAAAAAACGCCGTTTCGCCACCAGATGTCAGCACGCTCGCTCATTCGGAAACCATCGTCATTGCCGGTCTGCGTAAGCAACGCCTTACCCATGTACGGGTTCACGCCGCCTGCCCGCCAATTCGTCATACCCGGGCTTGACCCGCGTATCCATCCTCTTCAAAAGAGTCTTTCAAAGGTGATGGATTGCCGGGTCATCTGTGCGAAGACGCGCTTCGCGCTTATGCCCGGCAATGACGAAGCGGGCTTTCCCGATGGCACACGAAACCGAAACCGAAACCAAGGCAAAGGCCGGCGCGGCGATCATCCCGGTGACGCCGTTTCAGCAGAACTGCACGCTATTGTGGTGCGAGGCCACCAGGAAGGCCGTGGTGATCGATCCCGGCGGCGATGTTCCACAAATTCTGGCGGCGATCGAACAGACCGGTGTCACCGTGGAGCAGATCTGGCTGACGCACGGCCATATCGATCATGTCGGGGGTGCTGCCGAATTGCGCGACGCGCTGAAGGTACCGATCGAGGGACCGCACAAGGCCGACAAATATCTGCTCGACAATGTCGAGATGAGCGGACGCAGTTTCGGCATGACCGGCGTGCGTAATTTCGTGCCGGACCGCTGGCTTGAGGAAGGCGAGCAGGTCCGGATCGGTGAATTGATCTTCGACATTTTTCATTGCCCCGGCCATTCGCCGGGCAGCGTGGTGTTCTTCAACAAGGAAATGCGCTTCGCCCATGTCGGCGACGTGCTGTTCTCAGGCTCGGTCGGCCGCACCGACCTGCCCGGCGGCAGCCACGCCACGTTGATTAAATCGATCATGGAGAAACTGCTGCCGCTCGGCGACGATGTCAGTTTTATTTGCGGCCATGGCCCGGGTTCGAGTTTCGGGCAGGAGCGGATGACCAATCCGTTTATCAACGGGACGATGTAATACCGCCTCATGGTGAGGAGGCGCGCTTGCGGCGCTGAAACTCGGTGTCGTCCCGCGAAGGTGGGGACCCATACGCCGTGCCGGTTCAGTTGGAGCGATGGCGTTGCACCGCCTGTGAGTAATCACAAGCATCGGTGGTTATGGGTCCCCGCCTGCGCGGGGACGACCATGCCTGGTTCGAAACCACTCGCATAAAAGGGAGTCCCACAGGGGGCGCGGGACTCCCTCATTATGTCAGACGAGGTATCGGCGGCACTGCCCCCGTCTGCTTTCAGTACAAATCGACGTTGAGATGCGATCTCATCGTCTCGGGGCCGGCGCATTCGCGGGTCTGTCCCTTCCTCGTAGCGCCCTCCGCCTGAACAAAGTTTCCATCGTCTTTTTGAAAGAGTCTGTGCAATTTTGACCACCCAAGCGAAAATGTTGCCCCCGGCTTTTTGCGGTGGCGACGGCGTTCACCCCATAACGTGTCCCTGACGCGGTGCGGCATTCTTCATGCCGCTCCGCAGAGCCGGGATCCCCGCTACTTGCGCGCTGATAGAAACCGGGGCTCCTGCTCTGCAGCGCACCGCTTCACAAGAGCTACGCGCTGCACTGCGTCCGGGGCACGTTAGTGCTTAACCCGAAACCATGTCCCGTATCCGCTGCGACAGATTGTCGAGATCGAACGGCTTTGTGATCATCTCCATGCCCGGCTGCAGGAAGCCGTCGGCGATGGCGACGTTCTCGGCGTAGCCGGTGATGAAGAGAATCTTCAGGTCCGGCCTGGTTTCGCGGGCCTGATCGGCGAGCTGGCGGCCGTTCATGCCGGGCAGGCCGACGTCGGTGACCAGGAGGTCGATCCGCTCTTTGAGCCGCAGCATGCGCAGACCGGAGGGACCATCCGTCGCCTCCAGCACACGGTAGCCCTGCTCCTGCAGCATCTCGACGATGACGTCGCGCACCACCGGCTCGTCCTCGACCACCAGCACGGTCTCGCCGGTCGCGGCGTATGCATCGGCGGCCTCCGCGGCAACGCGTTCCATGGCCGCGTCGCCATAATGGCGCGGCAAATACAATGTGACCGTGGTGCCGGCGCCCTGCCGGCTGTCGATCAGCACATGGCCGTTGGACTGCCGCGCAAAGCCGTAGATCATCGACAGCCCGAGCCCGGTACCCTGCCCGATCGGCTTGGTGGTGAAGAACGGATCGAAGGCGCGCGCCGCCACCTCCGGGCTCATACCTGTTCCGGTGTCGGACACATAGACGCGGATGTAGTCGCCGGGCAGCAGCGCCGGCGTATCGGCGTCGATGCCGTCGATCCGCGCATTGGCGGTGGTGATGGTAAGCCTGCCGCCATCGGGCATGGCGTCGCGCGCGTTGATGGCGAGATTGAGCAGCGCGCTTTCGAGCTGGTTCGGATCGCACAAGGTGCACCACAGGCCGGCGAAAGCTATGATTTCCAGATCGATGGTCTCGCCGATGGTCCGGCGCAGCAAATCCTCCAGCGACACCACCAGTTGATTGGCATCGACGGATTTCGGAATCAGCGGCTGCCGCCGCGCGAAGGCCAGCAGGCGATGGGTCAGCGCCGCGGCGCGGTTCGCCGAGGTCATCGCCGCGTTGATGTAGCGCGAGACGTTCTCGGTGCGGCCCTGGTCGAGCCGGGTCTGCATCAGGTCCAGCGAGCCCACGATTCCGGTCAGCAGGTTGTTGAAGTCGTGGGCGATGCCGCCGGTCAGTTGCCCGACCGCTTCCATCTTCTGCGACTGGCGCAACGCTTCCTCGGTGGCCTTCAGCCGTTCGACCGCGGCCTTGTCTGCGGTGACATCGCGGGCGACGGCGTAGACGCGGTCCTTGTCCGAGACGCCGGTCCACGACAGCCAGCGGTAGGATCCATCCTTGTGGCGAAACCGGCTTTCGAACCTGACGGTGGTATCGTTGACGATCAGTTTTCTGACATGCGCGCGGGTCACTCCGCCGTCGTCGGGATGCTCCAGCCATTCCGAGGTTCGATTCAGCAGTTCGGCTTCGCTCCAGCCCAGCGTTCTGGTCCAGGCCGGATTGACGGTTTGCCAGACGCCGTTGCGGTCCGCCACCAGCAGCAGATCCTGCGACACGTTCCAGATGCGGTCGCGCTCCTGGGTTTTCTCCTCGACGCGCTCGGCCAGCGTCGCGTTCAGCACGGCAAGCTGGTCCGCAAGCTTGCGATGCTCCTCTTCGCTCTGCCGCAGCGCGCGCTCGGCTTCCACCTGCTCGGTAATGTCGGCATGCGCGCCGACCAGCCGTATCGCCCTGCCGTTCTCGTCGCGTTCGATGGTGGACCTGACCGAAATCCAGCGCAGCTCCCCGTCGCTCGGACGGATTATCCGGTATTGGACGGTGTAGTCGCGGACGTTGCCGGCGACGGCGTCGCGAAACTTTTTCTCGGTGGCTTCGCGGTCGTCGGGATGAATGCGCCGCACCCAGTCCTCATGGGTCTCGTTGACGGCTTCCGGCGGCAGTCCGTGGATCAGCAGATATTCCGGCGAACGGCGATTGCGGAAGCCGGTGGTGAGATCGACCTCCAGCCCGCCGATGCGGCCGATCTGCTGCACCCGCGCCAGTTCGGCTTCGCGCTCGCGCAACGCCGCGGCCGCGAGATGTTCCCTGGTCACGTCGCGGCAAACCACGAGGACGCCGCCGACGCCGTCCGCTTCGTCGATCGGGCTGTATCCGTAGGTCCAGTAGACCTGCTCGAGCTTGCCATGACGCGTTACCGGAATGAGCTGGTTCTCGTGCCAGGTCGCGCCGCCGCCGCTCATCACCTGTTCGATTTGCGGGCCGATGATGGGCCAGATTTCGGCCCAGCATTCGCGTCCGCGCTGGCCGAGCGCGCTCGGGTGCCGTTCCGGACCCATGGTCTGGCGGTAGGCGTCGTTATAAAACTGGATCAGCTCCGGACCCCACCAGATGAACATCGGATGGTTGGTGTTGAGCAGAATACGCACGGCCGTGCGCAGGCTCTGCGGCCACGAGTCCGGCGTCCCGATCGGGCTTGCCGACCAGTCACAGGCCCGCGTCAATGCGCCCATTTCCCCGCCACCGGCGAGAAAATCCGTTAGTTCCGGTCTATTGAAATCCAGCATTCAGAACAATCTGGCCAGCCCGACCCAGATACGCGCGCCATTGCGAGGCGGATTTTACCCGCCTGTCGCCAGCCTGCAAACGTTCTGCTTTTGGTTTGGTTCCAATTTATTTTCGTCAAGCTGGAACAAAATGCGAAATGCGCGGCAGGCCCTACTTCATCAGGCCCGCGGCCGTCAGCGCCCGCGTGATCACCGCGCTGACATCGATCGCAGGGCGTTGCGACGGCCGGCGCGGCTTGGCCCGGCCGGGCGATACCGCCAGCGGCCAGGGTATCGCATTGATCTCGGGCGAGGGCGGGGGCGGCGGCGGAAATTCGGGCGCTATGGTGATCGTCGTTAACGCCGCCTCCGCGACCGGCTCCAAAGCTTCTTTCGGCTTGTGAACCCGGCCGGTCAGGCCGAAGAAGCTCGCGATGTGATACGACGACGATATGCCGGCCTCGATCAGGAACGCGCCCTCGGTGCCGTAGCGTTCGTCATTGTCGCCGATCCCGAGCGGCGTGCCGTGGGCCATGTCGGTGATGGTGTAGGATTCGACCAGCGTCTCGCCATCGGCGTTCCACCACAGCGCGCGCGGATAGCCATCGACCGTGGATTCCGACATCGGAGCCGGCGGCAGGTGGTGCACGTCGAGCCACTGCTTGACGATCTCGCTGGCGTTGATCGGATTGACGGTGCGGTCGGCGCTGCCGTGCCACACCGAGAGCTTTGGCCACGGGCCTTTGTGCGATGAGGCGTTGCGGACGAGATCGCCGAGTTCGCGCGCCGGGCGCGCGGGCGACTGATACATGCCGCTGATCGCCTGCTGCAGGTTGGTGGCGATGCCGTAGGGCAATCCTGCGATAATCGCGCCGCCCGCGAATACTTCGGGATAGATGGCGAGCATTACCGAAGTCATGGCGCCACCGGCGGAAAGCCCGGTGACGAAGATGCGATCCTGGTCGATGCCGTGATCGCGCACCATCCGCGCAATCATCTGCCGGATCGAAAAAGCTTCGCCGCCGTCGCGCGTAATATCTTCCGGATTGAACCAGTTGAAGCAGCCATTGCCGTTATTCGATGCCTTCTGCTCCGGCATCAGCAACGCAAAACCATAACGGTCCGCCAGCGTCGACCAGCCGGCGCCGACCTCGTAGCCCGCGGCGTTCTGGGAACAGCCGTGCAGCACCACGACGAGGGGAAGCTTCCGCCGCGCGCGCTGATCGCCTGGCAGATACGAGAACATCTTCAGATCGCCGGGATTGGAGCCGAATCCGGCGGTTTCAAGCAGGCGACTGCTCTTGCCTGGCGGGTTAAACCCTCGCGCGAGGCCGGTCAAACCCTTGAATTCGTTCAGTTTCGGCAGGTGCTTTAGAAATTCGATGTTGTTGGCGAGGGACACGGCAGCTCCTTTGTGAGAAACCTATAACCTCACTCCCAACAATTAGTTGCTGCACTGCAAAATAAAAGGCCGCATGCTGGCGGTTCACAGAATTCTGCGCATCGAACCACCGGCGAGGTACGTTGTAACCGCTCAGAACGGCCCAATTGCTGCATGGCCAGAAAGGCCTCAACTCGCGCGCAGCTTCGGGACCGCCTTCGATGCAGGAATATGACATGGTCGTGATCGGCTCCGGCCCGTCCGGCCGCAGGGCCGCTGTGCAGTTTGCCAAGCTCGGCCGATCGGTTCTGGTGGTGGAAAAAGGCCGGCGGGTCGGCGGCGTTTCGGTTCATACCGGCACCATCCCGTCCAAAACCCTGCGCGAAACGGTGCTCAATCTCTCCGGCTGGCGCGAGCGCGGTTTCTATGGCCGGTCCTATCGCGTGAAGCAGGATATCGGCGCCACCGACCTGATCGCGCGCCTGCAAAAAACGCTGGACCACGAAGTCGAAGTGCTGGAGCACCAGTTCAGCCGCAACGCGGTGAAAACCGCGTGCGGCGAGGCGCGCTTCGTTGGACCAAACCGGATCGAGGTCACGGCCGATAACGGCGAGACAAAGACCGTGGCGGCGGCGCATGTGCTGATCGCCTGCGGCACCCGGCCGTTCCGGCCCGACTATGTACCGTTCAATCAGAAAACGGTGTTCGACAGCGACGAGATCATCGACCTGCCGAAACTGCCGCGCAGCCTCGCCGTGATCGGCGCCGGCGTGATCGGCGTCGAATACGCCACCATCTTCAGCGCGCTCGACGTCGCGGTAACGCTGATCGAGCCGCGGCCGACCTTCCTCGATTTCATCGACAAGGAATTGATCGACGAGTTCATGCATGAGTTGCGCGACCGCAATGTCGCGGTGCGGCTCGGCTCCGCCGTGAAATCGATCGAGCACAGCGAAAGCGGCAGCATCGTCACCAGACTCGCGGACGGCCGCAATGTCACCTCCGAAATGCTGCTGTTCGCCGCCGGGCGCGTCGGCGCCACCGACCGGCTCAATCTCGAAGCGGCCGGGATCGAGGTCGATCATCGCGGCCGCATCGCGGTCAATCCACTGACCTTGCAGACCAGCGTGCCGCACATCTACGCCGCCGGCGACGTGATCGGATTTCCGAGTCTCGCCTCCACGTCGATGGAGCAAGGCCGCGTCGCCGCGTGCCATGCACTGGGGATGGAGCCGTTGGCGCCGCCCGAGTTCTTTCCCTACGGCATTTATTCGGTGCCGGAAATTTCCACCACGGGCCTCACCGAGGAGGAAGTGCGGCAGCGGGGCATTCCCTACGAGGTCGGCGTGGCGCGTTTCCGCGAAACCTCGCGCGGCCACATCATGGGGCTCAACAGCGGCATGATGAAGATGATCTTCTCGACCAAGACCCGCCGCCTGCTCGGCGTACACATTCTCGGCGAGGGCGCGACGGAACTGATCCATATCGGCCAGGCGGTGCTCAACCTCAAAGGCACGATCGATTACTTCATCCAGAATACGTTCAATTATCCGACGCTGGCCGAAGCCTACAAGATCGCCGGGCTGGACGCGTGGAACCGGATGTCGCGGTGACTCGTCGTCCCCGCGAAGGCGGGGGCCCATAACCATCGTGCCGATGTTGTGTGGCTACGAATCCACGCGCAACCGACCTGTTTCAATTGGACAGGTCGGAGACTATGGGTCCCCGCTTTCGCGGGGACGACAATATCGTCAAATCGCCTTCAATTTGCGGTAGGCGAACCACACCATCTTCAACAGCAGCCAACCGTCGCGGAACCTCGAGATCTGGGTTTCCCCAAAAGTGCGCGCCTTGTAGTGGATCGGCGTCTCGATGATTTTGAGATTCTGTTTGGCGGCGCCGAAGATCAGGTCGAAATCGCCGAACGGATCGAAATTGCCGAAATAGCCGCGCTCCCGCGCCAGCACCTCGTAGTCCTTCCGCATCAGCACCTTGGTGCCGCACAGCGTATCGGTGAGGCGGGTGTTGACCAGATAGCTGAACAGATAGGCGAAGAAGCGGTTGGCGATGAGGTTGAGCAACCGCATCGCCTCATTCTCCATCGGATAGATCAGCCGGGTGCCGTTGACGAACTCGGCTTTCCCGGTCTCGATCACCGCGTGATATTTCGGCAGCGCTTCCGGCGGCATGGTCAGGTCCGCATCCAGGATCATCAGCACGTCGCCGGTCGCAGCCGCAAAGCCCTTGCGGACCGCGTCGCCCTTGCCCTTGCCGTCCTGTTTCAGGACCTTGATATCCCAGACGTCCTTGTAGACGTCGCGGACGCGCTCGCATTCCTGATAGGTGCCGTCGCTGGAATTTCCCTCGACGAACAGAATCTCCTGGGCCGAGCCGAATTTCGGCATCCTCAGAATCGCGTTTTCGATATTGCCCTTTTCGTTCCGGCACGGAATCAGGATGCTCGCGGAATATTTGCGATCCGGAAACTGCCGCACCGGACGCCCGACGATGTAGGTCCGCAGGCACAGACGCCGGATGCCTGGCAGCGGCGCGATATATTTGTTGATCAGCGGCCCCAGCCCGAGCCAGCGCCGCGGCAGCAACTGCCTGCGCTCCTCCCTGATGCCTTCGAAATTGGCGAGGTCGAGCAGGTTCAGAAAATCGACGGTGGCGATGTAGTTGATTTGCGGCTGCTTGCTGCGCAGGTTCAATGCCTCGGCGAGCTTCAGCACCGGCTCCCACAGATGCGAGTAGTAGGAGATGATGATCCTTGTCGACGGCTCGCACAGCTGATGCACCCGGCTCAACGTGCCGTCGATGTCCTCGAAGGTGCCAATCGTGTCGGCGATCACGATGTAATCGAACGGCCCCTCGATTCCGGCCAGCGTCGCCGGATCCTCGACGTCGCCCAGAATAAAGTTCAGACCGGGATTGAGCGCGCGGGCCTTGGCAAGAACCTTGGCGCTGAAATCGACGCCGACGCCGTAGGACGGCTCCAGTGCCGCCAGCAAGCGGCCGCTGCCGCAACCCAGCTCCAGCACCCGCTTGCCCGGCGGAATCAGAAACCGCATGAACTTGCGGTCGTCCGCGTGATAGGCGGCATTGAATTCGCGCCAGCTGTCCTGCTCATCGAGGGTGGTCTCGACGTGCTCCAGCAATTCGCGTTTTCGCGCATTGCCGAGCTGCGTCGAGAGCGCGGGTTGCTTCAAATTCATCACGGCCTCGAATGGATTGAACGTGCACCCCGGTCTGACGGGGCGATCGAATCATCGATCGCGGTTCGAGATGCCACGGATTTCTTGAACTTCAGCCGGGACCCATTCAAGGTAATGCGGCGGATGCCGTCCGGAACGCCGGATCCGCATTCGAAGCTCAAGAAATCGATGCGATTGCTGATCGAGAAAACCGGCTTTGTAAAGGCTAAATCCGGCCAAAACGCCGGAAACCGCAGATCTGAAATCGAGCCATGATGACCCGCGAAACCGGCCTTTCCGCAAAGCTCGCGCAAAGCGCGGCTGTTTTCGCGATCACCTCGATGCTGTCGCTGCTTCTGCTGGCGAAGGCGACGCCGCTGGATTGGGAAGATCATTTCCAGATTGGGCAGAATCTCCGCTCTACCGGCACGCTCAGCATCGACGGCGTGCCTTTGATCTTCCGTCCGCCGGGATTTCCGGGATTCGTGGCCGCCGTGCTTTGGATCGGCGACAGGATTTCCGCTTCCGACAGTCCATCGCCGCGTTCCACCGAACGCGACCGGCGCATCGTCGTCTCCGCACAGGGACTCTTGCTGGGAACGATGGCGGCGGCGCTTTTTCTCTGGGCGTCGCTTTGGGGTGGATTCATCCTGGCCGCGGGCCTGGCCTTCGCCGCGACGCTGAACCCCTATATGCTGGCTCTCGCCAATGTCGCTACCTATCATCTGCTGTTTGTCGCGCTGACAACATTCTCGACACTGGCACTGTTGTCATGGCGCGGCGCTTCGCGCCCATCCGCCTTGGGCGCCTTGGGGGTCGGGCTGCTGTGGGGGCTGACGTCTCTGGTGAAGCCGGTCACGCTGATCATTCCGCTTTTTCTCGCGCCTCTGATACTGATGCGCTTGCCGTTGCGATCCGCCATGAAGTCGATCATCCTGTTCGGTGTCGGGATGACGTTGATGGTCGGCCCCTATGTGGCGCGCAACACCCTGGTCGCCGGGCAACCGTTCGTGACCGCGCAGGGCGGCGTCAATTTCTGGGCAACATCCGTTGCAAAGCGAGGCCCGGACCAGCCCTTTCTGGTATGGCAACCGATCTGGTGGCAATACGGCATGCCGATATTCTCGAGAGTGACCGGCGCCGCCGAATACAGCAACGCTGCCCAAAATGCCTACGCGCTGCAACTGAACGCCGAGTTCTGGAAGCAGGCCCGTCAGAACATTGCCGCTGCGCCGGACATCTATCTGCATAACGTCTGGCGCAATTTCATCTCCTTCAACCTCGACACCATGACGTTCTGGAACAAGTTTTTTGTGGCCCATAACAAACGGCTTGTTGAGGTGCTCTCGGAAATCTGGATCATTGCGCTGATGATTTTATCCGCCGCCGGCGTGATCTGGGGCTGCGCTAAAAACGAAGATGACGCCATGATCGTGGCCGCGGTCTATCTATGCATCGTCGTCGCCCATTCGATCTCGTTTGCCACCGAGCTCTATACCATCGGCAGGGTTCCGCTGATCGTGCTGGGATTCGCGCTGCTGTTGCGGCGGCTGGACGGCTCGTCGCGCTTTGGCGCGCTGGCGCGCGTCACGGCGTGCGGCATGGCCGGCTTCGGGTTGATCGTCTCGGTTTTGGCGGCGTGACGACATGAACGCATCGGCGCCGGGGAAATGGGACGCGTGGTTCGAAAACAACGAACGCGCCTGGTGGCTTTTTCTGCTGTTTTTTGCCGTCGTCACGCATGCCTATTCGATTCTGGTCACCGGCGCAAAATTCTGGATCGATTCGATCGTCTATTTCCAGCTCGCGCGGGCGCTGTTCGACGCCGGGCAACTCGGCCGGTTGTACCATTCGGAATTCGGTTTCCTGTATCAGCACGTCACACCCGGCCTGCCGGTTTTGATCCGGGTGCTCGACGCGATCTTCCGCGAGCAGCTGTGGCCCGCATTGGCCATTTTTCAGGGGCTGCTCAGCGCCTTCGCCGTGACCTATTTCGTGCTGGCCTTCAGGACAAGACTCAGCAGGCCGGCGCAATTCGCGGCGGTCCTTCTCTGCGGCCTGCATCCCTATTTCATGTCGTTTCACGCGGCGGCGCTGACGGAATCGATACCCGCCTCGATGATGCTGTTCTCGCTTGGGATTGCGCTACGCGCGCTCGACGGCCGCGTTTCCTTGAAAGCCGCGTTGAGCCTGCTGCTGCTGTTCTCGGTTCTCTCCGCACAGTTCCGGCCCTATCTCGGCGTGGTGGAGATTCTGATTGCCGCGCTGCTGGTATTTCAGCGCGGCAGACCCTGGCGGCTGCCGCTCTACGCCGTCACCGCGCTGGCGCTGGCCGTCGGGACGCTTGCCTTTCCGCTCTATCGCGCCGCGCTGGGCATCGGCTTCTTCCTGCCTAATGTGAGCGCGCTGCTGCTCACCCATGTGTCTTATGTTGCCTGGGATTTCGATGAGGATACCGCGCAGTCGCTGGCGCCCGTGGTGTTGAACGACGGCATTCGGCAAAAATTGATCGGTAAGGAAGCGTTCAACTATAGCGACGCCAGGCACATCTTTGACGATCTGGTTGCGTCAGGCTTGACCGCCGACCAGGCCAAGGAAAAGATGGCGGCTGCCGCGTGGCGCCTGCGCACGTCGTCCGCAGGCGCCGTCGAGCGGCAACTGCAGCTGCCGCTGGCGTCGATCGGGTTTCAATACGCGCCGGTCTGCTGTCAGCCCAACCGCCAGCTGACGCGTGACATGACCGGCTTCTTTCTGTTTCGCCATATCCGGTATTATTTCCACTGGAATTCCGGCGTGGATAGCGGCAGCTACATCGAGTTGTTCGATCGCTTCACCGAGATGACGCGGTCATCCAGCGTCTACAGCGACGCAGCGCAGGATTTCTACATCGCGCGAATTCGTCCCTATGTGACCGACGCGTTGAAACCGTTCCGGGATCCGCTGCATCTGACGTTCTTCGTCAGCGATCCTTTGATCATCGCCGGCTGGCTCGGTCTGTTCCTCTTTTTCTGGCCGGCACAGCGGACGGCCCTGCTGGTACTGCTGGTCCCCTTTGCCGTGATCTACACGGTGGCGATTTACACACACATCTTCGGCGACAACCGGCATGCGCATCCGCTGATTCCGGTCATCATTGTCGGAGCCGTGAAGCTGGCGGATGATTTCCTTACCAGGGGAGTTTGGTCGAGGTTTTGGGGACGGTTGCATTCACGCGCGCAATGACGGCGCCTTCAGGCGGTGCGCGCAACCACGTTGATGCTCTCGCCATCGCCGACCAGCCGCTGCAGCTCCTTCGCCGTCGAGGGCAACCGCCTGCGGGTCCACTCGTTGTAAAAGCCGTAGCCGTTGGGAATGAAATAGGACAGCAGCTCATCCAGCGACGCGCCGCGCTCCTCGAGCACATAGGGCGACAATTCCATCACAAAAATCGGGCGCATCTCGCGAACCATCGAGGTGGCGCCACGAAGCACGTCGCATTCGTAGCCATCGACATCGAGCTTGACCAGTTGCACCCGGCGGCCGGCGTGTCCGCTCAACACGCTGTCGAGGCTGCGCGCCTGGGCCTGTTCGGTCTGCATTTCGCGGCCGAGATGTTTGGCGTGCAACCCGGACTGCCCGCCCAGCGGCCAGCTTGAATAGACCGCAGCGGGAACGCCGGATTCGTCCTTGTCGGTCAGGAAGCAATGAAATGTCTCCACCCGGGAAGCGAGCCGCGGGTTGAGATCGAGGTTGCGCTTGAGCTTGCGGAACGCAAAATCCGTCGGCTCGAACGCCATCACGCGACCTTGAGGGCCGACCAGGTCAGCCAGCGGCAGCGTGTGCGCGCCGATGTTGGCGCCGATGTCCAGCACCAGCGACGAAGGCTCGACCAGCCTGCCCAGCGCGATCGCGGTCCGCAGTTCAAACATTCCGCCGAAGTAGATGGCGAGATCGATTCCTTCGGAAAGGTCCAGCTCATACGCGATGCCGCGCCGGGTGAAGATGCCTTTGCCGGAACGTCCGGCGATGGCGCGGCCGGAGCGGACCAGACGATGCAGCGCCCGGGCGATGGCAATTTTGCTGGCGGTCTTCACGGGGATTCCGGCTGAGTTGAGCGGGGACAGATAAAGGCTTTTGCAGAAAAACACCACGACCGCATCCGGCGCATGAACGCATTTCGGGGCCCGCGCGACCAATGCTCAACCTGCCTCTCTCGAAGGACCCCTCATGACTGCCTTTTCGAAGCTCGCCACCGTGCTCGCGGCGGGAGTGCTTGCGCTTTCTGTCACCGGAAATGCATCGGCCAAAACCAAACCTGTCAAGCGCCAGCCTGCGGCGCCGGAGCAAACGGCGCAACCGCCTTCCCCGCCTCCGCAGCAATTCTTCGCCGCCAAGGGCGTCGAGCCGCTGACGCCGGAGCGCGAGCAGAGTTTGAGGCCGCGCGACAGTTTCAAGGAATGCGACGTCTGTCCAGAAATGGTGGTGGTGCCGAAGGGGTCGTTCATGATGGGCACGCCGGCGGACGAGCCATATCGCCTCAAGGGCGAAGACCCGGTCCACAGCGTCACCATTGCACGGCCGTTCGCCGTCGGCCGCTTCACCATCACCTTCGATGAATGGGATGCCTGTCTCGCCGATGGCGGCTGCAACGGCTATAAGGGCAGCGGCGGATACGGCCGCGGCCGCATGCCAGCCGACGGCATCGATTTCGAAGCCGCGAGATCTTACATTGCCTGGCTGTCGCGCAAGGTCGGCCGCACCTACCGGCTGCCGAGCGAATCCGAGCGCGAATATTTCGCCCGCGCCGGCACCACCACGCCGTTCTGGTTCGGCAAGACCATTTCCGCCCAGAACGCAAATTACGACGCGACGAACAATTATCCGGGCGGGCCCTATGGTGTCGCCAGCAAGGGGCCGAAGGTCGTCGACTCCTATCTGCCGAACAGGTTCGGGCTGTATCAGGTCAACGGCAACGCCGAGGAATGGACCGAGGATCGCTACAACAAGCGCTACAACGAGGACACGCCGACGGACGGCTCGGCGTGGCTGGAGGGCGACTGCAAGCGGCGCATGCTGCGCGGCGGCGGCTGGAACGGTCCGGCGGTGACCCAGCGCACCGGCTATCGCAACGACAATATCGTCGAAGCCGGAAACAGTTTTCGCGTGGTGCGGACGCTGGCGGTGCAGTAAGGAGCGTTTGTGTGTCGCGAACTCTCAACATGTCGTCCCCGCGAAGGCGGGAACCCATCAGCCGTGCCGGTGCGGTTGAAGCGCGCTGTTGAAACATTCCGCTGGAATCGCAAACGCCGGTGGTTATGGTCCCCGCCTGCGCGCGGACGACGATGGCGTTTGCGAGGCAGGCATGCGCGACAACGACCCATCCGGCAATTGCCATGTGCTCCCCGGCCACGTAGCTTGCGCGGCAACCCGCCAAGAACAAACGCCGGTCCGGAGAGAAACCCCATGGCACGCCTGAAATTCGGAGCCTTCCTCGCCCCGCATCACCCGATCGGCGAGCATCCGATGCTGCAATTCCGCCGCGACCTCGATTTTGTCGAGCAGATCGACGCGCTCGGTTACGACGAATTCTGGTGCGGCGAGCATCATTCCTCGGGCTGGGAAATGATCGCCTCGCCGGAAATGTTTCTCGCCGCCGCCGGCGAACGCACCAAACGGATAAAACTCGGCACCGGCGTGGTGTCACTGCCCTATCATCATCCGTTCAACGTCGCGCAGCGCATGGTGCAGCTCGACCATATGACCGGCGGCCGCGCCATCTTCGGCTCCGGTCCCGGGGCATTGGCATCAGATGCGCACACGCTCGGCATCGATCCGATGACGCAGCGCGATCGGCAGGACGAAGCGATCGGCATTATAAGGCGGCTCTTCAACGGCGAGCGCGTCACCGCCAAGAGTGACTGGTTCACCATGAACGACGCGGCGCTGCAGATCCTGCCCTTGCAGGAAGAGATGCCGTTCGTGGTGGCGTCGCAGATTTCGCCGTCGGGCATGACGCTGGCCGGCAAATACGGCATCGGCATCATCTCGCTGGGCTCGATGTCGACGCAAGGCTTGATGGCGCTGCCGACGCAATGGGGATTTGCCGAAGATGCCGCCAAAAAGGCCGGCACGACTGTGAGCCGCGCCAATTGGCGTGTGCTCTTGAGCTGGCACATCGCCGAGACCCGCGAGCAGGCGCGGCGCGAAGCAGGCGCCGGACTGATGAAGTGGCACAACGAATATAATGTCGGCACGCTGCAGCGCCCGGGCCTGCAGCCGTTCACCTCGCCCGAGGACGCGGTTGAGAAGACCGCCGGCGGCGAAGGCGCGGCCTCCACCATCGGCACCCCCGACGATCTGGTGAAGACCATCAAGAGCCTGATGGACGTGAGCGGCGGCGTCGGCACTATTGTCGGCTTCGTGCACGACTGGGCCAATCCGGAAAACACAAGGCGAAGCTGGGACATGGTGGCGCGCTATGTGATTCCGGAAATCAACGGCTACACCGCAAAACTGCGCGAGTCGCAGAAATTCCTGGTCGAGAACCGCGCAGTGTTCGAGCGCGCCGGACAGGCGGTGATGGCGAAGATCATGGAAAACGACAAGGCCGCCGCGGCCCTGCCGCTCACCGGACCGGGGCGCGTGGCGATCCCCACCATCAACGCGCCGGATTTGCAAAAGGAAGCCGCCAAAAGGAAGGCGTAGCCGGAGCGGAGCGCGATTAAAACCCGCGCCGCTCACTCAATCACCTCATCGGCGCGGATGAGCAAAGTCGGCGGCACGGTGAGGCCGAGCGCCGTCGCGGTCTTAAGGTTGATGACCAGTTCGAACTTGGTCGGCTGGATTACTGGAAGGTCGGCCGGTTTTTCGCCCTTGAGAATACGGCCAACATAGACGCCGACCAGACGGTAGGCATCGCTGAGGTTGGGCCCGTAGCTTATCAAACCGCCGGCATCGCAGAAATCGCGTGAAAAGTAGATCGCCGGAATCGCATGGCGCGCCGCCAGCCGTGCCAGCTGCTCCCGATGGCTTTGCAGGAAGGGATCGTCCGTGACGAGAAGGCCGGCTGTCTTTTGCTCGGTAAGCGTTGAAAAGGCCGGCTCGAAGTCGCGTTCGGCCGGAGCGTTAAGAACGGCAATTCGCAGTCCGAGATCGCGCGCGCTGGCCTGCACACTCGCCACCTCGTCAGCGGCGCTTGGATAATTCGGGTTGACAAGCATCGCGAGCGAGGAAACGCCGGGGATGGCCTCGCGCAACAGTTCCAACCGCTTTGCACCGAGCGCACCGAAAATCAAATTTACGCCGGTCACGTTGCCGCCAGGCCGGTTAAGGCTGGCTACAAGGCCGAGCTTGACCGCATCGCCACCGCTCGAAAACACGATAGGTATGGTCGTCGTGACTGCCTTGGCTGCCAGCGCGGAGACGCTACCCCCGGTCGCGGCGATCGCCGCGACATGGCGGTCGACCAACTCGCTTGCGAGCGCCGGCAACCGATCATAGCGGCCTTCCGCCCAGCGATATTCGACGGCAACGTTCTTGCCTTCGACATAGCCCATCTCCCCCAGACCTCGATGGAAGGCGGCGATAACGGTCGCGGCCTCGTCCGGCGACCGGCCACTGAGAGATCCGATCACCGGCATCGCCGGTTGCTGCGCCCGCGCCGCCAGCGGCCATGTCGCCGCACCGCTCAGAACAGCGATGAATTCCCGCCGCTTCATTCAAAGTCTCCACCGGGCATGCGACGAGAATGGCACCAAGAATCAGAAGTTACTTCTGATAGTAATCCAGCACAGTCTCCCACGCGACATTCTGCAGGAAGCGCGCCGTCGGCTCATCGATGCCGGCGAGATAGCTGTTGCCGACCGGCGAGCGGCCGGTCAGTGCCGAGAACACAACGCAAGCCGCGAGATAGGTGCCGGCGAGACTCGGATGCCGCTTGTCCGGGGCATAGAGATTGAGCTCCGGCTGTTTGGCGACCGCGCGCGCAAACGCAAGCCCTGCAGGAATCACCAGCGCGTCATTGGCATTGCCGGCGATGGTATAGGCCTCGGCCAGTTCCGAGGTCATTTCCGGCTTGTCGGCATAGGCCCAGGACATGAAGAACACCGGCCGCGCGCCATGCGCCCGCACGGTGTCGCCGCCCTTCTTCGCGAACTCGGTGAACACCGTTTTCAGCCTGGGATGGATCGGGCACTGGCTGCAATCCATCAGGATCGCCACGTCGAACAGCTTGTCGAGCTTGTTGAAGACGATGTTGTTCTGGTCGTCGAACGAATAGCTGCCGACGGCGTTGGGACGGAAATAGCTCTCGACATCGTGCCAGTCGAAGCCCGAGCCGCTGATGGTCACCGACGTGGCGCGGTAATCGTTCTTGTGAGCGGGATCCGCGGCCCGCTCCAGTCCGAGCACATGGCCGTGCATGCTGTTGTTGTAATAGAAAAAACTGTTACCGATGAAGATCTCGGTCTTGGGAAAGTCCGGGCCCAGTGTCGTGACCTTGGGCCTGGTCTGCGCAAATAGCGTGGTCGATCCGCTGATGGCCGTCACGGCCGCGGCCAGCACCACAACAAGCGCACGCGCAATTCCCGGCATATCCATCTCCCTTTTGTTTTGCGGCAACCTTATCATGGCGCGGGTTTTTCGTAACCCCGAGAGGCACGAATATGCTATGCAAATCTACCAACCGGAGCCGTAACCATGTCGATGCATAGCGTGGCCTCTGCCGCGGCTTTTGTGAGTCCGAAACGCGCGGCGCTCGCCCACATTCCGGGCGACGAGGGATGGCCGGTGATCGGCCGGACGCTCGCGGTACTTGCCGACCCCAAGGGCGAAATCGAACGGATGGCCGCGACCTATGGCCTCGTCTATCGCAGCCGGGTCCTCGGCGAGACCAACATCACCGTGCTCGGTCCCGAGGCCAATGAACTGGTGCTGTTCGATCAGACCAAGCTGTTCTCTTCCACCCATGGCTGGGAAACCATCCTTGGCCTGTTGTTTCCGCGCGGCCTGATGCTGCTGGATTTCGACGAACACCGCCTGCATCGCCGCGCGCTGTCGGTCGCGTTCAAGTCCGGGCCGATGAAGTCCTATCTCACGGCACTCGACGCCGGCATCGCGGCGCGCGTGGCGCAATGGCGCGCGCGGCCGGAGCCGATGCTGTTCTATCCGGCGATGAAACAGCTCACGCTCGACCTCGCCGCCACCTCGTTTCTCGGCGCCAGCATCGGCCCCGAGGTCGACGAGATCACCCGCGCCTTTGTCGACATGGTGGCGGCGGCGGTGACGCCTATCCGCAAGCCGTGGCCGGGTACCCAGATGGCGCGCGGCGTTAAGGGCCGCGCCCGCATCGTCAAATATTTCTCGGAGCAGATTCCGATCCGCCGCTCACAGGGCGGCGAAGACCTGTTCTCGCAATTGTGCCGGGCGACCCATGACGATGGCGCGCTGCTCTCGACCCAGGACATTGTCGATCACATGAGCTTTCTGATGATGGCGGCGCATGACACGCTGACTTCGTCGCTGACGTCGTTTGTGGCGGCGCTCGCGGCCAACCCGCAATGGCAGGACAGGCTGCGCGATGAGGTGAACGCGCTGGATTTGCGCGCGGACGAGGCCACGACGTTCGACAAGCTCGAGGCCATGCCGCTGTCGGAGATGGCGTTCAAGGAGGCGATGCGGATGAAGCCGCCGGTGCCGTCGATCCCGCGCCGCGCCACCCGCGATTTCTCCTTCAAGGGCTACGCCATTCCGGCGGGCACGCTGGTCTCGGTCAATCCGCTGTTCACCCATCACATGCCGGACGTCTGGCCGGATCCGGAGACGTTCGATCCGCTGCGCTTCACCGACGAGGCGCAGCGCGCGCGGCACCGTTTCGCCTGGGTGCCGTTCGGCGGCGGCGCGCATATGTGCCTCGGGCTGCATTTCGCCTACATGCAGGCGAAATGTTTCGCGCGGCACTTTTTGCAGAATCTGAGCGTCTCGCTTGAGCCCGGCTACACACCGCAATGGCAGATGTGGCCGATCCCCAAGCCAAAGGACGGACTGCGGGTGACGCTCAAGCCGGCTTAACCGATCGTCATTGCGAGGAGCCCTTGCGACGAAGCAATCCAGTTTTTCCTGGCAGCTGCTGGATTGCTTCGCTGCGCTCGCAATGACGGCGCGCTTTAAGCCGGCGCGAGGCCGACCACATCGATGCCATCAGCCCGTCCGCGAATCGGCAATTGCCCGAGATCGCGAACCGCAAATGGCGGTGCGGAATTGAACCGCGCCATCGCCGCGCGGGACGCTAGAAAGCCGCCCTCCACGTTGCGGCTGAGTTCCTCCAGCCGCGCCGCGGTGTTCATGACGTCGCCGTTGAAGACGATGGCGCGCTTGATGTCGCCGATTTCGCCGACGATCACCGGCCCGAAATGCAGGCTTCCGCGCACCCGCGGCGCGGCGCCGAATTCGCGTTCGAACTGGCTTGACGCGCGCAACAGCTCCTCGCGCATCGCCACGAAGCACAGCAGCGGACGGCAATCGATCGCACCGCTGCGCTCCGGCCAGGTCACGATCACCTCGTCTCCGACATAGTTGAGAACTTCGCCGCGGGTGTCCACGACCGCAGTGGTGAGAAGACGGAAGGTGCGATCGAGAAAGCGATGGATGCCGATGCCGCCGAGCCGCTCGGCGAGCCCCGTCGATCCTGCGATGTCGACGAACAGCACAAAGCGGTTCTCCTCGACCGGCGCGTGATAGCGCCCGGTGATGAAATTCAGCAAGGCGCGCGGACCGATAAGGTTGGCGATGCCGAAACCCAGATTCATCAACACCGAGAGCACGGCGGAATAGATGAAGCCGATCCAGAAATTTCCACTAGAGGCCTGGAGCGGTACTCCGGCGATGACCTCGCCCAGTTGGAAAATCTGGATGATCAGGATGATCGAAGCGTAGATCGCACTCCGTGCAATCAGATTGGCCGTGAACGAGAGATTACCAAGCCACGCCCGTACCGGACCATCCAGGACGAACAGCTCGATACCTCCGATCGTAGCGCTAATCAGCAGTCCGTATACGACTCCTACCGCAATGTAGGTAGGTGAAGTGCGCCCCAGCGCGAACCCGACCGCAAATCCCGCGATAGTGCCCGCCATCATGATGACGGCGAACATTCGCAGTTTTCTTTCGAGCCTCGCGTTCATGATGCCTGCCCAGCTTTGCCACCGGGTTGACTATACACGGACCCGCCCGATACCGCGCGGCGATCGCATCGCGAAAAATGCGATTGGATTTTCTCCGGCGCGGGTCCAAAATGCGGTTCGTCCCGAAGAATCTGAAGGCCGGAAGATGTTATGACGCGCAACGATCTCGATCCGCTGATCCTCGATCTCCTGGAATGGATCGGCCGAGAGCCGCGCTCTTACGCCGACGTAATCGATGCCTGGCGCACCTCCTGCCCGCGGCTGACGGTATGGGAAGACGCGATCGACCGCGGTTTTGCCGCGCGCGAGCACGCGCGGGGGTGCGAGGTGATCCGGCTGACCGAGTCGGGACGCGGATTTTTACGCGAACATGGGAGGATGGTGGGTGATGCAACTCCCGTGTCCCGGGCGCGATGCAGCGCGTAGCTCTTGCGAAGCGATGCTTCGCAGAACCGGGACCCCGGTTTCTTCGGGTCCCAAGCAACCGGGACCCCGGCTCTGCAGCGCACCAGGCCGCAAAGAGCGGCCCGCTGCGCTGCGTCCGGGGCACGAAGCACCTCTACCCGCCGTCGAACGCCTTGCGCGCGGCGGCAAGGCCCGCCTGCTGCGGGGTCCAGTTGCGGCCGCCGGTCATGCCGCCATCCACCACGAGGTCGTTGCCGTTGACGAAGGAGGACTCGTCGCCGGCGAGGAACACCGCGGCATAGGCGATGTCTTCCGGCAGGCCGGCGCGCTGAATCGGCTGCGCGGTCTTTGCCAGTTCGCGCATCACGGCCGGCGTCTTCTCCGCCGCCTCCACCGAGAGGCCAAGCGCCTTGCCGAAAATGCCGGTGGCGATCACGCCCGGCGAAATGCTGTTGACCCGGATGCCGGATTCGCCGAGCTCCATCGCCACACATCTGGTGAGATGAATCACCGCGGCCTTGGCGGCACCATAGACCAGCGACGACGAGAAGCCGGCGAGCCGTCCTGCGATGCTGCCGTTGTTGATGATGCTGCCGGAGCCCTGTTTGCGCATATGAGGGGCTGCGTGTTTCATGCCGAGCATGACGCTGCGCAGCAATGTCGCCATCGCGGCGTCGAAGCGGTCGACCTCCAGCCCTTCGATGCCGCCGGTCTGCGCCGGGCCGCCGGCATTGTTGAACAGGCAATCAATGCGGCCGAATTTGTCGATCGCGGTGCCGATCAGCGCGCGCATCTGGTCTTCCTGTGTGACATCGGTCTGGCGAAAAATGCAGTCGGCGCCGAGCTTGTTGGCGAGCGCCTCGCCCTCCGGCGCGCGGCGTCCGGCGATCACGATTTTCGCGCCCTCCGCGACGAAAATCTCCGCGGTCTTTAGTCCAATGCCGCTGGTGGCACCCGTGATGACCGCGATCTTGCCGCTCAGCCGCCCCATGACGTTCTCCTTTTTGATTAAACTGGTCTCGGCATCTTCCCGGCTTGCCTGCTGCAAAGCAAGCCATGCCGGCTGCCGGTCAGCCAACTCGCTTTACTACTTCAGGTAGTATACTTTATTCTAGGGCCGGCCTTATTTTCGATGTGCCGATCGGCTGAATGGTAGCAATGGCAAAATGGGCTGAGGAATTCCGTCGCGGCTGGCAGGGAATCGCGCAACCGTCGCTGCTTCTTGGCGCCGGCTTCGCGGCGTTTTGCCTGGTGCTCGCAACCGCCGCGCGCTGGGGCCTGTCGCTGATCCGGCCCGAACTGGCCTTTGCCCCGTATTTTCCGGCCGTGCTGTTTGCAACGGCTTTCGGCGGCTTTCGCATTGGCCTCACCACCGCCGCCGTCGGCGGCCTGCTCGGCGCGGCCGTGGCTTTTGGCGACGCTCCGCACGATTCCGCGCGAGTTCTCCTGTTGCTGATCTACGTGATGGTGTCGCTGCTCATTATATGGGGCGCCGATCATTACCGATCGATCGCGTCGCATCACCGCGAGATTTCAAGGCGTCTCACCGAGGAAGAGACCTATCGAAAGCTGGTGGTCGATGAGCTGCAGCACCGGCTGAAAAACAAATTGTCGACCATCCATGCCGTTCTGCATCAGGTGCTGCACAACCAGCCGCAAGTCTGGAGCAGCATCGATGCGCGCCTTCGCGCGCTGTCCGCGACCGACGACCTGATCGCGCGCGCCGACGGCAGCGGCTGCGATATTCGGGAGCTGCTGCTATCCGAATTGGGCCCCTACGGCCATGTGCGATTTACCCTGGACGGCGAGTCGCTGTTCCTCCCCGCCAAACTCGCCGTCAGCCTTGCGCTGATTTTCCACGAGCTCGCCACCAACGCCGGCAAATACGGCGCGTTTTCCGCAAGCCGCGGGTTGCTGCAGGTATCTTGGTCCGTCAACGACGACCGCCTCACAATTGTCTGGGACGAGAACGAAGGTCCTCCGATCGACGCCATCGGCGAACCCGGCTTCGGCACCAAGCTGCTCAATTCCGCGCTCAGGCCGTTCGACGGCACCACCGAGATCGCTTTTCTGCGCAGCGGCGTGCATTGCACGCTGAAATGCCGGATACCGCGCGACGCTCCTTGAGATGCCCGGCCTTGTGTCGGGCATCCACGTCTTATCTTCACCAAAGCAAGAAAGACGTGGACGGCCGGGCCTTCGCCTCGCCGGAGCGGGCTTCGGCCGCGCAGGCGGGACGAAGCCCGGCCATGACGACTGGGTGCCGCCGTTGACACTCTGTTAATGACGACTCGCGGCGGTTCCATTCAAACCACCCGCATACCGCCGCGACCCGGTGTTTCTGACAATGACTTAACGGAAATTACAAGAGAGGTTGCGAAGGTCGGCAACCATGCAAAATGCCGACAAAATTCGTTCATCGACCCACGCGATCGGCAGCGAACGCCCGGCCGTTGAACATTGTGCTTCGTCTGTTGCAATCGGCGTGGAGAACGGGCGCGACGTTCACGCCGAGTTGAACCTGCTGAACGAAATCGTCCGGATGCTTCCCGCCGGCGTCACCGTGCAGGACGAGCATGGCCGTTTTCTGCTGGTCAACGACGCCGCCGCTGCACAGTTGAAGATACCGGCGGAGGATTTGCCTGGCGCCTCGTCGAACCCAGCTCTTGCCGCGCAAGAACTGACGCGCCGTGAGGCCTGCATCGAACTGCTGCGCGCCGACCGCGCCGCCGTCACCGAGGAATGCGTTGTCGATGGCCATGTCAAGCGGACGTTCCTGACGTCGCATCGGCCGGTCCGAATCGCCGATACCAAACTGCTGCTGACCAGTTCCACCGATCTCAGCGACCAGAAGGCGATACAGGACGAGCTGTTCCGGCGCGCTTATTATGACGAACTGACCGGCTTGCCGACCCGGCGGGTGATCGAACGGCACGCCAACGATCTCCTGCACAGCGGCGAGGCCGAGCAATTCGCGCTCGCCTTTCTCGACATTGATAATTTCAAGCACATCAACGACTACTATGGGCACGCCATCGGCGATGCGCTGCTGGTCGAAGTGGCGCGGCGGCTCGGGCTCGATCTGCGCGAAAGCGACATGCTGTCGCGGATCAGCGGCGACGAATTTTTGCTGCTGCTCAATCCGGTGCAGAGCCAGCACGAGGTCGCCGAATACATCCAGTTCCTGCTGCGGCGATTGCGGGCGCCATTCTTCGTCGATGGCTCCGAATTGTTCGCTTCCGCCTCGATCGGCGTCAGCCTGTATCCCGAGCATGGCCGCGACTACGAGACGCTACGCCAGAACGCCGATATCGCGATGTACCGCGTCAAGAACGAGGGCAAGGGTGCCGCGGTGTTCTTCGACGTCAGCATGGAGCGCGAAGCGCTGGCGCGGATGGAGCTGGAACAGTCGCTGCGGCTGGCGATCCTCGACAAGCGCTTCTGCTGCGCCTTCCAGCCCAAGGTCGACATCCGCAGCCGCGAGATCAAGGGCATCGAGGCGCTGGTGCGCCTGCGCAACGACGAAGGCGTGCTGCAGGCGCCCGGCACCTTCATCAATCTGGCGGTGGAGCTGGGGCTGATCGACGAACTCACCCATCTGGTGCTGGCCGAGATCATGAAGTCGATCGATCTGATCAACGACACCTTCGGGAGCGGCACCAGCATCAGCATCAATGTCGCGGCCAAGCAGGCCGGCAATCCGGAATTCATGCAGTCCTTCGCGCGCGCGCTGGAGGCGACCGGCTGCCCGAAGCGTTTTATTATCGAAGTCACCGAAGACGCATTCGTCGCCAAGACGCATTTCCAGGACGAGATTCTCCCGATCTTCCGCCAGCTTGGGGTGGGGATTTCGATCGATGATTTCGGCATCGGCTATTCGTCGCTCTCGGCACTGGCCGACATCACCGCCGACGAGATCAAGATCGACCGGTCCTTCATTACCGACATCCACAAACGCCCGCGCAGCCAGGGCATCCTGAAAGCCATCGAATCCTTGAGCGAAGCGCTCGGCATGACGGTGATCGCCGAAGGCATCGAGACCTTCGAGGAACTGGCCTATCTGCAGGCGGCGACCAAGATCCGCTACGCCCAGGGTTTTTATTTCTCCAAGCCGATTTTTCTGGAAGAGCTCGGCATGCTGGGGCGCACATCAAGCGCGGTCCGCGCCAGTTCATCGAGCCGCCCGGTGCAGGAAAATCGTCCGGCCTATTCACGCGCGAACGGCTACGGGCGCTAACTCCCCGTCCCCCACCAGCGGTTATGATTGGGTATTTTTCCTCCGCAAACCGCTTACACCTTCCGCATCACCGGCACGGAGGGTTTGGGTCCCGTCCTTCGCCGGAACGACTCGGGAGAGTTAATCGCCCTTGATATTATTCTCCTGCACTACCGGGCCCCACAGGTCCATCTGCGCTTGCAGAAATTTTCTCTCGTCCTCGGGCCCGCCGAGCAGCATGGTGACCTGAAGATTTTCCGAAATCTGCTTTGAGATACCCGCCTCCCGCAAAGTCTCGATCAGCGCGGCTCCAAAACGCTCGGTGATCGGCTTCGGCGTTCCTGCCGGCGCGAACACGCCCCACCAGGCGTAGGATTCGAAATTCGCAAACCCGCTTTCGATGGCGGTCGGCACCGCCGGCAAGGTCGGCATGCGGGTCTTGCCGGTTTGCAGGATCGGCCGGATGGTCGCAGCACTCACCTGCGGCATCACCAGTGCCGCGCTGCCGACGATGAAATCGACGTGGCCGGCGATGGCGTCGTTCATGGCAGGTCCGCCACCGCGATACGGCACATGCACCATCTTGATGCCGGCGCGCTTGGTGAGCAGCACCATGGTGAGATGACCGACGCTGCCCACGCCGATCGAGGCGTAGGTCAGCGTGTCGGGTTTTGCTTTCGCGGCGTCGACGATATCGGCCAGGGTTTTGTAGGGACGCGACGGATGGGTTGCCAGCACATTCGGCGCGGTGCCGATCAGCACCACCGGGTCGAGATCCTTCCGGGTGTCGAAGGCAAGGCTCTGCAGGAACGGATTGACCGCGTGGGTATCGAACACGAACACCCATGTATTGCCATCCGGCGCCGACTTCGCCACCGCCGCGGTGCCGGTGCTGCCGGAAGCGCCGGGGCGGTTTTCGATGATGATGGTGGCGCCGAGCCGCTGCTGCAGGCCGGTCTGCACCAGCCGCGCGATGGGATCGACGGTACCGCCCGGCGGAAACGGCACGATAATCTTGATCACGCCCGACGGCCAGTTCTGCGCATTGGCCATTCGGCTGCGCGCCAGCAACGGCGCCAGCACCGCGCCCGCCACGATCGTACGCCGCGTTATCCGCATGAAATCTCCCTTTTCCTTCGTTGAGCGCTTTTTGGCAGCCCGCGCGCCGCAAGGCGAGTGAACCACACCGCACCCAAAGGCGCCAGATCGGCCCGCCAAGGCGTTGCCGCCGCCCGCCCAATCGGCTAAATGAGCCCCACGCACCCGTAGCTCAGCTGGATAGAGCGTTGCCCTCCGAAGATGGACCGAAGACACCCTAACCCCTTTTAAAATTCATCTTATGGAGCGAAGGCCGCTTCATTTCCACGTCACAGGCACATTCGGGCCACGTTCGGCGGGTCCGTAGAGTAAGACCTACGCCACCGACCATGCAGATCGTGGTCTCCGAACTGCTCGACGCGCTCAAAAACAAGATCGAGCTGAATCGGCGCCACGCTGGAGACATAGCGCTGTCAATTCCTAAAGGTTGGTTTGTCGATTCGGTCCAACTATCGCAAAGCAGTAGGGCTTCGCGTCTTTGCACCGGCAGTTTTGGAGAGTAACTGAGGATCGGGCGCCACGCCCTCAGCAAACATTTTGTCAAATGACCGGGTGATGGAACGAATCAGGCGTTCATACTGCGGCTTTCGAATGATCACGCGCGGCCGTTCGGTAAGCGCGCCGAAGGGCAATACGGATTCGAACTGAGCCCATCCCTGCGGTGAGTCTGAATCAACAATTAGAATTGCATGACCGACCGTTTGCGGATACCAAACGACCTGAGCGCCGTTTTTCAAGAGGCGCTCTGTCGACCCGGTTATTTTGGCGGCCAAACTCGAATCTCCTACGCTTTCCATATAGGATAGGAGCGATTTGCTGTTTGGATGAGGTAATATAGCTTGGGTCACCATTGCTAAGTCTGCTTGTGCTTCGATTAGTCCGCTTCCACCAACGAGAAGCATTTTGATGGACGACGACTCCCGCAAGATGTCTCCAAGCTTGCGCCTGGCCATTGTGTCTCGATCAGCATAGAACTCAAATCCATGAGAGTGAACGGGCTCAGTGAGGGTCCATAAAGCTGTTACACCGGGAAATCTCGGAGCACTTGGGTCTAACACAGCGCTGAGTTTTTTAGTTCCTGGAAAGCCTGTAGGTGGCGATTTCTCGGCGGGTCCAATGAAGGCCTTCAGTCCACCCCGGGCTGCCGCCTCGTCTTGTTCGAATTCATAAAGATTGAAGCCCTTTATCATTCCAAAGAGGGGCGGTGTTTTACATGCCTCAATGTATACAGGTAGAAGAAAACGTTTCCGCTTATTTACGATTGAAGCCCATTGCGCAGCTTGACGCTCCCAGCGCGAATATATTTTGCTGTCCTCAAAGTATGAATTGGAGCAGATGCATAGGATATGATCGGAGGCATCATGCCGCTTTTCCATCCAGTCCGCCATGTCATCGCCACCTGCGACTTCCCAGTCGAACAAATAAGCGTTGTGGCCTAACGTTCCGAGCTCGTGGCCGATCCAATACGCCCATTGTTGGTCAGGTTCGGTGCTTGTGTAGCTAACAAAAAAATGAGCCATAATTGCTCCTCCGCTCTCGATCAATATACTTAGCCTTGTCATCGCTCCTGCCGCTGGAATTTCTACTATAGGGCACCTTTGTCAACCAAAGATCGAATGGTAGGTGCTGACATGCGACAACCAAGTCAAAACAGCCAAGAATAGACTACGGCCCTGGCAGAGCAACGCTCTGTCGTCGAATTTTCCTTTAGATTCAGAGGCAACTTGCTTCGGCGGCTCAGTGGAGTCACAATCCGTCATAATAGCGGCGCAAGACAATGGACCGCTGCCCTCCGAAGCTGGACCGAAGCGATATAAAAACCCTTTTGAAATCTCGTTTAGAGCAGCGATAGCGAGCGGATCGTCAGCTTTTTCCTGACCGGCGGCACGCCCGGGCCACGTGTGGCCGCCCGAGCCAAACCAAACGGCGGCGAGCTTAGCTTTTGTCCACCATCTCGACTTCTCTGTTATGTCCACGCTAAAGGCTGACCCACTAGGCTGGACCGCAGCTCATCGAAAAGCCTCTTGGATCGCGCCTGGGCTGCCCTACCGTTTATTACAACAAATTCGCCTTTCCTGCGATCTCGTCACCTGGCAGAAATTCATGAGCCTCGGTCTGCACCTTCGTGTAGGTTGACATGGGGCGAAGACGACTCCGGATTGAAATTGACATAGGCCTCTCCTGAAGCAAACGATTGGCTGCGAGATCGCTATGGGAAAGAAGAGGCCGCTACTCAACTCAGCAGATGCTAAGCGGGATAGTCGGATCGACGCGCCAGGGAAGTGGAAAGACCGCATTACGTTGTTTCTGGCTATCTGGGGCGCAGTGCTGGGCACTGCTGCAGCGGCTCGAGACACATTCAAATACTTTGAAGACGCGCGTCCAACGTTTTACGCCCGGATTCAAGTTGAGGGAGTTGTCCCCACCGGTGAAACAAAGCCGGTCGGCCATATCACGGTTCGGCTCGCGAACACCGGGGTAGCGACCGCAACCCTTAACCCGACACTTTACATCCTGACGGTCGATGCCCGAACCGGAGAAATGGCGCAGTCCCAGCTGACGTTTTCAAAGCCCCCTTCGCCAGGACCAACTCCTGATATTCCGGGCTCACCACCAACGCTCAAGACGGGGGAAGAGGCCTTGGCAGTGAGCGATACGCTCGTCTTGCCTAGCGCGACACGGCCGATGGATTATTTGTCTGTAAAATTCGAGCTCCTCGGCGGCCGTAAATACGTCGCGACGATTGCAGAGCCGTTCTTCGTGACGCGGGGCAACACCGGTAGCATCATCGGATGGGGCGGAGGCACAATTGCCCATGCCTTGGGCTATTTCTAAGCGCATGTCGGTTCACGTTTCGCGGCTTACACTACGCCTTAAGCCGCACCTTAGGCCATCCCGAAGTTTGGGTTCATGGTTTGTATAGGGCGGATAGCCGCACGGCCGTGGTTGAGGGTCCGCGCCCAATCGCAACAAATCAAACGAGGTGCGACAGGCGTCTTTTCGGTTGCGCCTCACCTCTCCCTTAGGTTTAATGTATTTGATTTTACCTTTCGACGCTGACTATCGGATCGTAATCTATGCCTGCCTTTCGCCACGTCGTTTCATTTCGGGAAACCATCCCGCAACACATTCCCGACGATCTCATCTCCCAAATTCGGAGCATCGTCGACGAGCATGGCGGAGCCGTCCGCCTCGAACCCAGATCGGATCATGAAAAGGGCAACATAGACGGTCCACTATCAATATGGCTCTTGATCGTAGGCAGATTGGGCATTGTTCCGGATATATTGAAGCTCCAAATATCTCACAAATATATCCTTGGCTCCGAGACGTATGAACTACACGGATCAGACGCTTCGAAAATCTTGACTTTCCGAGCTAGTCAGCTTTTCAGTTCCCACGATCAATCGTCTAGAAAATCCATTGTCGGCATCGGGGGGCTTGGCAAGACACGAACGTTGTCCGACAACTTGCACCAGCTCTCGTTGTCTCGAACCCTACTCTCCGAACTTGGCGATTTGTCCTCTCTCTCCAGCGCCATCGAAACCGCGTGGCAAACTGGCACCAACGAAATTGCCGAAGAACTCAAGTCGATCAATGCGCGTATTGAAGCATTTCTTGAGGGATCCAATTCACCCGACGCAAGGTCAGGTGCCTAATGCCCTATAATCCGCTTCAAAATATTAGGGACATCATCGTAGCACTCGACGAGATAAAACGGCTCAACACAAACGTTGGGAAGCTTATTAATCGCTTAGAAAGCGTTGAAGGCCGAATCGTTGAACTCGAAAAAACGGCAGCGGTGAAAGATGCGGAATTAAAGTCGCTGAAAGACAACGTCGAAGTTACGACAACTGCGACTTTAAGGGTCGCAGCGAGCAAAATTGAAAGTCAGTTTCTGGAGAGAGTGTTACGTCTTGAGAGTGCAGTCTCATTGATGCAATCGCAAAATACAAATTCAGAGCGCGGTCAGCGGCAGCTCAAGCCTCCAAAATCAACGCCACCTCACTCAACATGAATCGACTCTGGGCAGCCCCGCCATTATCACAATTCTTAAACCAACACATTGTCTTCGCGGCAGCCTGGCAATGTCCTGCGTATCATCACCTAGAAAACACAAAATGTAGACCAAGTAAGGGATGCGGTCTAAATACTGAATCTTGCCAAGGAAAAGACAATTCGATCGCGAATCAGTCTGCCAAGGATGGCATAGAAGCAAGCCTGAATTTGGCGCTCAAGCTACAGGGCGGATCAACAGGCACAAGTCGACGGCGGCGGGACGCGTTTCATGATTAGCCATAGGTCATCGATGTGACCACTCTTCTGCACTGCAGAGCAACTCAGCTATAGCATCTCGGTGCGCCTCAATTTCTGACAGCTTTAGGTTCAACCGAATGCCGCTGCGGCCATGGCTAACTGCTTCCAGTCCAGCTTCTTCAAGAGAGTCGATGATCTCCTGTCTGCGCTCTAAGGATACTTTGACGACCATTGCACAGTGCCAAGCAACCTTTCGAGGATAAAACCAACAAAAATTATAACCGCTGGTGCCGAGGGCAATATGCCCCCTGTTGTAGGTGATTTTGGGCTCGCCGTTTTTTGTTGGCGCAAGCGCAGCGATCGAATCAACCACTGCCAGCAACTCCGGCTTCTTTTTTTGCTTCCCAGTGAGCGCGACTAGCCGGCTCGACCGCCACTTCGTCGTCCGGATCGGCAGCAAATTCGGCTGTATCGAGCACACGGATGAATTGAAGCACAATATGGTCGTCAAACTGAAATGCACTCAGCTGAATTGCCATAATTGGGACCGCGCGGTTCAACAACCTAATGACGTTGAAAAATCGGCTTGTAATCTCCTCAGCGACTATGACGGCTCGATGCTCAAGACTTGGATATCGCTGCCGCTCGACATCCCAATACTCGATAGTGCGTATGATATGGCTCTCATCGACTGGGCCTAACATCACCTCGATTTCGAAGCGGGTTTCATTTTCGAAATCTGCCATTAAAAAATCTATCCGCCCTCCCGACAATTGAATTTTTTCGCGCTGTATTACGTGAAGATCACCAAGGCCCAGCAATGACGGATCGGCTAACACTTGCTGTTGTAACCATGCCTCGTTCAAACCCAACGCTCGCAACCGCTGAGGGGAGGCTTTTTTTAGTTTCAGGTTTTCGCCGGGCAATTGGGTCTCCCTTTAAGCACATGGGACAAGGCTGGAGTTGACGCGGTAGCATGATGGGACGAGTTAATTCTCATTTTCAAGCGATGCAAACTGCTGCTCCGCGTCGGCCCCCCGCCGCGGGGGCTGGGATTTGTGGGCACTACTGTGACTTCAGCTTATCTTTTTGGCAAAGATGACCGCGGCTAGCGATGCTAGGCTTGCGATCAATGACACCGCAGCAGCAATAAGAGCCGCTTTGAGCGCGACGTTTTGCTGAGTTTCCTGTATTGATTTTTTTGAAATATAATCGAGCAGGGGGAAAAAATACTCTGCATCCAACGCGGCGCGTTCTACTTCAGTATCGTCAGCAGCTTGCTTGGAGTGACGAAGGTGCAAGGAATAGAAATGATCGCCATGGTCGCTGGATTTCTTGACAGACTCTCGAAATAAGCTCTTGAAGGTGTTGAGGACCGTCCGGACCGATTTCACGTCGATTGAAAGATCTTTCGCAATCCCCTGCGGCTGCCGCAATGCCCATTTGTTAACAGCTAGGTGGGTAACAACGGCCATTAATGTCTCATAGTGCTTGGCATAGTTGAGCGTGGGCATAAATTTCTCCAAAACGGATGTCGAGTGCCACCTTACTGCTAGAGAGTGCACCCGGGCAAACGTAATTGCGCGCTAGGGGCTGATACAACGAAGTCGATAAGCTAGACGGATCAACGAGGGCACATCGATGCCTGCAATTACTTCAGGCTCGTAGAGCGTCCCCCTTTCCCAAAGTAGGCGGACAAATGGATTAGTCTCATCACGCGATCTGGATCGCCGAAGGCGTCTGGAGCGACCCGCTGCGGACATTGCACTAGGTTGTATAACGTGGAAGCAGTTACGGGCATAGCTACCCTTCGCAAAGATTGCTATTCCGCGCATTGCGGAGTAGGCCGCGCTCGTATGCCTTTGACGGGTGATAAGCCGTTACTATGTGGCCGTTCTTCACGACGAGCCGCTTGCCTACCAAACGACGCAAACTTTGCAAAAGCCGCCTTAGAACGTGCTCGGCTTCCTTGTAATCCTTCTCCCGGACTAGGTAGCCGTCATCGATTTCCGTGCCTATCAGAACAATCAGCTCGGCATCTTTCGGCATGATGCCGCGCTGGGACATGCGGACCACTGCGTGCTCCGTGATTGCGAGCGTGCTCACGGTCTTTCCTTCCTTGATTTATTGCGGCCCTCAGCAGATTCGATCTGTCCTTTGATAAACGCCTCGGCTTGGGTCCGCACCCATGCCGCGCGGTGTTCGATATTTCCGAAAGTCCCCTGCAGATCCTTCGGCATTTCATACAGGTTAATGACGCCGCTTAGAATTCGATCTGCCAAGGTTTTATCACCGCCGACCATCTCCATTGCTTCGTCGCGGCATACCTGAAAGACTGGATAATCGATAGGCGAAAAGCCCTCGAAGCTGGCCACGTCGCCGATTTCATCAACCAGCTTCGCAAGGAAGGTTGCGAACGGGTTTTCGGTATCGTCACCCGAACAATAGAGGTGACCGTCGCTAAATTGGTCATCGCTAAAACACATCCCAAAAATGTCGTGAGAATTAACGGAGCTCGATTCCGCTGTGATCTTTTCCTCGGAATAGATGAAATTGGGAGGCGGAAGGTGCGGCATCTCTTTCTCAAGCGTCCGCGCGATCTTGCAGGCTTCTTGAAGTTTGTTGAGCCGTTCGCGTCGTTCACGCAGGCTCATTTCGGCTGCCCAGCAGAACAGTAACGGTGCGAGCTCCATCACCTGCCAAGGCTTAATGAAGTATCGTTCCGAAATCAGGTAAAGAAAGTTGTTCGCTGCATCGCTGACGCCGAAACTGGATTGCGGCCTCCGCTTCATCGGCTCGCTTTGGTTGCTCTCCGGAGTTAGCGTTTCCTGCGTCAACTCGACTGGCTCCACGCCCAGTGCGCGGGCGAGTTGCTTGATCGTGTTTTCACGCGTGCTGTCCTGCTCACCGCGCTCAATGCGGGATATCGTTTGCTTGTTGACCGTCGACATGTCGGCTAGCCGATCCTGCGACCAATCTTTGCCCCGCCGCAACTTCTGAAGAATAAATGGGTTCACCTTTGTCATAGGCTGTATCCTTTCTGGTCTCAAATTTCCTGAGAAATGCAGATAAAGTAAATAGGCATTGTTGTGGTAGTTGCGGCCGCAGGGCTATTTTTGTGACGCATCTTGTAGGCGTTTTATGGACGCCAATGCCTAAATTAGGGCTTGGGCGGCTTTTCCCTACATGCGTTGGGACCAGCACTAGGGGCCTGCCTTCGGCACGGCTCTAGCGTGACGACCCGAGTCCGTTACCTGACCCTGCGTTGGGAAGCGCATCGGCGGATTTGCAAATTGCCGCGGGGCCGTTGACTTTGAGGCTGAGGATTTGGCTGACCGATTTCCGCTGCGGAAGGTAACGGCAAGTCGACACTGCTAATGCTTTGGCAGTTATCGGACCTGCCGCGCTTTCTAACTTGAGTCCGTGATGCGCCCCAGAGCGGACATCGGCGAACATAGATCGCAGTGCGATTTAAGATACCATCTGATTTCAAATCAGTCCAAAACGGCTCTATCTGTTGCACATAGAGCTTTGCCTGCGCACGGCAGCGGGGTCCATGCAAGTCGCGGCGAGACAGTCGTCGGACCTCCTTGATCCCATAGGTCTTTCCGAATCCTCTCTCAGCCTGGGGCTCAAACGCGGCACATCAGCGGCACAACGGTTTATTTGCGGGCTAACAGGGATAGTCCTTGGCACCGAGTCGTCGGCGTCCTTCACTCAGTAAACCAGAGTGATTTGAGACACAGACAATGGCGACCATCAGAAAACTACGGGGTCGCTGGCAGGCACAGGTCCGTCGTCGAGGCGTGGCCCCACGGGCCAAGTCATTCAATACGAAAGCAGACGCGCAGCGCTGGGCTCAGGACCTTGAAGCAGAAGCTAACAGGTCTGGCTGGGTAGCTGACACACGACTTGCCGAGAAAATGACGCTCCGAGAGCTTCTGACGCGCTATCGCGCTGAGGTGACACCTGGCAAGCGAGGGGCCGTGTCCGAGGCATCGCGGATCAACTCGATATTGCGCTGCCCCATGAGCTACCGGACGCTCGCCAAGCTGACAAGCGCTGATGTCGCCACGTATCGAGACGAGCGTCTCAAGACAGTCGCCCCTGCGACAGTCGTCAGAGAGTTGAACACGGTTAGTCACGCCCTAGAAATCGCGACTCGCGAGTGGGATCTCTGGTTGCCTCGCAACCCCGTCAAGCTCGTCAGACGCCCGTCAGTCCCACGTGGCCGCACCCGGCGCCTAAAAACTGGCGAGGAAGCCAGATTGCTCGCAGCGTGTGACAGCGGGCGCACTCCTCTGATGAAGCCCCTAATCATTCTCGCGATCGAGACCGCGATGCGCCGGGGCGAAATGCTCGACCTGCAATGGCAACACGTCGACCTCGTTCGCTGCGTCGCACACTTACCTCTGACCAAGAATGGTGACTCGCGCGACATTCCACTGTCACGTCGCGCCGTCGCGATCCTCAAGGGATTGTTCGCTGATAAGGCCCCGGACGCTGTCCGAGTTTTTGAATGCACGGGTAACTCGATCCGCCTCGCGTTCGAGCATCTCCGTGTTCGCGCTCAGATGGACGATTTCCGCTTCCATGATCTCAGACATGAGGGCGTCAGCCGTCTGTTCGAAAAGGGCCTCAACATCGCTGAGGTTTCGACGATCAGTGGTCATAAAGAGCTTCGGATGCTCCAGCGCTACACCCATCTGCGCGCCGCCGATCTGGTCGCTCGTCTTGGATAGCTGGAATTCTATTGAGCCCAGGGAGGACAGAGTTGATGATTGATACTCGAGGGAGGCTGAAACAGACAACACGGTCATTCATTCGAAAACTGACGCCGCTGATCCTGCTGAGTTTGGCCAGCTGCGCGGTCACTCACGATCGCCTCGAAGGCCCCGTCGTGGACCTCACCGGCGTCGATCCGGCCAAGCACTACAGGGACATGAGCGATTGCACCCAGAAGAAGCGGGACGCGTCGTTTATCGGCGCGGCAACGCTGATCACTGACTGCATGAGGGATCGCGGCTACGCGATCATCACCCCCAAAGGGTGATCGTTCCGTCAGCGGATGACCTCAAACAAGCATTCGGCAGCAAACGCCTAGCTTGGCAACGCTATGTGGCGGAGCCGTCGTTGGCTGAGATGTCGATGTCCTAGAAGGATTTGGCGACTCCTAATCCCATCCCGCCTGTGTCGCCGATGCTTTCCATTCGGATCCTTGGGGCAAGGTCACGATCTGCCGTAGAAGCCCTTTCGAGATCAAGCAGCGTTTTAAGTGGGATTACCCTCTGGCTCTCCACGCATTGACCCTCCGCGCCTAACGGCCCGGAGGATGATGCAACCGCGGTTGCACGACTGCGCACCAAGGCGAAATGAGTCGCAAGCAAGGTAAATAGCGAATGCGGTTGATAAAGGCATGGTGGCGGGAATGTGCCCATAGCGCATGGCCGCCCCTGTCGAACGGGCTCACCCAACGAGGGCCGAGACTCCATGAAGTTGCTATAGTGAGACGACCCTTGAAATGAACCACACTATCCATGGAGACTGACGTTGACAGACAAGCCAACCGTTGAAGACGCGTTTGAACTGAGCGAGGATGACTTCCCATGCAATCTACCGCGCGGCAACGATGATATCATCGTAGACCTATCCCCCTGAGCTGGAGCAGTTTGCCGCCGAGGAAATGGCCAGGAGTAGGGCCCGTCGGCGGTCGAGTAAAAGGCGATCCAGCGGCGCCTAGAACCGCGCCGCCGAGTTTGGCCGATAATGAGGATTTGACGTGACTCCGTCAGGTTGAACCTCATAGTCGCCAAGAGCCCCTGGATGGCGACCGAGCGGCTTGGAGCTTGCCCATGCGATTGCGAACACCTCAGCGCTCGCTTAGGCCGTCCGAGGGCTCCTCATCGCTCTACCTCGCCCGTGCCAACAGCGCCGGTCGACGTTCGGGACTTCTCATCGAGATGATGACCCACTTACAGGCCAATAGTTTCGACCACCGGGAGCCCCGCGGGGTGAACAAACTAGTGAGGGCTCCGATCCCGCTCAGACGGCGACAGGTGATGAAATGAGGACCACACAGCCGCTTATCACGACTCCACTTGATCGCTATACCTCGAATAGTCCAACTCGAGGAAACAAGATGTCGAAAAAAGTCACAGATCGTCTGCGCAAGATGCTGTCGAGAAAAGTCACTGGCCGATTCCGCCGCTCTGACGCAAACGACAAACAAACCATTCGAAAGCTTCAGCAATTCGAGATTCCGGGAGCGTCGGCGTCTGGACCACCTTCAGTCGGCATTTTCAGCCCCCCTATTCCACCCCCTTCGAGCACACCACCGCCGTCACGATCGCACGACAACGACAACGCGCTAGCCGTGTGGGAAAATGGTGGCTACCGCGTCAAACTCCTCCTGGCCAACGAAGCCTTGGCGTTCGCTTGGGGGCGCCCTGTCTCATGGACGCTCAACCTATCGCCAGATCGCGTAGAAGAAGCCCAGCGCGATCCCAGAGGCTTTACCGAGTCATTCAGTCGCGATCTCAACCGGGCCTTGAAGCGCGCGCTTGGTCGTAAACCTCCCTATTGGTTCAGCGTCGATGTCGCCAACAAGCCTTCTGATCGCCTGCATCTTCAAGGTGGAGTCGCAGTATCGGACAATGAGCTTGGAGCGGTAAGCGTTGCCATGTTGCATGTGGGAGGAGACTGGGCGTCGACAAGATTCAAGGACCGTCAGCTCCATCTCAATCCGGACCGCTGCGATCATGGGTGGGCCCTTTATTCTCTGCGTAACCGCCGGCGTGTTAGCGGATTGATCAGGGGACGCACTTTCTCCGTCACTGGGCCGCTGCGATCAGAGGCCAAGGCGCTTTACGACGAATATCGACGGATCATGAGGGGAGCATAAAATACATCGCCACTGCTCCGGCGCTCAGCTTCTGTTTATTGGTTCAACCCTCTTCCCTCGCATCTACACTACTATAACGACAACGTTCGGCTATCAGTGTGGGAGCATTCCAGCGATCGGTTGAAACTCACATTTGCCAACCGGGCCTTGCATCCTTGGGCAGTCCCCTGAGGGGTGCTGGAGCGACGTGGCAGCGTTCAGCCTCAATCCACGCCAGAGCGGATTGACGAAGCCCAGCGCCACGCCAAGGGCTTCGTTGACTCGCTTAAGCGTGATCTAGATCGGACTTTCCACCGTATGATCGGCGAGGTGCCTCTCTATTGGTTCGGCGCGGGTGCTGCGCGAGACGGTCGCCTGCACATACACGGGGCTATTCATGTCACCAAGTCTGGCGCCCCGACCGTCAAGGCGACGTTGATCGCCATCGGGGGTGAATGGCCGAAAGATAAGCGTCCCGAGCGCCAGCTTGACCTTCAGCCCACGACCGATGCTGACGGATGGGTGAGGTATATCTTGAAGCAAGGCCGGGCTGCCCGGCGCCAGATCATCACCGGCAAGTCGCTGACAATCCCCAAAGAGCTTCGCCGCGCCGGCCGCGCTCTCTATGACGGCATGCGTTCGTTAACGCGGTAGCTTGTAGCGGATCGTGAACGATGCACCGTCGCCAGCGTCCGGCTCAAAAATCACCTCATCGGAAGACGTTTTTGATTCTCGCATTGCATTACACGCCATCGGCATCCGGCCTGCCGTTGCACTTGGATAATCACCAATTACCCGATGCAGCTCGCCAGCATTTATCTCGATGTGCGGACGACCCTGCCTGCTGGCGCGCGAAATCTGCGCGATGACCTCGGCTCTAAATTGATCCATGGTTGGCATCATTTGCCCTTTCACCGACCATCGCCCTTTCGGGCCGCAAGCTTCGCTTTCTACATCTAGTATGTCGCTCTGGAATCCTGGCGTGCTGCAAAACGTCACTTGCGAAGTGCAACTTCCCAAAGAGACCTAAGTTGCGTTTCGCAACTTACCAAGCCGTAACGCCACTTGAAACCAAGTCACGTTACCCCCCGCTTTGCTGACAAATTACTTTCGCTTTTCTTGCGGTTTAGTTGTCTCAAAATCAGAAAAATAAAAAGCAACTTCGAAAACCCTTACCAAACACGCCGCGAGTGGGCATTTAAAACCTGAGCCACTGACCTACCAGATATAGAAATCGCTATTTTTGGCATTTAGAAGAATACTGCTCTCTACAGTTCTTTAAGATCGAGGGAGTGCGAGCACCGAGTGCGAAAAATGCGCACCTGTCGATGCGAATACATTGTCTGGAGCGAGCGCCGTTCGGATGATATCCGACCATCAATGCGGCCGGCGTCAGTCGTTCAGCGCATCCTAACGCGCGGATCGTGTGGTTTTAGATGGCCTGAATGGCTGCCAGACGAAGCTAGAGCTTCAAAGAACAATGGTTCGAGCAGTTTCGTTCGGGTGTCGTCATGCAATTATTTTCTTTCCTATCCTTGGGAGAGGAAGGTTCGCTCCTTTGGGTGACGTTTCGCACATCTTGTTCCGATCGGCGAACCGGTCCTTGACCTCAAAAGAAAGCCTCGCCCGTTGCCGACATTGTCGAGACCAGAAGTGCGCGATCCAAATACAGATTACGGCTTTCGCAACTCGTCTCGGCGATCAGCAAACAGCTATGGCAGGCTGCGCCATGGGTTGCGCGGTCGCCGCTTTGCGTGTCCGGTTCGTGATCAGAACACACCGGATCGTTCGAGCAGATGGCGATCCGTTCTAAAGCGGCTTTGAGAATTGACGCGAACCGGGGCGCCGTAGCTACTAAGCCGCCCAACGTGCCCTGAGCACCCGCAGTCGCCGTGTAGATCAATATCCCGAAGCGACCTCCATCGATCTCGGGTAACGCATAGACTCTCTCCTTGAGAGCACTTGCCGGATATCCACAATCGAGCGCGATTTCTGACATGAGAACGTGCGAGAGGCTGTGGAGCAGGACGTAGGGCAGCCCGGGATACTTAGGACCCTGCCCTCCAAATCGGCGCGACCAATGCTGAAAGCCGGCAACCAACTTCGCGTCTCGCTCTACAACCGGCTCTTCGCCCAGCCAAGAGCGGATTTTGCCTTCGTCGAAGTGCACGAACACACCTTCGCCAAATTGCTCGATCGCCGGCAACCAGTCGGCGTCCCTCGATATTGGTGCACCGTCCACCGCAAGGCTCACATCCTCGATGTCGCCGTCACTTGACGTCGGTGCGGCTTCGAACCTCGTAAAGCCGTAAAGGCAAGACACTTCCCGAAGCCTGTGCACGGCGACGAGACTCTTCACGCTTGAAAGATCGATATCAGGAACGTTAGCGGCCCAGGCTTCACGCTTCAATGTCTGCGCGTAGAGTTTAGCGGCCGGATGGTTTTGCCCTATCTCCTCGCGGCCACTAGCGAAAACGTCGAACTCCGCCACCTTCGGAGACTTTGAGGCGTCGGCTTTCGCGCCTTCGCGAATTCTCATGAGACGGTCAAAAATGTCAGCGTCGGAGAACTCGCCGAGTGATGCGGCAATTACAGGGTTGAATTGCTTTGCAGAAGCAACATGCTCGACCGATTTAACGTTGTTGAGCTGTCCAGATAGCTCCGCAACTAGTTTCGTTAGCGCATCTTCTTCTGCGGGCAAGGAAATGATCGTCAGAACCTGCGGAAAATAAGTGTTCGTTGCGGTCCGCGTAAGCAGTTTCAGGTTCAGATCACATCCATCGGGATCTTTGTCGAGTAGCCACGGGCGCTCGCCACGGCATTTTCCGAGTCTGCCAGGGATAAACGCTTCTTGAAGAGACAAGCGCCTGCCGCAGCCGCACACAACGGAGGTATCGGCGGGGTCTGCACTGGTTCCCTTTTCCTCGACCCACATCGGCTCCTGACAAACGGTGGTGGCGTGCACCACCCAACGCCAGTCAATGTCCTGCAAGTGGCCCTTTGTGCAAGCGCAGACGAAGCGGATTGGCGTTACCTCGCTTTTTCGCCCATCATCGAAATTAAAACGTTTGCGCCCCGTCGCATCCAAGTCTCTCCACCGCACTAGCCTGCGGCGGCGAAACCCAGCAGGTCCTGTCCCCACAACATCGACCTCCTCGCACACGAACCATGCGGGAAATATTGCAGATGATATGCCACGAGGCTCGCCATTCGGCGCAACCTCGGCCATCGGAGGCGTTCGCAGCGAAAGGCTCTTGCCTTGATCCAGGCGGTTTCGTTCCTTTAAGAGCTTTTCGAGTCGCTCCTGAAGCCGGGGCTCCGACAAGGTCATAAACCCGCCGCCCCGCATGTCCCACTGTTCAAGTCCGCCGATGACAACGGATCGCGTTGGCAAATCCACCATGGCCCCCGGGCCGAACGTGGAAATGACCTGGCTGAGGCGCTGAGTATTCTTGCTCATCAGACGTCATCCGCGTTGGCGATGACTTTTCCATCAGGGTCTTTCACCTTCAGCGTCACGCTTGGTTCGACATCGCGCATCGACCTACCCGCGACGAAAAGCTGATGAGCCGGCGTGAGGTTCGGTATCTCCGGCGCAAGGGGCATATGCAATAGTCTATTTGGGCTTTTGTTGCGTGCGTAGGCGAACACGTTGCCGCCTGCAGACTGATCCGCTGCCGTTGCTATCCAAGCGTCGAGAATTGCTTCAATCTGCAGCGCAAGAGCGGCTTTGCCGCCAGCAATTGCCTTATCTGGAGCCCGGCTCAGAATCGCATCACGGACGCGTTGTCGTGTCAGCGGGTGATCCTTTAGCGCGCCCACCGCGGTGTCCGGGGTTAGGCTTTCATCCACGTGGCGCGCGGCTGCGACCACGATTGCAGCCAAAGCTCTGTCGAGCGCCCTTGCCGCCCAAGGCGTAACGCTCGTGGCCTCGACAGCCCGATAAAAGGTTCGGTGAAATTGACAGAATTGCTCGAAATGCATTCGATCGCGCGGCTTATGCACGTTGAGCACAACAACCACCAAGCCGGGGCGATCATGATCACGACCGACGCGGCTCGTCGCCTGGATATATTCGGCTGCAGTCTTCGGTTGGCCTTGAACCAGCATCAGGCCAAGCCGAGTGATATCGAGCCCCACGGATATCATATTGGTGGCAAGGGCGACGTCGACGATTTGATTCGGAGAGCCGAACACGGCTTCAAGGCGCTGTTTAGCTTCGGCTACCTTGTCGGTCGATTCTCTCGAGGTTAATTCCATCGGCGCTTTAATTTGCCGATCCGCAAAATTGACGTTCGGTGGCTCGACCCGGCAACGCTGAGTGCCATAGCGGCTGACGCGGTCGCGCACTTCATCCTCGACGATCCGCCTCGCTCCGCCGAGTTCGCGAAGCGCGTTGAAGTAGCATAGCGCCGTCATGTATGGATCAGCCGGATTGTCCTTCCCCGGCGGGACAGTTGGCGCGGCTTGGTCGTAGGCGGCTTGTGCAGCGGACAACAGGGTTGTCAGGGCGCGCAAATAAACAAGCTTAGGACCTTTCCCCTGCGCCGCGATGCCGAGATACCAGCGAGCCGGATTCTTCGATGACGGCACGGTCTTGGCAAAGAAACTATCCGTGCGATCAATCCCGGGTGGCGGAAAAATCTGCGTCGAGGGCCGGTCGAAAAGCGCCTCGATTTGCGCCGCAGCGCGCCTGACGGTTGCGGTCGAGGCGACAATCTTCGGCCGGATGCGTTTGTCTCCCTTTTTCCGTGTCGCGAGCTGATCGATGGCGCACTCGTAAAGACCGGCAACGGTGCCCAATGGTCCCGCTATCAGATGAAGTTCGTCTTGAATGATCAAGTCAGGCGGATCGAGTGACCAACCCTCCCCTAAAGGTTGTCCCCGCCGAGGCTCAGCGGCCCCGAAAAACCCGAGTCCTTCTTGATATCGGTCGACGTGTCCGAAGAACGCGCCCGTCTGCCCTTCCCAAGGCAAGCTGGCGAACTTGTCGACGGTGGCAATTAGAAACGCGGGCAGCCGACGATAAATTGGCTCATCGACGGTGAGCACCGGCAAGGCACGGTTCCCCGTGAAATCGCAGGAGAGATTGTCGCACCGAATTTCTAAATTGGTCGGCGCGGTCTCGTTCGGCCGACAGGAAAAAGAGTTTTTCGTGAACGGCGTTCCGCACCAAGGACAGGCTTTCAGCGGCGCAGGTGCTCTCTTGTCTCTTCCGTTTCGGTAGCGGCGAACACGACCCACCGCGGTGTGTTCGTCGGTTTTGCCTTTCCCGCCCAATGAGTTCGGCGACGCATCGGAGCCGATCCAAAGTCCGATTTCGATCGGCCAATCGCCCAGAAGGCGCCGGCCTTTTTCGTCGAGATTTACCGGATTTGTTCGCATTAGCTCGAGAGCGCAGACCACGCCGGCAGCGCGGGCTAACTGATCAAGCGTCAGGAGCCGCAATGTGTAGCGCATAATGACAGCTACACCGGCACCCAGAATGCCTGGGCCAGTCAAGCGTCGAAACGCGATAACGAAGGCGGCAAGGCCCAGATAAGCTTCGGTCTTGCCGCCGCCCGTCGGAAAGAACAGCAGGTCCGCCTTCTCGCGGTCCGAATGCGTCTTGTCCACGAGACCCGCGAGATTCAACAGGATGAACGCGAGCTGAAACGGTCGCCATTCGGGTTTGCGCTGGGCCGCCGGGTCTCCGTTGGGACCGGCGTTACGCCGACGGGCCGCCATGGCGATGGAAAAATTCATGAAGCGAAACGCTATCCGGGCAAGACCGTTCGAACTTACAAGGTTGATACCAGCCGAAATACGGTCGCGCGCGGTTTCCATATCCGCTATTAGGCGGCTTGCCGTCGCCTGACGTTGTCCTGAAAGACCCTTGGCCTTCAAGCGTTGAAGCGCAATCCAAGCCTCGTATAGAGCCGGAAGAGCCGCGAGCGCATCGGCGAGAGGCTTCTCGCCCTCAATTGCTTTGTCGGCCAGGTCTTCCATTCCGAAGACAACGCGAGATGTGAGCGTGGCATCCTCGTTGGGCGCGACACGTTCAACTTCTGCAATCGGGAGGGGGTCCGTCCAGACGCGGTGGACAGCTGCCGCCGAATTCTCCGGGGCGCTCCAGCCCGCGGCCGCATTGCGACCAACAGCCCACTCCCGGATGTCGCGATAGTGCAGGTCTGCAAGTTGCAGATCACCGTCCTTGGTCTTCATTCCCGACAAATCACGTCGCGGTTGAAAGCCGAAAGGACAGACGAGCTCAAGCCGCGCCTGAAATGCAAAGGAAACGTCGGCATAGCTGCTTTGCGACACGATAGCACGCCGATTGACGAGAAAGACCGTCAGCGCCCGCACTCTCTCCAGTGTGCCATCAGGCGTCACATATTCGAAAATGCGCGAATGGGATTCGAGCTGAAGTCCGCCGCCGCGTCGCTGCTCGGCGGCGCTTTCCCGAACGACAATCGGGCTGGCCCTGCCTTCTTTCGTTAGTTTGATCGTTTCAGTGCGCGCTTTGGGAATTCGCACCCATTCAACCGCAACGCGGGCCTTCCGTTTCCGCTTGCCGTCCGGGCCGGCTTCCTCAGGTTCCGCTTCCCCGATCAGGACACTTTCAGGAAGTGGCGGTTCCGTCCGATAGTCTCCCCAGCTAACATTTGCTTCGATTTCCATCACTGCTGGATCGAGCAGAACAGTAAGTCCGATCGACGAGGGCAGGAATCGGCGCGACGTATTCGGCGCATCCGGCGTTTCGTTGTCGCCCGCCGCGCCGCCGGCACCAGCCGGATCGGGAGCATCCGTCTCCGGATCAAGCTCCTCCTGGGCGCTGGGATCAATGACCTCATCTTCAGCAGCGTCGAGCGCCATGGGATCGTCGGTCGGGGCGATGAATCCAGCAAGATACCAGCGCGAGGGCCGATCCCGATCGCTGAGCCGTTCTCGCTCCAAATCCGCATCGGCTGGCTCAACACTGACGGGTAACGGACCGATCAAGTCACGGCGAAAGGTGTTGACGATGTCACGTCGGATTTCATTGCTTGTCGTCATAATACGCTTGTGACCTTTCAGCCGGGGTCTGCTGTGAACCTCACGCCGCGGGACCGGCAATATTCGGCTGCGCGCCGCTTAAGCCATGCATCGCTTTCATTTTCAACCAGATCGCGACTCTCGGCTAGCTCTTCGATCGCAAGAATAACGGCTTCTCGTTCGTCGGCGTCCCAAATGCGGTTTTCCGGCAGGAACCTCCAACCACGGCGCGTTTTGACATCCCAATTGAAGGGCCGCCGCTGAACCCGGCGCAACGAGCCACCTTCATCAATCGCAAACATGTCCGGTCGGTCACTTCTGTATCAAGACGAATGAAACATACTGTGGAAGCGTCAGACTTCCAGAAAACCTTCGTATTGCCATTCCCACTCCCAGAGGGTGTCACGGCACGGGCATTTCGCTATCCATTTTGTAGTTACCAACGACCCAGATGAAGCTCTGGACATCGATTCGATCTTGTGGCTTTAGATCGGTCAATTCCGACGCGGTCTTCGCTGCGAGATCGAGCAGGCTGTCGTAGACGTCAGTATTCAAGCGCGCCTCATAGCCGGACGCCAGGCGATGGCCGACGCGCGACGCAAAATCCTTGGTCACTTCCGGCTTCAAATACATGTGCTGATCCGGCCGCCAAAAAAACGGCAGATACGTTACGACGGTCCATTTCGCATTGTCATGCGGTTTCAGCGCGCGCTCCATATCGAGCAAAGCGGGCTTGCCTTCGCCTAACGTGAAGCGCGCAGCGGCTTGGATGAACGGGTCTGCATTCGGTCCGCGCAAGACCTCCTGCATACGGGTCTTCTCGAATGGGGACAGCAGATTGGTGGCGCGATAGACGGCGAGGATCGCCTCGCCAAAGCCGGAGCCGGTAACCGCTTCTTGAACGGGAGCGCTTGAGTCGAGCTTCGATTTTGCGGCGACCTTGTAATCGCGTTCCCTTTCGGCGTAGCCAGACGATTGGAAGGCGTTCGGGAAGAAATGCAGGAAGCGATTGCGGGCGCCGTCGAAGCCAAAATACTTCGGGTTGGATTTTGCCGCTTCGTCATGCATGCGCCGCCAGACGTCGCCGGCATCGTCACCTTCGACCACCTTCACGGCTTTGCCGATGATGACTGCACTTTGTAGGCATTATTCTCTTTGAACAGGCGAAGGATTATATGCCCGACGGTCGCCTCCCGAACCTTTTCTCTCATGATTGCTCCGGCAGGCCGCCCCGATCTGTCTATAGTGCTGGAATTTGTTGCAAGCAGTCTCTGGCGGTAATCCGCGCCGTGGCCGTCGTTAAGGTAAATGCGTATCCCCGCCTGAGACGAACAATCAAGATATTGCAGTTACCTCCGAGAGTTTGCTGAAGGGTTGCTTGAATCTGCCGGGCATTTTGGTTCGTTCGAACGATTCGGCATTGCTTGACGATCTTCCAGAAGTTCTGTGCACCGAAACGAAACCGAAGCGCGGTATCGGCTCTGGTATATTCGGCTTCTCGGCCTTTTGAATTTTGGAGATCGAATGTGACGAGATAAAATCTGTCCGTCATTCTTCATCGCTCCCATCATCCTCGAGTTCATCTCGCTTGCTCTTCATTCCCGGCGCGATGCCGAGGCGGACTTCTTCCGCATGGCGTTCAGCGTTGAGGGCGAGGAGGCGGGCGAGAACTTCGTCACGGAAGTCGGAAGGCCAGAACAGACGGCCCTGATAGGCGTGGTCGTTCTCGATGGTCGCGTCAAGGAAAACAGGTTCAGCGCGCTCGGCTAGGTCATGCCAGCCGTAGATTTCGAGCACGGCGCAATCCATATCCGCGTGCAGTTCGCGCAAGCATTGAATGTCTTCAGAAGTTTCAGCACGATCGTGAAAGCGGTTGTATGTCTTGGTCATGCCCTCGTTGCGGGCGATCATAAGCTCTGCGCGGTGATCGTGGTAGGCTTGGCCCGACGGCGCGACATGAAAATTGCGCTCAAATGCAAGCGGAAATGGCGATGTCAAGAAGGCGTCGGATGGAGTGTAACGCAAATCATCTTTCATTGAGGACGAAAATACCCTCGCCCAAATCTCGTGGATTCGCGACTGAAGAACGGCAAAGGAGCCAAAATCAGAAAAGGCAAAAATCGCCAGTGCGTGGGAGAATACGGAGCCAACAGGCAATCGCGCTATCGTGTGATGCGGAGACGCTCCTGCGTTTGCAACTAAGCAGTGCGACTGCGACCCTATAGCTTTGTAAAGTTCATCCCGTGATCGCCAATATTTCCACCACGAAAATTGACGCACTTCAGCATTCTTGCTCTTCCGCCGCTCAGGCTTAACATTGGTCTCGACGATGCTCAGTAATTCGGGCCAATCGGAAGCAGTCGAAAACGGATAATCGGCAGGCACAATACCAGTAGTGAGCCAGGCCTTCCTTTCCTCGCTGGATGCAGGCTTCCAAGCAGGAAGAGCCGGGTCATGCTTTAGCGGCATGTCCCCAAAATCGATTACGAAGCGCCGATGGATATGAGTCGGATCGTTGTTGACCTCTTCTCCGCCAAGATATGGCTTAATTACTTGACTGTTGTTGCCGCCTTGCGCGATAATTCTTTTCATCTCCGATATGGACGTTGCGAGCCCTTTTGTATCCGAATCGTCGAAAGTAAATCCATTTCCGTAAATTTTTGTGCCGGTGAAGGCCTTCCGAATGTTATCAGCCAGACCCGACGGACTATCGTCGTAGTCGCCCTTGACTAGATATGCTGAAATTCGGGCTACCCTATTCCCATCAAGTTGGGGTTGCTCAACGAACAGCGACGGTCCCTTGAGAATATGGACTACTGACACGACGACGGCGGCCGGGCCAGGCCACTTTAACCGGGGAATAGCACGTATTATTTTGCCCTGCTGGCGCAGAATAATTCTTAAACCCATTTCTCTCGTTGCGCCCTGGGCGATGGTATTTGTTGCTATCAGACCAAAAGCACCGCCAGTTCTCAGAGAAGAAAATGCTCGTCGAAAGAAGTGGCTGCATAGATCGCCTTTCCCATGGCTCTCGGATGTCACGATATTGAGCCAATCTTTATAACCTGAGCCATTTGCTCCCGAGATATTGGTCCCACCTAGAAATGGAGGATTTCCAACAATCGCATCGAAGCCTCCATTCTCACGCAAAAAAACTTCAGGAAACTCGATCTCCCAATGAAACGGCGTGAGCGGATGCACACCTTGCTTCAAAGTTGCGGCCATGGTGGTGAGCTTATCCCAGTCGGCAGCAAGCGAGCCGGTCAACCAGCTCTCGACGTCGGCGCGCTGCTTTTCTCGCGCCTTCGGCTTATCTGCATAAAAGAATGCACCGATGACCGCATCGCCCATCAGCCGGACATCTCTCAGTCGTGCTTCCAATGCACGATGCCGCGCCTCCTGAATCGCGCGCGCCGTGTCGTCGGGCGCCGTCTGAATTTCGGCACGACCTTTCATCGCTTCAGCGACGCGCTGTTTCACGAGTTGCCGAAACAGCGGCAGGCCGGGCTTCGATGTATCCCAATGCACCGCCGCGATCTGCGCTTCCGTCAAACCCACCAGACTGTCGCCCGATTTCAGCGCATGATCTAGGAAGCTGAATTCATGATCGCGCGCCAGTGTCGCGAGCCAGAGCGACAGCTTGGCGAGATCGGTGGCGAGCGGGTTCTTGTCGACGCCGTAGAGGCAACGCTGCGCGACGAGGCGCCGGGCATGCAACTCTTCGTCCTCGTCGGCCGGAATGGCCGGCCGCGATTTGTGTTTCTCCCACGCTTTCACGAGCCTTGCCGAGATCGCGCGGCAGGCCTCGACCAGAAACGCGCCCGAGCCCATCGCGGGATCGCAGACCTTGAGATCGAGAATCTGCTCCGGCGTCGCATCTGGCCCGAGGCGCTCGAAGGCTGGCTCCAGCGCGTGGCGCACGATCGGCTCTGTAAGGCTGCGCGGCGTATAATGGCTGCCGGTGCGGCGGCGTTCGTCGGTCGGCTGCAGGATCGGCGTGCCGGCAGAAAGTTCCCGCTTGCGCGGCGAGGCGCGCTCATCGACGATCGAATCCAGCGCTGCCACCAAATCGGCGACGGACTTGGCCGCCTCGACGCCCTTGGCCTGACCGGCGGTCAGCGCACGGTCGCCGTCTTCCTTCAGATACTTCACGCGATCCTTGCCGCTCTTGGCAATCAGCGCATCCAGATTGACGAATACGGGCGTGCGGTTGTTCTTGCCGGCCTTGATGGCGAGCACGTAGCCTGCCGCCTGCTCGACCGTAAAACCCATCACGGTTTCATAGACGGAGCCGATCTGCTCAACATCGAGCGTGCGATAGGACAGCCGTTCGCGCGCACGATCCGCGCCACGGCCCTTGGCCTCCAGCGTCATCAAGCCTTCGAGCACGCGCAGAATGCACCCGTCGGAGACGGTGATGACCGCCGACTTGTCGGTGGCGTCAGCGCGACCTTCGAGAAACGGAAATACATCGGGGTCGAACAGCTTTCCGCCGCGCGCCTGGATGATATGGGAGGGATGGCCGCCATGGATCAGCCGGAACAACGCCAGCAGGCGGCCCCAGCCGCCACGCCGCTCATCCATGGTATCCGGATTAAGCGCCGCGTCTTCGGCCAGTTTCGCGTAGAGCCCGCGGACCGAATAACCATTGTCATAAAGCGCGCGCGAACGGCCGTCGGTGCGCGAGGGAAGCAAATCTCGATCTTCGGCATAGAGCACGAACACCAGTCGCATCAGGACCGTTAGCAGGCCTTCGTAGAGGTGGCCGGGCTGCTCGGCCGCGAGCTTCCGTATCGCGTCCGCATCGGCAGCGGTGAGACCACGCAGCAGTTCATGCAGGGCGCCGAGCACCTGCTCGGCGAGGGCGGTCGATACGGCTGCCTGCGCCTCGCGGCTTTTCTTCAACACCGCAGGCAGGCGACGATCCCCGGCGTCGGTAAAGAGCCGGCCCCGATCGAGCATCAATTTGAGGCCGCCGAGCATCGCCCGTCCACCGACGGTCGCGAGCGACCGGATCGGGAAGGCCAGCCACCCGGAGGTCTCGCCCTTTGGGGCGTAAATCAGACGGATATCGCTGTCCGTGATCATCAGGCCGGCCGAGACACCGGTCTCGCGCAACAACCGCTCAAAGCGCTGAAGCGGATTAGCCTCCCATCCGCCGAGCGCACCACGCTGATCGGGATCGACGCCCGCACCTTCCAGCCGGACAAGCAACTGCCAGGGCTGTTCGCCGCCCGAGGGATCCGCGACGGCCCAATCGGGCGAAAGCGTGGTGTCGTGTTCCGGTAGCCGTAAGCTCAGGCTGTCGGGAAGGACTGGGCCGCCGGGGGCGCCCGCAACCATCCGCGCTTCCCAACCGAGAATGGCTTCGGCAAATGACCATGGATCGGCAAGAGCAGGTTTCGCTGGGTCCGGATCGACCAAGAGCTCGACCTCGGCGCTGTCGATCTGGCTTTGCGGCGTCGGCTCAAGGATAAGGTCCTTGAGCACTGCCGGCGCGACCACGAGGCCAACCGGCTGAACATGGTCCAGCCATTCGAGCGCGGGATCGCGATATGTGTCCCTTGCCACGATGCTCAACCCGAAACCGGCCAGAGATAGACGATGCCGACGGGCTCAAGCCGATGCGCCGTCACGTCATAGGAACGCAGGATGCGTTCCGGCTCGGTTTGCATTTCCTGGCCGAGGCGTGCAAGTCGGGCTCGCCAATGACGGCGATCGGCTTCCTGCTCGCGCCGCTCCTCCTCGGCAATGCCGGGAAGAGTAAGTTGATTTGGATCGAACTCATCAGCCGCCTTGGAAATCCGGCCACGCTGGCGTTCCAGCAATTCCCGCAAGGATTTCGACTCTTCCTCGCCGCGCTTGCGCAACAAGGCGGTGTTGGTCACGAGCCGCTCATCAGCAATCCGCTCCAGCGCCGGCCGCAAATCCCGGATGTCCTGTTCGATCAGCGTTTGAATGCGCGCAGCCGCCATGGGCGGCGCCGGCGTCGCGGCCTTTAAGGCTTGCTCCAACTGGTCAAGCGTTCGGGCTCCCCCGCTTTCGCCCAAGGCTTTCAGCGATTTTGTGGCTCGTTCGGCTTCGGACCAGATTGCAGCGATCGGGATGACCTCCTCGTGTAAGCGTGTTGCCCCGCTGCCGTAGAGGCTGAGACGCCCCATAAGAACAATGCGCGGCTGCGCGCCCGACCCCATGATCACAGAAACCCGGGACAGACTTGATTCGAAGCCTTGTGAAATGAACCGAGACAGCAGCCGTCTAACCAGCCGATGCTCAAGATGAACCTGGACGACGTTCGGTGCGTCGCGTCCATCAGACAGCACGGGCGGCTTGAAAGAAATCGAGCGGATCGGCGCGTTGCGCCGCCAATCGGAGTAACGTTCGCCGCGATTACGCGGCCGGACCCGCAAATCATCGAACGCATCGCCCCAGCCACCCTCGCTCTTGAAAGCCAGATGAGAGGGATCGAAACGATAGGTCTCGACCGGACCTACGGCATCCGCGCGAGCCTCGTCGAAATGATATCCCGCCCGATCGAGAGCGACGGCAACCACATGTCGCAAGTCGTCCTGATTGACCCCGACTTTCTCTTGCGAGTCTTCCAGGACACGCTGCAATTCGCGCTGCTCTTTGGTTATCTTCTCGAAGCGGACGCGTTCATCATCGTCCATTTCAGCCCGAGCGCGGCTAAGACGCTCGGCATCACTCTCCGCCTCAATGGCCTTGGCGATTTCCGCGGCGGCGCCCTGACGGATGCCACTTTCCGCCAGCCGCTTTGTCACACGGTCTTCAATAACCTGACCGACCGAGCCAAGCTGATTCCTGATCTGCTCGGTCTTGCGCACAAGAGCGTCGAGAACGATGTCAGCTTCGCGCTGTTCATATTTGAAATAGCGACATACGATTAGCTTTGCGGGCTGCAGCATGCGATCGATGCGCCCGTTGCGCTGCTCCAATCGGGAAGGATTCCAGGGCAGGTCGAAATGGATCAGGTCCGAGCAATAGGTCTGAAGATTGATGCCTTCGCGGGCGGCGTCGGTGCAAAGCAGAATACGAACAGGTTCGATCGCCGGGTCGGTATTGAACGCGCGCTTAACGGCTTCGCGTTTGTCGGTCCCGGTAGCGCCTGAGAACACGAGGATACGTTCATCCGATTTGTCGGTGCCGTCCATTGCCTCGAGCAGTCGGCGCTCCAGCCACCGCCGCGTGTCTTCATATTCGGTGAAGATGATAAGTCGGCGATTGTTCCAGGTTTTTCCCGAGAGCATATTGCCCTTGATCCATTCCGCGAGCCAGCGAACCCGGGCGTCAGGGCGGCTTGCGAAGCTTTCTGCAATCGCTAGCATCTCGTCGACCGAAGCCTGTTCTCCTTCAAGCGCACCTTTTGTCGCGCCGACTGCGCCTGCACGTGAAGCCGCTTCGGCCACCGATTTCTCGTCCCGTTCCAATATGGTTTCGGCGTCGTCATCCTCGAGATCAAGCTCAGTGGTGACCTCGCCACTTGGGGAAGCCACGAAGGTTAGCGCGGCTTGTGTCTCACGCGCCGTGATTTCTCCGTCGATTAATTTCGCCAGCGAAGCGCGATGAACCTTCAGCGTTTTGGCAAATGCCGCGATTGATGAAAGGAGACGTTGCTGCAGCCCAACAAATGCAAGTTTGGCCAGAGCGGCCTTTTGACTGGGCAAAGTCGATATGCGTGCCATGCGAAGCTCGCCATACGCCGCAAGCCGGCGCGCGAGATCGAGTTCCGGCGCATCGACCGGAAGGCCCGCGATTGATATCGCCTCAATCCGCCGCTCGGGAAATGCCTCGCCGAGCCGGCGAAGATCCGACTTCAATCGCCGAACCATCACGGGTTCAAGTTCCCGCGGCCGAACTTCGACGCCTCGCGTAAAGCGTTGCGGATCGAGCATCTCTAACAACGCTGAAAAGCTGTTGCTGTGACCGTTGTGCGGGGTAGCCGATAGGAACAGGCGATGCTCGAAACGCTCAGAAATATTGCGGACGGCTTTGGTGAACTGACTCGAAATCGCATAGCGCGACCCTCCGGCAGGGGCCGCATGATGAGCTTCATCAAGGATCAACAAGGCCCGGGCGCGAAACTCCCCGAGGACATCCCTTAGTCCGGAAACATAAGTCTCGTCGGTGAGAAGGCGATGCGAAATGATAAATCTTGAGCCTGTGCGCCACGGATTGACGCCAAATCCGTGCAAACGCCTCATCTCGGCGAGATGTTCTCGGTCCACGATTTGAAACGACAGGCCGAATTTTGCCTGCAGCTCATCCTTCCACTGCAACGTCATTGATGGCGGGGCTGCGACGACGATAAAGTCGATGCGACGCCGGAGCAGAAGCTCACGCGCGATAAGACCCGCCTCAACTGTCTTCCCAAGCCCCACGTCGTCGGCAATCAACAAATTGACGCGCGGGAGGCGCAATGCCTTCCGTAGAGGGAGAAGCTGATAGGTATCAAGCCTGATGCCCGCACGGAACGGAGCTTGAAACAGGTCTCGCTCGGCCGCTGTCGACGAGTTCCATCGGATGACCCGCAAATGGGCCGCAAATACGTCGGCGCTGTCGGGGCCACCCGCCCCTACCCGCTGCCAATTGTCCTCGCCCAAGACCGTTGGCCCGATCTCGGCGTCCCAAATAACCTCGAGCTGCTCGCCCTGGGCATCGTCAGCAATGCACGAAAGCTTCAGTGACTCGAATTCTCCATCCCCCTTGACGGTCTCTTCGACCAGCCAAGGACGCCCCCGGACCTCCACAAAGGCCCCCGCCTCAAGTTTCCCCGCCATTTAGCGCTTCCAAACTGGCTCGTTGAACCGGACAGGACAATAATTGTAGCATAATCTCCACACAACTATTTGCTAAAGCATAGAATTAACCTGGGTTGACGCTGGCTGCGTCGCCAATAGTGCGCGAAAATTCATCCCTTAAACTCAGCAATTCTCGAACAACTTGGCAGACATCCTTTGCGTGGGCCGGAGACGACGCATACTCGTTCGCATGAGCAATGCTGTTTCTCAGGCTTTCGATTCGAACAAGGCTACCATGTAGAGATTCCCGCTGCTCCTCAGGAAGGTGATGCTTCAAAATGTCTCTCTTGTCGCAGAACTGTGTAAAGAGAAGCGACTCAACATAACCATCGTCTGCTTTGGCCTTTTTCCTCTCCTCTTCAATTTTTCTTTGTCGGCCCTTCCCTAGAAATTCCAGCCAATCATCACCTTTCGAATACAGCCTCCTAATGGTGTCCGCCATCGTCATTTCGAAGCCTGTGATCAACGCGAACAGAGTAGCCCTGACGGGTAATCTCTGGAGATCGGAAAGACTGACTAATCCAACAATTTTGGCCCCCGAAATTACAAGCCGGCATTGTCGTTGGTCCGCATCGAGGATGAAGTCCAAGATGCTTGCATCAGCGCCGATTAGATATTCTTCTGATAGCGGTGAATAGCATTGCCAGACCGTGCCCAAAGTTAATCGTTCTCTTTGATCAGCAGCGTGAAGCATCCCGACAAATCGATTGTTCTCGTCAATGACAGGGATGAAATCGAAGTCTTCTGGATAGCGCCGGATTACATCTGATATCAGCTCATGCGGCTTGCACGTTTTCAAGTCGCTCAGGGGAGTGGCGATGAGATCGACTGTCAGACCTGAGTGCAGCGCCCTAAAGACATCCCCCGTCCCCGAAAGATTTGAGCTGGCCCACCGATTGACCATACTGACTCTTCAATTTAGGCCTGCGATATCGCTAATCTAACAGAAATCCCACATATGTCCGCCGGAATTGCGGTCCCTATTGGACGGCCACAGTCCCGGCACGCTCGGCACGTGCTTTTCTGGCGCACCCGACACGATTCGAACGTGTGACCGATGCCTTCGGGGCTTGCTCCACCCCCTTACAGCCCGCCCAAGGCGTTGCCGCCGCCCGCCCAATCGGCTAAATGAGCCCCACGCACCCGTAGCTCAGCTGGATAGAGCGTTGCCCTCCGAAGGCAAAGGTCACACGTTCGAATCGTGTCGGGTGCGCCAGCAAGCCAGGCCTGTTTGCAGTCATACTTCAGAGCCGATGACCGACAAGTTGACACCGAGAGGTTTGGTCGTGGCCGTGGCCGGTTGTCTCGCCGGCCTGGTGCCGGCCCATGCGCAAGACGGCCTCACGACGGCGCCGGCCGCGCTTACCCTGCAGGGGACGGTCGATCCGATCGGGGAGGGATGCCGCCGCGTCGAAATGTCAGACTCTACGTCCCTGATACCCGTGTCGTTGCACCGGACCTTTCACGACGATTTCGACGAGCATCCATTGTCGAAGGGAAACTGGGTGCCGCACTACGCTGGTGGCGCTTTCTGGCCGCAGGCGAATTATTGGGGAGGCGCCGGCTCCGACGTCAGACGCAAAACCGCATGGAACGGCGAACAGCAGATCTATGTCGATCCGCGCTATGGCGGGCGAACCACGACTCCGCTCGGGCTCGACCCGTTCAAAATTCGAAATGGCGTGCTCTCGATCGTCGCAACCCGCACCCCGCACGCGCTTAAATCCGTGCTGTTCGACAATGAATACACATCGGGCATCCTGACCACGCAAAGCTGGTTTTCGCAAAAGTACGGATATTTCGAGATCCGTTCCAAGATACCGGTCGGGACCGGTGTATGGCCGGCGTTCTGGATGCTCGCAGATGACGGCGGCTGGCCTCCCGAAATCGACGTGATGGAAGGACGCGGACAACGGCCCGGCGACCTGGTGATGACGACGCATTGGCGGATACCCGCTACCCAGGTGGTGGAATCCTGCGGGTTCGATTTTGCCTTGCCGGATGCTGCGACCGATTTCCATGACTATGGCGTATTGTGGCTACGGGATCGATTGATCTATTTCATCGACCGCAAGCCGGTGTCTGAGATCAAGGTCCCGGTCGGCTTCCACGATCCGATGTACATGATCGTCAATCTGGCGATGGGCGCGAAGGATTTCCCGGGCGTCGGATTCGTCGACGCCGAATCTCCTGCCACGGTCGAATTCGAGATCGACAGGATTTCCGCCTATCAGATCGATGCGTATCAGGGCGTCGCCCCATAGATGAGAGCGTAGGGCGGGGTTAGCCGGCCACATCCGCCGTACGTGGCCTGAAGCAGAGTTTCAACGGCCTGTGAGATGGACTGCATGGATCTACGTGACAGCTGGGAAGCTGAAGCCGGGCAATGGATCGAATGGGCCCGCACGCCCGGTCACGACAGCTATTGGCGGCACCATCGCGATCAGTTTATCCGGCTGTTACCCCCGCCGGGAAAGCGGACAATAGATGTCGGTTGCGGTGAAGGCCGCCTGACACGGCACCTGCAGCAACTCGGACACGTTGTCGTTGGCGTCGATGCGTCGCCGTCGCTTGTCGCCGCCGCTCGCGAGGCGGATCCCTCAATGGACATTCTGCTGGCCGACGCGACGTCAATTCCGCTGCAAGACAAGTGCGCAGACCTGGCGGTCGCTTTCATGTCGCTGCACGATATCGATGGGATGCCGGCCACCGTCAGGGAGATTGCCCGCATTCTTGTGCCGGGCGGCCGTTTGTGTCTGGCGATCGTTCATCCGATCAATTCATGCGGGCGCTTTGAATCGCCTGCTGCCGACGCCCGTTTTGTGATTCGGGGAGACTACCTCCGTCCGTTTCGCTATTCGGACGTCGTAAGGCGCGACGGACTTTCAATGACGTTCCATAGTCAGCATCCGTCGCTTGAGGCTTATTCCTGCGCGCTTGAGGAAGCCGGCCTTCTCATCGAGGCGCTGCGCGAGCCCGGTGTACCCGACGAAGCCATCAGCGCGCCGGCGTCACGCCGTTGGCAGCGGCTGCCGCTATTCCTGCACCTGCGTGCCCGCCGGCCATAGGCGATGAAGTGTTCAGACACTCGACCTCGTCCACGCGTCAAGCGATTTAACGCGCGCAAACCAGGCCTGAAGATTTTCAAATTGCATGACTGGCAACTGCGCTGCCGACGTATGCATCAGGGGCGAGGCGATGGCGAAATCGGCGAGGGTGAGCCTGTCCTGCGCAATCCACTGTTTCCCCGCAAGGTGAGAATCGAGAACGAGCGCCGCGCCTGCGAGCAACGCCTCACCGCGCGCAATCTCGAGCGGATCGGGCGCGCCGGCGCCCAAGATTCTTTTTGATACAAGTTCTCGAATGATAAAGCCGGCGGCAGGCGCGAAATGACTCGCCGACCAAAAAAGCCAGCGGTTTACGTCGGCGCGTACAGAAACGTCCCTCGGGTAAATCTCCTGTTCAGGCGATTTGTCCGCCAGATATTGCATGATCGCGTGGGACTCCCACAAATGGAACGCTCCATCGACCAGAATAGGAATCCTTCCATTCGGATTCAGGCGCAGAGCTTCCGGCGTCTTGTGTTCGCCTCTCGAAAGATCGACGGCAACGCATTCCAGATCGAGCCCGAGATGGTGCGCCGTCAGCAACACACGCCGTGAATTTGAAGAGAGCGGGTGATAATACAGTCGCATCGTTTGTCCATCCTGATCAAAAGACAAAAAACCTGGCTGCTTCAAATCGTCCGGGGCGGATTGAACTTGTGTTTGCAGGATTTATCAACAATGCTTTCACGGTACGGCCGATCGGGACGCCGCCAAACCGTGCTGTCATACGAACGCAGCGATTAGAAAAATGATGAGCGGGACCGCGACTCCGACCGAACGTCATGGACTGATCGAGATGAAGCTGCGTCGTGTTTCGCAGCTGTTGCATACGCTGGATCCTTCGCCGTTCCGGGAAAGCGATCTTGCGCTGGAGGCTGAAGAGTACATTGTCGGCCGCGCACTGGAATTGCCGAAGGGCGCCAGGATAGAAATCGTCATCTATTTACCCGCAGAAGAATTTTCGCAGGCTTCGACATTGGACATAGCCGACGCAATTCGGAACTATTTTGACCTTAGAAGTGAGGCGGTGACGCGGGAGATGCGGGAACTGTTCAAGACAGGACGCCTCTCTCTCGTTATCGGGGTTACTGTTCTCTCGGCCTGTCTTTTGCTGGGCTGGCTGTTCGCGCAAAAGATCACCGAAGGTCCGCTATCGCGAATCCTGAGTGAAAGTTTTCTCATTTTCGGCTGGGTTGCGATCTGGAAGCCATCTGAAATTTTTCTCTACGCATGGCCTCCGCTTGCCCGGCGCCGAAAGCTTTTCCGCCGCCTTTCCCAGGCTACCATCGTTCTCGACGCCGAAGCTTCCGCGAACTGATCGCCGCCCGCCTGGCTGGCAACATTTCCGGCAATCACGTCAATTTTGGAGTCGCGAGACCTTTATTTCCGCTTTGCCCCGATAGCGGACGTGGCCGGCAACGTTTATGAGTCCCCCTGGACACTGGTACCGGCCGGAAGGCCGATGCCGGTGCAAACAAGCTGACGGGAGAAGGCGATGTTCGGAAAATTCTCGCGCCGGCACTTTGTCAAGCTTGCGGGTTTTTCCGCGCTCGGGATGGCGCCGGCGAAGTCGGAGGACGGTGGGGCCAAACAGGCACCCGGCCGCTACGCCCCCGCCAGTTTTCCGGACGGCTTTGTATGGGGCACCGCTACATCTTCGTATCAGATCGAAGGCGCCGTCAGCGAGGACGGCCGCGGCCGTTCGATCTGGGATACCTTTGCGCATATTCCCGGCAAGATCGGGGATCGCAGCAACGCCGACCGCGCCAACGATCACTATCACCGCTACAGGGAAGACGTTGGGCTGATCAGGGAATTGGGAGCAAAGGCCTATCGTTTTTCGATCGCGTGGCCGCGGGTGTTTGCTTCAGGCACGGGTGCGCCGAACCCCAAGGGCCTCGATTTCTACGACCGTCTGGTCGACGAACTTCTTAAAGTTGGCATCGAACCGTACGCGACGCTGTATCATTGGGATTTGCCGCAGTCGCTGCAGGACAGGCTGGGCGGATGGCAGTCAACCGACACGTCGAAGGCGTTCGCGGACTACGCGGGCACCATGGCGGAGCGCTTGAGCGACCGCGTAAAATCCTTCTTCACCGTCAATGAAGCCGGAAGATTCGTGAACTTCGGTTATGGCTGGGGCATCGATGCGCCTGGCCTCAAGCTGCCGCCGGCAAAACTGAACCAGGTACGTCACAACGTCGCGCTGGCGCACGGTCTCGCGGTGCAGGCGATCCGCGCAAAAGGGCGCGCGGGGACCAGGGTCGGGCCGGCCGAGAACATCGCGGCCTGCTTGCCGGCGATCGCTACCCCCGAAAACATTCGCGCGGCGGAGATCGCCACCCGCGAATTGAATGCGGGTTTTCTGGGCGTGATCCTGGAGGGAAAATACAGCGATGGCTTTCTCAAATATGCCGGCAAGGATGCGCCCAAATTTACCGCCGAGGAGCTGAAGATCATCTCTTCTCCAAACGATTTCGTCGGCCTCAACATCTACGCGCCGCAATACTACGTGGCCGTTTCCGACCGCGCGCCGGGCTTCAAAGTCCTGCCTTTTCCCACCTCGTTCCCGCATATGAACGTCGACTGGCTCAGGATCGGCCCGGAGACGGCCTACTGGGTACCGCGACTTGCGGCGAAGGTCTGGAACATTGATACAATCTATATCAGCGAGAACGGCACATCCGCCGACGACAAGATCGCTGCCGACGGCCAAATCTACGATCTCGACCGCATCATGTATCTGCGCAACTATCTGGCGCAACTGCAGCGCGCGACTTCCGAAGGCGTGCCGGTGCGAGGCTATTTCCTGTGGAGTCTGATGGATAATTTCGAATGGATCTATGGGTTCGAGAAGCGTTTTGGACTGTACCACGTCGACTTCGGCACGCAGCGCCGGACGCCGAAGCTGAGTGCATCGTTCTATCGCGATGTCATCGCAAAAAATGCGATAGGTGCTTGAAACAAGAGAGACCATGAGTTCGCCCATGACCCCTTCCCCCTTTTCTCCCTCGCAAATTCGCCGCGCGCTGCTGCTGCGCGATGAAATCGCGTTGCTGGATTTGCGGCACGAGGCCGCCTTTGCCACCGGCCATCCGCTGTTTGCCGCCAACATGGCGGCCGACAGGATAGAACTCGAAGCCGGGACGAGGCTGTCGCGCAAGGATGTGCCGATCGTGGTTTACGATGCCGGCGAAGGCCTTGTGTCAAAGGCCGCGGATCGCCTGATGGCATTGGGATACACAGACGTTCGCCATCTCGACGGGGGACTGCAGGCCTGGCAGATGGCGGGCTACGAACTTTTCCGGGACGTGAACTCCTACGCCAAGGCCTTTGGCGAACTGGTCGAGCAGCGTAAGCATACGCCTTCGCTGGCTGCGGACGATGTCGCCGCGCTGATTGCGAATAAGGCCGACATCGCGATCCTCGATGTCCGGCGGTTCGACGAGTATGCGACCATGAACATCCCCGGCTCCGTCAGCGTGCCCGGCGCGGAGCTGGTTCTTCGCGCAGGATCCGCAGCACCTGATCCCGCGACGACCATCATCGTGAATTGCGCCGGCCGTACCCGGTCGATCATCGGCACCCAGTCGCTCATCAATGCCGGGGTCGCCAACAAGGTGCTGGCGCTGCGAAACGGCACGATCGGCTGGACGCTGGCACAACGGCGGCTCGAGCACGGCGCTGACAGACGCGGCGGGATCGGGCTGTTCGAGGGAGCAGAAACCAATGCCCGCGACGTTGCCTATCGCGCCGGGGTTCGGCGCCTCGGCGTGGAAGACGCGGTGGCGCTGCAGGCGCAGAGCAGCCGCACGCTTTATCGCTTCGACGTTCGCTCCGCGGACGAATACGCCGCTGGTCATATCCCCGGCTTTCGCCACTATCCGGGCGGGCAACTGGTCCAGGAGATCGACATGGCGGCACCGGTGCGCGGCGCGCGCATTCTGCTGACCGACGACATGGGCGTGCGCGCGGACATGACCGCGTCCTGGCTCGCGCAAATGGGCTGGGAGGCCTATGTGCTCGATGGCGGCTATGATCGCGCGCTGGAAACGGGACCGCCGGAGGTCTTGCCAAAGCCCGATCCGTCACAGCGCTACCGGCGTCCCTACGAGGGCACCGATGTCGATACGGGTGCGATGCAGGCCTATCTCGATTGGGAATATGGCCTCGTCGAACAGCTCCGGCGCGACGCGACTCACGGGTTCTTTGTGATTTGAATCCAAATAGGCAGCAGCCGCGCGATCGCCATCATCCCTTGCGCGCGCAGGGCCCCTTGACCTTGGCCACTTGGGCTGGGGTTGGCGATGGTGAGAAATTCCCGGAGCCGGACAGCGGAGGTTGAAGCGCGTTCATGAATTCCGCCTGGGCGGCGTCGGAGGCCCAGTTAATATAGACAATCGCGGCCCAACTAACGCCGAGTAAGACCGCAATCTGGACGGCCAGGATTGCAAGAATCCCTTGCCGACGGCTGTGCTTCTCTGGACTGGTAAATGAGGTCATCGGTGCCTCCCATAAATAATGGGTCGCACCGTGATAGGCCGAACCGCGGTACCCTGATGTGAGCTGCTTCACACCCGGACGGCGCCGTGATCACGTTCCCGCGATTCCGGTCCGGCTACACAGGCGAGGGACACCCGCCATTTAGGTTAAGAAAAATGTTCCCTCAAAATAGTTCCAGTCCGGCGGCTGATTTCCCGACGTTAAGGTATGAAACCTATCAATGGTTCGCGCCTTGGTTCTTTAAGGAGAATCCACGTGAACCGCATCGTGAAGCCCTTGGTCGTCGTGCTCGCCGCCGTCTACTTCCTGGTGGATGCGGTGTTCATGACCGTGGCCCGGCCGCTGGCGAACTGGATGGCAAAGCATTGGGTCTTGAAACGGCTGCGCGGATGGATCGGCTCGTTGCGGCCCTACCCGACCCTCGCGCTGTTCGCCGTGCCATTGATCATCCTCGAACCCGTCAAACCCGTCGCGGCATATCTCGCAGCCACCGATCATATCGCCTGGGGCCTGACGGTGCTTGCGGTCGGCGAAATTCTCAAGCTGGTGCTGGTGGAACGGCTGTTCTGCATCAGCCGCGACAAACTGCTGTCGATTCCCGCATTCGCCTGGGCTTACGGAAAATACCGCCTGGTCAAGGACCGGCTGGAATCCACCGAGGCGTGGCAGATGGTGCGGCGCTGGAGCCGTGTCGCCCGACTTGCCATCCGTAACGCCATCGCCGAACTGAAAGCCTCATCCGGCCTGACGATGGCGCGATGACGCCGGCGTTTCGGATCGGCACCGCCGGCTGGAACGTCCCTTCGCTTTATTTCGACCAGGTGCCGCCGGGCGGAAGCCATCTGGAACGGTACGCCCGGCGTCTCAGCGCCGTTGAGATCAACTCCTCATTTTATCGGCCGCACCGGCGCACCACCTATCAGCGCTGGGCGCAATCCGTGCCGGATGGTTTTCGCTTTGCGGTGAAAGTGCCGAAAGCCATCACGCATGAAGCGGCGCTTGCCGATTGCGGCGCGATGCTGGATCGTTTCGTCGATGAAGTCAGCGGCCTCGGCGACAGGCTGGGTGTGCTGCTGGTGCAATTGCCGCCGAAAGCGGCGCTCAGCAAGCGGGTTGCCAGTCAATTTTTCCGCGATCTCCGCACGCGGATTGACGTCAATGTGGTGCTGGAGCCGCGGCACGCGAGCTGGTTCGCGCCCGGCATCGACGATTGGCTCGCGGAACGCGGCATCGCCCGCGTCGCCGCAGATCCCGCGCCGGCTCTGGGCGCTGGCAAACCCGGCGGCTGGAATGGACTTTCCTATTATCGCTGGCACGGTTCGCCGCGGATTTATTATTCGGACTACGACGCATCTGCGCTGGCCGCGCTAAAGCAGCGCCTCGTGGACGATCGCGCCCGCGACATTCCGGTATGGTGCATCTTTGACAACACGGCGGCGGGTGCTGCGCTCGGCAACGCGCTGGAACTGACGCGATCGCTTCAGTCCTGACTCGACGCCGCGTTATCTCGGCTGCGCCGGCCCGACCCCGGCAGGCCGCTCGGTGCTCGGCTTGATCAGGCCCGGAAACGGAAACTTGAACAGCCCGCCCTGGTCGGGCTCGGGTTCGGCGGCCACGGTCGGCGCCGGACCGGCTTCAGCCGCCGGCGGCGGCGCCGGAGCAACCGGAACCGGAAGATTGTCGCACTTCATGGAGTAGACCAGCTTGCCGTCCGCGGTGCGGCCGATCGGGGCGCAGTTATCGACGCGTTTGCCTTGCGCCCAGGCCGGCGTCGACATCAGGAGAAGGACGAGCATCAGTTTCTTCATGTCAACCTCCTGCGCGCGAATAGTCAGCCAGTTTCGCATGAGGCCGGTGTAGACTGGAAGCCCTTAGATTCGGCAGCCACCGCTGCCGTCGGCAGTCGGAAAGCGAAACCAGTATGAGCGAGCGGCTCGAGACGTTGAAAAAAGCGCGCGAGCGCATGTCCGATGATCGGGATGCGTTTGCAAAAGTACCTGCAGCCTCCTTCGATCGCGACAAGGCCGAACGGTCGCGGATCAAGTTCATCGAGACCCAGACCCTGATCGACGCCATCGACCGCGCCATCGAAGGCGAGCAAGTCAGGCTGGCCGCCGCTTAGCGCTACGACAAAAAGCCCGCCGCCCTTGACGGACAGCGGGCTTATTCAACTCTCGTCTGAAGCGATCAGCGCTTCGGCGCTTCGCCGTTCGATTCCTTGCCCTTCGGCTCGGCCGGCGTAGTCATTGGCTTCTGCGACGGACCGGTGTTGGCGCCCTGGGTCGTTGGCGCCGTGTTGGAATTGCTTCCCTTCATGCCGTCCTTGGACATGCTGTCTTTCGACATATCCTTGTTCACCTTGGCGTTGTCCTGAGCGGCGGGGCCGGTGGCTTGCGCTATCGCGGCACCCGACAAGCCGAGTATCGCCGTCGCTGCAACAGCGGCCGTCAACAGATTCGTCTTCATGCAAATTTCCTCCGTGGGTTATTGTTCGGAAACAACCGGAGGCCTCATAAAATGTTCCGCGCCGCGTTCCATTTCACGGCGCGTGTTTCGTCTTCAGGGCGAGGCTGACGCCGGAGAGAAAGTCCGGCGGGGGCGCATTACTCTACCTTGGCGATGTTGGCGCCCTCGATCACTTTTTTCCATTTATCGGTTTCGGCGACGATCATGGCGCCGAACGCCTCCGGTGTGCCGATCAGCGGCTCGCCGCCGAGATCGACCAGACGCGCTTTGGTCGCAGGCTCCGCCAGCACCGCGTTGATCTCGCTGTTGAGCTTGGCGATAATTTCCTTGGGCGTGTTCTTCGGCGCGCCCATGCCGAACAATGCGCTCGCCTCGTAGCCGGGCACGGTTTCGGCAACCGTCGGGACATCCGGCAACAGCGCCGACCGGTCCGCCGTCGTCACCGCCATCGCGCGCAGCGAACCGGCGCGGATGTGCTGGATGATCGACGGCATGTTGTCGAAGATCACCTGCACCTGGCCGCCGAGCATGTCGGTGATCGCGGGTGCGGCGCCGCGATAGGGCACATGCTGCATCTTGATGCCCGCCATCGCCATGAACATCTCGCCGGACAGGTGCACCGAGGTGCCGTTGCCCGACGAGGCCATGTTGATCTTGCCCGGATTGGCCTTCGCATAGGCGATGAATTCGGCAACCGTCCTGGCCTCCACGTCCTTGTTGACGGTCATCACGTTCGGCACGCGGTTGAATGCGGCCACCGGCGCGATGTCACGAACGAAGTTGAATTTCAGATTGGCGTAGAGCGAGGCGTTGACGAAGTTCGCGGGATTGACCAGCAGCACCGTGTAGCCGTCCGGCTCGGCGTTGACCACCGACTCGGTGCCGATGTTGTTGCCGGCGCCGGGCTTGTTCTCGATTACAAATTGTTGGCCCAGCCGCTCCGACAGACGCTGGGCGATCAGGCGCGCAACGATATCGGTGGCGCCGCCCGGCGGATATCCGACCACCCAGCGCACCGGCCGATTCGGATAATCCGCTGCGGAGGCGCTCCCCATCGGCCAGATCAGGGCTGAAAGGCCGATGGCGGCCAGGCAAATCGCGGTGCGGCGTGACGTCATCGAGTTTCTCCCTTGCGGCCGCGTCGTGTCGCGCGGTCCGCAGCTTGCATTGACTTTGGCGCGCGTTGTAACAAACAAATTCCGGCCCGGCCAGTGCGGCACACCCGCGCGCATCGCACCCGCGACCAAAGGATAATCCATGCCTGTCAAGGTCCACGCCCTCGATCATCTCGTCATCAACGTCGCAGATGTGAAGCGCTCCGCGGACTGGTACTGCAGGGTGCTGGGCATGGAGATCAAGGTGTTCGATCCGGGTCAGGGCAAGACGCCGCGCACCTCGCTGAGTTTTGGCGACCAGAAGATCAACGTGCGGCCGCGCGACGCCGACAAGGTGGAGTGGTTCACCGCGGACCACGAAACCGCTGGCAGCGACGATTTGTGCTTTCTCACTTCGGCGGCGCCCGCGGAGGTGGTCGCGCATCTCGGCGTCTGCGGCGTGGCGATCGAGGAAGGCCCGGTGGCCAAGCAAGGCGCACGCGGCACGCTGTGCTCGGTGTATTGCCGCGACCCCGACGGCAGCCTGATCGAGATTTCGTCGTATCAGGACAAGGACTGACCCGCGCGAATCCGTCATCCTGAGGAGCCGCGCTCTCGCGCGGCGTCTCGAAGGATGGCCGCGGGCACCGCGTAGCATCCTTCGAGGCTCGTCCGAGGTGCAAGTGCACCATCGGACGAGCACCTCAGGATGACGAGACATGATTTGATCGCGGCGGCGTCCGGTGGCAGAAATGCGGCCGAGAATGAAAAAGCAGCCAGTAAAGACTGCGCGGGAGGAGAGATGCTGAATTCGGAAAGTACGCCGAGCGTGTTTGGTTCGCCGCCTCAAAAAGAAAAGTTCGCGTTACGATCCGCCTGCGGCAAGGGACTTGCCGTTCTCGCAAGCTTGTGCCTCATCTTGTCGGTGAACGCCGCCTCGGCGCAAACCGCCGACACCGTGCTGTTCAACGGCAAAATCCTCACCGTCGACAAGGATTTCTCTGTCAGGCAGGCGCTGGCGATCGGCGGCGGCAGGGTGCTGGCGTCGGGCACCTCGGCGGCGATGAAGAAGCTGGCGGGTGACAAGCCGAGGTTGATCGATCTCGGCGGCCGCACCGTGATTCCCGGCCTCACCGACGGTCATATCCACGGCATCCGCGCCGCGCTGACGTTTGGCACCGAGGTGAACTGGATCGGCGCGACGACTCTGAAAGAGGCGCTGGAAAAAATCCGCCAGGCCGCGCAGACCCAGAAGCCGGGATCGTGGATCATCGTGGCCGGTGGCTGGACCGAGGAGCAGTTCGAGGAGAAGCGGCGCCCGACCGTGGCCGAGGTCACGGCGGCGGCGCCCGACAACCCGGTCTATATCCAGCATCTCTACGACTGGCTGCTGCTGACACCGAAGGCGCTCGCCGCGCTCAACATCCGCGATGACGCGGATATAGCGTCCGGCGGAAAATTCGAACGCGACAGCGCCAACAATCCGACCGGCATCCTCACCGGCAACGGCAATACGCTCGGCAAGATCTTCGACAGACTGCCCAAACCGACGCTTGACGAACAGGTCGATGGCTCGCGCAAGTTTTTCCGCGAGATGAACGGTCTCGGCATTACTGGCATTGTCGATGGCGGCGGCGTCAGCATGTACCCGGCCAATTACCAAGCGGTGTTCAAGCTGTGGCGCGACAAGCAGCTCACCGTGCGCGTGGCCTATCACCTCTGCGCGCCGACCCCCGGCTCGGAACTGAAGGATTTGCAGAATCTGACGCAATTGCTGCCGCCGGGATTCGGCGATTCCATGCTGCACTTCAACGGGCCCGGCGAAATCCTGATCTGGGCCGACTGGACCGACGGCGACATCACGCCCGACGGCAAGGCAAAACTCTACGACCTGCTGCGCTGGGCCGCGGGCCGTGGCTACACCATCCAGCTGCACTGGAATCCCGAGCGCACCGTGCACGATCTGCTCGACGTGATCGAGGCGGTGAACGACGAATATCCGGTGCGCAATTTGCGCTGGGCGGTGCTGCATCTGTACGGCGCATCCGAGGACAGTCTGAAGCGCATGAAACCGCTGGGGCTGATCTGGGGCGTGCAGGACGGTCTCTATTTCGGCGGCGAGCGGCTGCAGCGCGAGGTCGGCGCCGAGGCAGCGCTCCAATTGCCACGCATCGCAACGGCGTTCAAGCTTGGGCTCATGGTTACCGGCGGCACCGATGCGCACCGGGTGTCGTCCTACAATCCGTTCGTGGCGCTGCAATGGTACCTCGACGGCACCACCATCGGTGGAGCTCAAACCCGCGGCGATACCGAGGCCCCGAGCCGGCGCCAGGCGCTGGAAATGTACACCCGCAATTCGGCTTTTGCGGCGAATGACGACGACAAGCGCGGTACGCTGGAGCCGGGCAAGTTCGCCGATCTGGCGGTGCTGTCATCAGACTATCTGACGGCGCCGGTGAAGGAGATCGGGAGAATCAGATCGGTGCTGACGATGGTGGGCGGCAACGTGGTCCATGCAAGTCAGCCGTTTGCCAAACTTGCGCCCGGCAATTGAGCGCTTGCCTCGTCAAGGCGGGCATGTCCCGGCCATCCACGTCTTGCTTTGGGTGCGCGTTACAAAAGACGTGGATGCCGGGACGAGCCCGGGCATGACGCCTCATGAAACCGCATAAAAAAAATCCGCCGGAGAAAACCTCCGGCGGATTGTTGTTATCGCGTGAGCGGCGGACTTACGCCTTCGACATGTTCGCCTTCACCGCTTCCGTCGTGATCGGCAGCGAGCGGACGCGGGCGCCGCAGGCGTTGAAGATAGCATTGCCGAGCGCGGGCGCGATCACCGTCACCGCCGGCTCGCCGACACCGGTGGCTTTTTCGCCATTGGCGATGACGCTGACGGCGACTTCCGGCACCTGACTCATCCGCAGCGGCGTGTAGGTATCGAAGTTGGTCTGCTCGATGCCGCCATCCTTCAGCGTCGCCTTCTCATACATTGCAAGCGACAGCCCCCACAACGCCGCGCCCTCGACCTGGGCACGGATGTTGTCGGGATGCACCTGGGTGCCGACGTCGGTGGCCACGGTGAGCTTCTTCACCTTGACCTCGCCCGACGGCGCCACCGCGACGTGGGCCACGCAGGCGGTCCAGCTTGCGGTCGCGCGTTCCTGCGACGAGACACAGGCGACGCCCATGCCTTCGCCCTTGGGCAGCGCCTTGGTGCCGTATCCGGCCATGCCCATGGCGGCAAGCAGGGTGTTGCGCAGGCGTTGCGCGCCACCGTCGTTCTTGCCTTTGCCGTCCAGCAGCGCGATACGGAACTGGGCCGGATCCTTGCCGGCGGCATTGGCAAGTTCGTCGATCATGCTTTCCACCGCCCAGAAGGTCCAGCCCGGCGCCACCGACCGCAACTGGCCGGATGGGGTCGCGCTGTGCGCCATCTCGTTGAGGATGGCGCGGACGTTGTGGTTGGGCACGGAGTAGAAGAAATCCGCGCCGTTCACGGTGAACGCGTCGAGCGCGCCCTTCTTGTCGACCGAGGGCGACAGGAAATCGGGAATGCCCCAGCGCTTGGTCGGCCATGCTGAGACCACGTCGTGATTCATCGCGACCAGCTTGCCGTCGCCGTCCAGACCCGCCTTGATCTTCTGGAACGTCAAGGGCCGCGAAAAATCCATGGTCATGTCGTCTTCGCGCGAATAGATCACCTTGACCGGTTTGCCGACCGCCTTCGCGGCCTGCACCGCGGGCACCATCATGTCGGCGTCGAGACGCCGGCCGAAGCCGCCGCCCAGCCACATCTGATGCATCACGACGAATTTGGGATCGACCCCGGCAGCGCCTGCCGCGATCGCGCCGGAGCGCGTCGCGAACTGGTTACCGGAATAGATGTGCCAGATATCGCCCTTCAGTTCGGCCGTGGCATTCATCGGCTCCATCGGCGCATGGATGTTGATGCTGGTGGTGTACTCCGCCTCCAGCACCTTCGCCGCGGTGCCAAGGGCGGCCGCGGTATCCCCGTCCTTGACAAAGAACAGGCCGGAATCGTCCAGCGCCTGCAATCGTTTCGCCTCGTCGAGCAGCGACTGGCTCGACAGTTTTGCGTTCGGTCCGCCGTCATAGGTGACCTTGAGCGCTTCCGCGGCCTTCTTGGCATTGGAATAGGTGTTGGCTACCGCCACTACCCAGCCCGTCGTCGTGCCGGTCTTGTCGTCGAGCGTGACGGCTTTGATGAAGCCCGGCACTTTCTTGGCGGCACTGTCGTCGACCGATTTCACCGTCGCGCCATAGCGCACCGGCGGCATCACGATCTTGCCGTACACCATGCCCGGCAACATCACGTCGATGCCGTACTTGGCGGTGCCGTTGGTCTTCGACGGGATGTCGAGCTGCGGCACCGATTGGCCGATCATGGTGTATTGATCGGGAGTCTTCAGCTTGATCGCCTTGAGTTCGTCGGGCGTAAAGGTCTTGGTGGCCTTGCCGCTCTTGACGATGTCGGCGAACGTCATCGACTTCTTCGATTTCGCGTGCGAAATTACCGAATCCTTGACGGTGAGTTCGCCCGCCGGCACGCCCATTGCCGCCGCGGCGGCTTCGGTCAATGCCATGCGCCCCGCGGCACCCGCGCGGCTCATCGCATCGAAGTTCATCATCGTGCTCCAGCTGCCGCCGGTAATCTGCGCGCCGAGCACGGGATCGTTGAACTTCGGATCGTTGGAAGCGAGCTGGACCCGCATATCCTTCCAGTTCGAGCCGAGTTCCTCGGAGATGATCTGCGCCATGGTCGAGGCGATGTGCTGGCCCATGTCGGCCTTGCCGCAGGTGATCGTGACCAGACCGTCCGGCGCGATCGAATACCATACGCTGGGGTCGAAATTGCCGGCGGCGGCGAATGCCTGATCGGCGCCGAGCAAGCCGGGAACGGCCGAGTAGCCGAGCGCGAGGCCGGCTGTGGCAGAGCCCACGAGGAACGAGCGGCGCGACAGATCGGCGGGCTCGGCTTGAGTGATTTTCACGTGCGTATTCATGTCGGCCTCCGGTCGCCAGCGTTGGACGCAGTGCGCATGTCGGCGGCGGCGCGCAGGATCGCCTTCTGGATGCGCGAATAGGTCATGCAGCGGCAGAGATTGCCGTCCATGGCCGCAACCACTTCGTCTTTGGTCGGATTCGCGTTCTTCGAGAGCAGCGACGCCGCCTGCATGATCTGGCCGGACTGGCAGTAGCCGCATTGCGGAACCTGCTCGGCAATCCAGGCCTTCTGCAGCGGATGATCGCCCTTGGCGCTCAGCCCTTCGATGGTGGTGATCTTCTTGCCGGCGACATCGCTGACGGAGGTCTGGCAGGATCGCACGGCCTCGCCATTGACGTGGACCGTGCAAGCGCCGCAGAGACCGGCGCCGCAACCAAATTTCGTGCCGGTCATCTGCAATTGTTCGCGGATGACCCAGAGCAGCGGCGTATCACCCGCCGCCTCGACGGACATATTCCGTCCGTTGATATTAAGACTAGGCATTTTCTCTTCCCCTCCGGTGCATGAAGCCGCTTACGGCGGCAACTCACTTGTGGGCTAAGCCGCGACACCCACCGGGTCGATGCCGCGACGAGGCGCAGAATGAGCGCGTTCCAATCTGGAAGCAATTCAAATTGGAATTGTTCGAAGAGAATAAATTTGGAAAAGATCTGTTGTGCGTTGCGGCATTTCCTATCCGTGAATGGATCGCTACAATAAGGTTGAAAAACAGCCAGGAATTCACGATGCCAAAACTCAACCGTGACGGCGTCAACATCTATTACGAGATTCATGGCAGCGGCCCGCCGCTGCTGCTGACCCACGGCTATTCGTCGACCTCCGCAATGTGGCAGGGCCAGATCGAGGCGCTGTCGAAGCATCACCAACTCGTGTTGTGGGACATGCGCGGCCACGGCCAGTCCGATTATCCCGACGATCCCGCAGCTTATAGCGAGGCACTGACGGTCGGCGACATCGCCGCGCTGCTGGACAAGGTCGGCGCTACCAGCGCCATTGTCGGCGGGCTGTCGCTGGGTGGCTACATGTCGCTGGCGTTCTATCGCGCATATCCGGAACGGGTCCGCGCGCTGCTGATCATCGATACCGGCCCCGGCTTCAAGAAGGACGAGGCCCGCGACGCCTGGAACAAGCGCGCGCATGAGACCGGCGACCGCTTCGAGCGCGATGGCCTCGAGGGTCTGAAATTAGCCAGCCGCGAGCGATCCAGCGTGGTTCATCGCGATGCGTCGGGGCTGGCACGCGCCGCACGCGGCATGCTGACCCAGCGCGATGCCGGCGTTATCGAAACGCTGCCGCACATCAAAGCGCCGGCGCTGGTGGTGGTCGGCGCCGACGACACGCCGTTCCTGGCCGCCTCCGACTATATGGCGGCGAAAATTCCAGGTGCGAAGAAGGTGGTGATCCCCGCCGCCGGCCACGCCGCCAATATCGACCAGCCGCAGGCCTTCATCGATGCCGTGCTGCCGTTTCTGGATAGCCTTCCAGCCGCGGCTTCAGACGAAAGGGCCGCGTCATGAGATGGCTTAATGCAGCGGCGTTATCGATTGTAATTTCGAGCACAGCTTTTATGGCTGCGCACGCGGGGGAATTCGTGCCGTTCACCGGGCCGGGCTCTCCCCCTTTCACCGCGACGCTGTCGAACAATACGCCGCTGGTGTTCGGCATGGGCGAGGAAGACGCCGCCCGCGCGCTGGGTGCGCCACTGAACTACATCAGCGGTCGGCCCGGCGACGAAATCTACCTCGCAATCCGCGACATCGGCGGCAGCGGATTTTTCAACCGCAAGGACCGGCTCTATCTGCAGTTCCGCCGCGGCCGCCTCACCGGCTGGAAGGGCGATTGGGGCCGCAACTGGATGTGGCAATAACGCCGCCTCCGAATTCCGCTTCAATCCCGACAACAGATGTTCAATGCACATAAGGATCAACCATGGGACACGACATCACGCTGACGGCCTCGGACAATTTCAAACTGGGCGGCTATCGCGCCGACCCTTCCGGCGCGCCGAAGGCGGCGGTGGTGGTGATTCAGGAAATCTTCGGCGTCAACCATCACATCCGCGCGGTTTGCGACCGCATCGCGGCGCAAGGTTATGTCGCCATCGCGCCGTCGATCTTCGACCGCATCGAACCGAATTTCCAGTGCGGCTACACCCCGGAGGAAGTCGCGATCGCGCGCAAGTTCGTGGCCAATCCGGATTGGGCCGCGATGCTGCGCGATACCCAGGCCGCGATCGACGTGGTGAAAAATGTCGGCCCGGTCGGGATTGTCGGCTTCTGTCTCGGCGGCAGCGTGGCCTATGCCGCGGCGACCAAACTATCGGGCCTGACGGTCGCGATCGGCTATTACGGCGGCGCCATCGTGCGCTTCGCCGACGACAGGCCGACAGTGCCGACGCAGCTGCATTTCGGCGAGAAGGACGCCGGCATTTCCCTGAGCGATGTCGAGATCATCAAGTCCAAGCGGCCCGAGGTCGAAATCCACGTCTATCCCAATGCCCAGCATGGTTTTAATTGCGAGGAGCGTGCGAGTTATGACAAGGCGAGCGCCGACATCGCGCGGGCGCGAAGCCTTGAGTTTTTCAGGAAGCATCTGGGGTAACAGCTATCGTGCCCCGGACGCGGCGCAGCGCGCAGCACTTGCGAAGCGGTGCGCTGCAGAGCCGGGGCCTAGCTTACTTAGAAGAAAGCGGGTCCCGGTTCTGCGAAGCAACGCTTCCAAGAGCTACGCGCTGCATCGCGCCCGGGACACGAGGGCGTCAGAACCAGCGCTCGCCGACGAGCACGGTGTCGCCGGGGCTGAGCGGAGTGCCCAGCGGCACGATCGCGCGTACCGAACCGCCGGCATCCGTATGCGTCAGCGTAACCCGGTCGCGCCTGGCGCGCGGCGAGAAGCCGCCGGCGATGGCGACCGCACTCTCCACGCTCATGTTGGGCACGTAGGGATATTGGCCGGGGGCTGCGACCTCGCCAAGAATGAAGAACGGCCGGTAGGCCTCGATCTCGACCGCGACCGATGGTTCGCGAATATAGCCGTTGCGCAGCTTGCCGGTGATCTCGGTGGCAAGGCCCGCAGGCGTTCGACCGCGCGCGGTCACCGCGCCGATCAGCGGCATGGTGATGGAACCGCCGGCATCGATGGCATAGGTGTTGGTGAGGCCTTCCTGGCCGTAGACCACGATACGCAATCTGTCGCCGGCATCGAGCCGGTAGGCGGCATCATAGGCCACCGCCATCGGCGCCGCATATACAGCCGGAGCCGGCGCCGCATAAGCGCGCCGGGGAGCGGTGGCAAAACTGGAGCGGAGCGCGCTGATGGCGCCGCCGGAATTCGCAACTGGCGTATAGGCCGGCGCGGCGCTAGTCGGCTGGCCGTAAGCCATCGAGTCGAGGCTGCCTTGCGGCTGCACCGTTGCGACAGGCGCGGCCCTGCGCATGCAGCCCGACAA
>Ga0210392_10000059_pt1 | contig 99694 bp, 89 predicted proteins | sample IncBWC30OmetaG_FD_161057 | JGI IMG/M metagenome (GOLD analysis project Ga0210392, IMG submission 161057) | Forest soil microbial communities from Barre Woods Harvard Forest LTER site, Petersham, Massachusetts, United States - Inc-BW-C-30-O ... | reverse complement strand
GCTCGGGCCGGCGGCGCTCTATGAGTTCCTCATCGGCCAGGTGCAGGAAGTTTATCGTCTCCAGGGTGTGACGATCAACGACAAGCACATCGAGATCATCATCCGCCAGATGCTCCGCAAAGTCCGCATCACCGATCCGGGCGACAGCGAGTATTTCTGGGGTGAGCAAATCGATCGCATCGCGTTCCTCGCTGACAACAAGCGCCTCGACGAAGCCGGCGGCAAACCCGCCGAAGCCGAGCCGATCCTGCTTGGCATCACCAAGGCCTCGCTCGAGACGGAGAGCTTCATCTCCGCCGCCTCGTTCCAGGAAACCACGCGCGTGCTCACCGACGCCGCCACGCTCGGCAAGGTGGACATGCTCAAGGGCTTCAAGGAAAACGTCATCATGGGCCATCTCATCCCCGCGGGCACGGGCCTGCCGTCCCACCGCCGGCTGCGCATCAGCCTGCCGTTTGGCGCCGACGTCCCGGCCGAGGAACCCGCCAAGGCGACGGAGGCCGGTTGACCGGCCTCCGAACGTCCAACATCCAACATTGAACGTCCAACATCGAAGTCAGATCAAGGCATCGATCCTTTATTTCTCGTAGGTCGGGGTTTAACCCCGACACCTCGGGCATAAAGCCTGACCGACAGGGGAAGCTCACTTCAAGAAGCCGCGGACAACACCGCGGCTTCTTTTATGAGGTAGGGCCCGTTGCCCCATGGCTCGCCGAAGCTTTTGCAAAGGCGGCTCAACGGGCCGAAACCTCCGCGCGCTCAAATCCTACTTGGGCGTCTTGTCACGCCGTAGCCTTGGCGAAGGCGGATGGATGTTGAACCGTGTCCTTCGAAGCCTTGGCGAAGAAGGATGTTCGCGGGGCGTCCGCCCCGCGTTTTTTCTTGTCTCTACTCGGCTCATGGAGATGATAGTAATTCCTCCCGCCAAAAATCATTTGTTGAGCCTAGCTCCGAATGATTTTATCGCCCGGCCTTAAAGGTCGGGCGATTTTTTGTGGAGTTTTCCCCCGGATGGTGCGGATGAGCCCGGATGAATTCCGGTAGTTGCCACGGTTGATAAAGTGGTAACAAGATCCTTCGAACTGGATACGCAGCTTTCTCGCCATCGATCCAGCTTAACAGCAAATTTCAACCGCCAGCCCACTAATTTTACATGATTAATAAAGTAGAGGCCCGACCCCTTCGGATCACCCACGTTTCATTATGGTTTCGCACACGCTGGGTCGCTCTGGTATTTGGGCTGCTCTTGCTAGGGTTCGCCCATCAATACCAAATGCAACACCTGGTTATGAGCCAACATTGGCGAGTCTGGCATTTTACCATAGCGGGGCTGGGCAGCGCCCTGGTTCTGCCGTGGTGCTCTTCCATACAAAATCTTTGTTGGAAACCGTTGCAAAGTTTGACAGCCGTAATTGCCCGTTGGTCTTACTCTCTTTATCTGGTGCATTCTATATTTATCACTCTCGCAATAGAATGGGTTATTCCGCATCTAAAAAAATTCCCGGGTTTAAACTGGGAAGTTGCCATCGTAACCTGTGGCTGCAGTTTTGCCTTTGCCGCGTTTTTATATCGCTGGGTGGAAAAGCCAGCCATGAATCTGCGCGATCGATGGAACCTGTCTAAACAGAGGCAACCAATAGCTGGGCCGATCCGAAGGGGTCGGGCTGAGGTTGCTGCAATTTAAATGAACCCACGAGCCAACCATAGTGGGGCGCGGGCCACATGCCAGTTGCGCGGCTTTTAGGAAGGCGGCGTTAGGGACAGGTCTAAAAATCGAGAAGCCGATCCGAGGGGGCAGGGGCTCAATGGTTGGAATTTTGGCTGGATGGCTGAAAACGCTGCTATCCTGAAGGCATGGCGCTAAGACCTAACCGGGACGGTATTCATGCGGATACGGCTCCCATCTTGACTTTGGAATTTTGTGAAACATAATTGTTCACAATGAAAACAGCCTCGGTTCGGGAAATCCGTCTCGCCTTTCCTTCTGTGCTTAAGGCCATCAAGGACGGGGAAACCGTGGCTATTACGTCCCGGCGCAAGGTCGTAGCGACCCTCTGCCCGCCGCCGCGATCGCCAGCCAAGCAGCGTCCCTGGGCCGATGTCGATGGCTGGCTGGCATCACAGCCAAAGCGGACGCTCAACGTGGCGGCAATATTGTCGGATGACCGCAATGACATACGCTGACGCTTCTTTTTTAGCGTCGCTTTGCCTGAGCGATAGCAATTCGGCCGCGGCGGTGGCATTTGTGAAAAGCCGCCGCCAACCGCTTGCCCTCACTGTGCTCCAGCGGCACGAACTGCGTAATGCCATTCGTTTGGCGGTTTTTAGGACAAGGAATACCTCGTCGCCAGTCACCGAGGCCGACGCGCATGCGGCTCTCGCCCGAATGGATACGAATATTGCCTCGGGTAGTTTTGTGGAACATCCCTTGCCTTGGAGCGAGGCGATGGCCGAAGCTGAACGCCTCGGCAGCGCACATACCATGACCCTTGGCATCCGAGGGATGGATCTACTGAACGTGGCTGCGGCTGTCGTGACGAAATCCCGAATTTTCGTGACGTTCGATTCACGTCAGCGAGCCATAGCTCAAGCCGCAGGTCTCAAAGTGTTTCCCTGACCAAACGGCGGCAAACAATAGAGGGCAATGGCCACATGCCAATTGCCCGGCTTTTTTATAAAAGCGTCGCTGGGCAGCGTTTGCTCACTGTGCCATTGGCCAGATTGATCCTAACGGCTATGTCGTGCGCGGTGGTCTTTTGTGGCTAGACGGATCGCGAGCAGCAGGGCCAGCGCGAGGTAAAAGCCATCGCTGAGCGCGCCGCCACCACCACCTCCGCCGGAAGCCGGGGCTGGAGAGGCGGCGGGAGTGGGGGCGGGGCTGGCTGGCACGGTGCCGAGCGCTGACGCGAGGTTGGTGATATTCGGGCTGCCGAGCCCCGTGCACAAATCATAGCCGGAACCCGCGGAATAGGCTCCGTTGTTCCCGCTGGTGATATCGTTGAAGGCGGAGCTGCCGTGGAGCGGGTAAACTATCGGGCCGAGGAGCCCGACGGGAGAGTTCCCGGCAATGGCGCGCGCCTGGTTCAGGATGGCCACGATTCCACCCCAGACCTGAACGGAGAGACTCGTGCCACCAACTGCGAAGTCCCCGCCATTTGAGACGACAAGCGCACTGGGACCGGAATTGGTCCCTTGAATAATGGAAGACCAAACGATGGAGACATCGGGCACGCAGCGGTTTGCATTGGCGAGGACCGAGCCTCCGTCGGTCTGCCAGCTGGGCCGCGCGAAGAATTGCGATATGCCTCCTCCCGTGGCCAAATTGCCGCCGCTTGGGATCGTGCTGAAGGCCGTCTCACCTGCATAGGAAAAGGTGTTCGGGGTAAGGATCAATGAGGTTCCCCCGACTCCGGCGACGTTCGGATCGCTGGCGGGATATTCCGCCTGAAGCGGATTCGACGTGCTGTAGGTCCCGGTGCTACTATTCGGATTCGAGCCTCCGTCCCCGGAGGCAAAAAGCACGGTAATGCCGGCGTTAGCCATCTGCAAAAAAACCTGGCTGTCAGCCTGCATGGTCGAGTTTGAGAAACCACTCTCCACGCCACCCACGCTGACCGAAGCAACCGTGATGTTGTTGGTCGTGGCGTCGGCCAAAATTTGGTTACAGGCGGCGATGATGGACGTATTGCTAAGGCTGGGGATCGCATAAAGCCGGACTTTGGCGCCTGGGGCGATGGCGCTTGACCATTCGCTATCCAGCGCGGACTCGACGGCGTCGGCGCTTTGGCTCGTGGGTGTCGGCCCGCCGTTGACGGAAATAGTGGTGAAGTTCGCCGTTGTCGCGGTGCTTCCAACGGTGGAGTAAAACGTAGTGAGATCAGAGGTATGCACCGTTGCGCCCATGATGATGGCGATCGTCTGGCCGGCGCCGTTGAGCGTGCCTGGTGAATTATATGCGGCGAGAATGTCGGCTGGCGCAAGAAACTGGGTCCCCGAGACGGTGATGACGTTCGGTTCGAACTGGACATTGGGATGCATCCGCAGATGCGGCTGCAGGCCGTCGATTGCGAGGACGGCCCCGGAGAGCTCCTCAGGCAGGTTGGGGGCGCTGATGGCCGAGGTAAACTCCCCGTCGACCGTGGCCACCCGGGCGAAGTTGACGCCCATGGCATGCTCGATCCGGGAGACCGTGCCGCTGGCGAAAATGTTCGTGTGGTTCGGGTCCTCCATCGTGATCTGGAATCCCTGTCCCTTGAGCCAGGCTTCCATGGCGGCGTAGTCGGCGGCCGAGGGCAGGTATCGCGCCGCCATGACGTCGGGCGCGATCCGCTCGCCATGGGCGACCCGGTTTTCGAGTTCCACAAAGTTCGGCATCTTGAGCGAAACGGAAAATGACAGGATTTCGTTGTGCTCCGATGCCTTGAGGGTTCGCCGCATCACGAGCGCGCTGCGGTCGGAGGCGATCTCCACAATCGATTCGCTGAAGCAGTGCCTGGCTCCGGAAAAGGCGGGAGCGGGCACGGCGGAAATGGCCGTCAGGACGACTGCGGCCAGAACTGCCGAGCGCGAGCCAGGGAAGTTGCGAGATTTGGGATTACTCACGAGTACCTTGGATAACCGGGCAAAATGAACAGTTTGTTTTTATCCAGCGGAGTCAAATCATGTCGAATTTTGAGATAGCTTCCGGCGCCGTGCGTGTCGCATGCTCGGGCTGGCGCTCGTGTGAGCCCACCGCTGCCTTGACCGAAAAACCACCCACCATCGCCTACTTTTTCACGACGTTTCCGAAATCCACGGAGACGTTTCTTCAGCGTGAAATCATCGGCATGCAGGCGCGTGGCGCGGACCTGCGGATCTATTCGTTGCACGGCGGCGGGGGAGAATTCCGCGGCCTGCGCGTCGAACGGTTTTCAAAATGGCGGCTGGTGGAATTGATTTGGAAAATCCCGTTCGAGTCCGCACGCCGGCCGGGCGTGCTGGGCGAATTGCTGCGCGGCCTGGCCACGCGGCGGGCACGGTCGTGGATTAATTTCTGGGAGAACATGCTCGGCGCGGGCTTCGCCTGTGTTTATGCGCGGCATTTTCGGAAAAATCCGCCCGCGCTCATCCATGCCGCCTGGAGTGGGGCGCCGGCCACGGCCGCGTGGATCCTCTGGCGCATCAATGGCCAGCGCTACAGCGCCGCCGCGCACGCTTACGACATTTATGAGCACGGTGGCGACTGGTGGCTGCGCGAAAAGCTCCTGCCCGCCGCCTTCGTGCACACGTCCACCGAGATGGGCCGGCGCGCGCTGATCGAACACGGCGTGCCCGCCGAAAAAATTGCGTGCATCCGCCGCGGCCTTGATGCGCTGCCGCCGCTCAAGCCGCTGCGCATGCCGCGCACACCGTTGCGTCTCATCTGCGTGGCCCGCCTGGTCGAAAAAAAAGGACTAAGTCACCAGCTTCGCCTCTATGCCGGGCTGCGCGACGCAGGTTTTGCCTTTGAAGCGCGCATCGCCGGCGACGGACCGCTCCGTGGGGAACTCGAAACGCTGGCGCGTGAACTGCGCCTCACCAGCCGCGTGGTCTTCACCGGCCATCTGCCGGAGCAGGAAATTTTGGAGCAACTCGCGTGGGCCGATGTGCTCATTCACACCGGCATTGTCGCGCCCAGCGGTGACCGCGACGGCTTGCCCAACGTCATCCCCGAGGCGATGTCCGCCGGTGTGCTGGTGGTCACCTCGCCGGCGGCCGCCACGACCGAGGCGGTGACCGATGGCGTCACGGGCCTGGTCGCCTCGGTGGACGAATCCGAGGTGTGGCTGACCGCGCTGCGCCGCCTTGCCACTGACGATGCGTTTGCCGAGTCCTTGCGCATGGCTGCGCACCGCTGGGTTGAAGAAAATTTCGATGCGCGCAAGAATGCCGCCCGCATCTTCGCGAAGTTCGAGCAGGCCATCTTAACCCCGGATTTAAACCGTATTAACCACTAATGCACACTAATGAGCACTAATAAGGCGCCCGATCATACGGAAATAAGATTTTACCCTACAACAGCTACAGTAGCTTTCATATTCTGTTATTAGTGCCGATTAGTGTGCATTAGTGGTTAATCCTTCCCCATGATTTTTTTCGACGTAACCAAATCCGCCTCCGCCGGCCATCGCTCCGGCCTCACGCGGGTAAGTACGCGCTTGCGCGACGAGCTTGGTGCAGCCGTGCAGCCAATCGTATGGACCGATTGGAACCGCGCTGCGGCAAAGGATGACTGGTTCTTCACCTGCGAACTTTTTTCCGAGGCCGAGCGGCCCGGATTATGGGAGTTCTTGAAGAATCCGCCATGCCGGCTGGCGGCGATGTTTAACGATGCCATCCCGCTCAAGCTGCCGCATGTCACCTGGCCGCACAGCGTGGCGCGGCATCCCGAATACCTGAAAATGCTCGCGAGCTTCGACCGGGTGCTGGCCATCTCCGAGGCGAGCCGGCACGAGCTGGTGGAATTCTGGCGCTGGCAGGGCGTGGAACCGCGGGCAAAAGCTGAAACAATTTTGCTCGGGGCAGATTTCGACGGCGCGCCGCGAGCTGTTCAACTTTCAACTTTCAACTCTCAACCTTCAACTTTGCTGTGTGTGGGGATCATTGAGCCGAGAAAAAACCAAACCTTCCTGCTTGAGGTGTGCGCGGAGCTGTGGCGCGAGGGCCTGGCATTCGAATTGCACCTGGTCGGCCGCGTGAATCCACATTTTGGCCGGCCGATTGCGAAAAAAATAAGATCGTTGCAGAAGGAGTTTACCGGACTGCATTTTCACGAGGCGGCGGATGACCGGACGGTGGGGGAGCTTTACGGAAGGGCGCGCGCGAATGTTTATCCAACCCTGGCCGAAGGCTGCGGCCTGCCGCTGCTGGAATCGCTCTGGCGCGGCGTGCCGTGCGTGTGCAGCGACCTGCCGGTGCTGCGCGAGAATGCGGATGCCGGCGGCTGTCTCGCGGTCGCGCCGAACGACATGGCGGCCTGGAAATCGGCTTTGCGTGCCATCCTGACCGACCCCGCGGTCGGGCAAAAGCTCCAAGCCGAGGCCGCCGCGCGGACTTTGCCCCGTTGGGCCGACACCGCGGCCGCGCTGCGCGCGGCGTTGGGGGCCTGAAAGCAAAAACGGGTTTACTGCATCGGCTTCGTTCTCGTACTCATTCTCGTAATCGTTCTCAACCGAAGCATACCGGAGAACGAGAACGATTAAGAGAACGAGAATGATTTGGTTTATCTAGCGGGCGCCCTTCGAGGGCGGTCTCAGATCTTCTTCATGGCGTAGGCCATCGCATCGCCGATTTTGTCAATCTGCTCGTCGGTATGCATGGCGGAGACGGCGGTGCGGATGAGATCTTTTCCCGCGGGCACGGCCGGGGAAATGGACATGACGGTGAAGACATTTTTCTCGAGCAGCGCCCGCCAAAACATGTAAACGCGTTCCTTTGAGCCCAGCACGATGGGAACGGCGGGGGTCTCGCTGTCCCAGGTATCCAGGCCAAGGCCCTTGAGGATGGCCCGGTAGCGATGGGTGTTTTTCCAGAGGCGCTCAAGGTGCTGCGGCTCGGTTTGCATGATCTCGAGGGCCGCTTCGGCACAGGCGGCCTGGCTGGGGCTGAGCGCGGCGCTGAAGATGGTCTGCTTCGAGTGCGAGCGCAGGTACTCGATGACATCGCTCGAGGCGGCGACGAAGCCGCCGGTGCTCGCGAGCGATTTCGACAGGCTGCCGCAAATGACATCGACGCGGTCGTTGAGCTTGAAATGATCCACCGTGCCGCGGCCTTCACGGCCGAGCACGCCGAAGCCGTGGGCGTCGTCCACCACGCTGAAGCAGCCATAGGCGTCGGCGACTTCCATGATTTCGGGCAGGCGGCTGATGTGGCCTTCCATCGAATAAACTCCTTCGACCACGAGTATCTTTGGAGCGACGGAGTCGAGCGTGGCGGCGACGGAGCGGAGATCGTCGGGATTGTTGTGGGAAAAGCGTTCGGCCGAGGCCGTGGAGAGGCGGATGCCGTCCCACAGGCAGGAGTGGATATTCTTATCAGCGAGGATCAAGTCGCCCTTTTGGGCAAAGGCGGCAATGCTGGAGAGGCAGGACAAGTAACCGGCGGAGTGCACGTGACAGGCCTCGCGTCCGAGAAAGGCGGCGATTTTTTCCTCGAGGCGCAGGTGGTAGGCGCGTGAACCATTGGACGGGCGGGCCCCGGTCGTGCTCGAACCCCACTCGAGCAGGGCGGCGCGGCCGGCCTCGATGACTTTCGGGTGGAACGACAGCCCGAGGTAATCGTTGCTCGAAAGCATGATCATATCGCGCCCGTCGAGGCGGACATCCGTGCCGCGCTGGGCGTCGATGGCGTGGTAAAAGGGTGCGTATTTCAACCGCATCTTGGTCGCGGGATCATCGCGGCAGCGGTCGAGCAGGGCTTTTTTGTTTTTGGAGAAAAGGGAGAACGCCATGTGGTACTAGTAAAAAGTAACAGGTAACAAGTAACAAGTAACAAAAGCCGCGGCGGCCGCGGGAGGAAGTACCAAGTGTCAGGTTACAAGTATCAAGAACTCCCGACCTTTAATTTGCGATTGTTCGCTTGGTTTTCTTTGGGATTTGCCGTGTCCTCCATAGCCCCCTCGACTGGCTCGGGGCCTTGAGTTTGTCGAAACGGCTCGGAGAGCGACAGAGGAGCGTCTGGAAATTGGGATTTTTCCGCGGCCGCTGCGTGCTCTTGTTACTTGGTACTTGTTACCTGTCACTTCATCCGCCGGGACAGTGTGGTTATCCAGGCGGAAAGTTCAGCGGCGTAGGCGCTCCACGATTTGAAGGTACGGGCGCGCGCCTCATCCGCGAGTGCGGCGAGGTTGGCTGGGTTTTCCAGCAGCCGCTTGATGGCCGTGGCGAGCGAACCGGCGTCCACCGAATCAAGCGCGGCACAGCCGCCGCCGCGCGCGGCCTCGCCGAGCGCGCCACGGCCGGAGCACACACAGGGTTTGCCATGCGCGAGGCTCTCAAGCACGGGCAGGCCAAAGCCCTCCATGAGCGAGGGATAAACGGTGAACTGACATGCCTCGTACGCGGCGATGACCGTGGCGTCGTCCACCGGGCCGCTGTAACGCAGCGGCCGGCCGGCGGCCTTGAGCGCGGCGATTTTATCGAGGGCGGCGCGGCCGGTTTGCGGATGCGTGAGGCCGATGAGATGCAGCTCAAAAGACAGGCCGCGCGCCCAGAGCTGCTCGCAGGCGTCAAGCAGTGCGAGGTGGTTTTTGCGGCCTTCGACGCTGCCGACGCAGAGCACGGTTGAAAGTTGAGAGTTGAGAGTTGAAAGTTGAGAGAGGTGGGGCCGCGCCGGAAGACTTAGGCCGAGGGGAATGGTTTGCACCGGCGGCGGGTTGCTCACGCCGAGCCACTTCCAGTAATCGAGCAACGATAGACGCGAGTCCTCGGAGACGGCGGCGATGCCGTCGAAGGCGAGCAGCTCGCGCAGATAGGAGGGGAAGCGTGCGACGGTTTTTGCCGGCGTCAGCTCGGGCAGCTTGAGGGCGATGGCGTCGTGGAAGAGGGCGGCGCGCGGACCGCCGGCTTGGGCGAAGAGCGCGGGCAGCGCGGTGGCCACGCCGGGCGAAAAAATTTCCGGGACGAGGAGGCTGGTGGAAGGCGAGAGGCAAGAGGCAAGAGGCGAAGGGCGGCCGAGGCGGCGGCGAAGGGTGCCGCGAAGGCGGGCGCGCCACGGCCAGCTTGCGCCGCGCGAGGTGGAGGCGGCTTGGGCCGAGAGATTTTTTTCCTCCCACGGCTCAAGGGTCCGCCACGTTTTCTGCCAGGGGTCGAAGCAGATGGCGGTTTCGCCGCCCTGGGCGCAAAGCGCGGCGTGAAGCTGGCGGGCGACACGCTGGATGCCGGTGCGCGCCTGCGTGTGGCTGGTATGGGTAAGATCGAGGAGAAGCATCGTGGCCGGGCGATCAATTACGCCGCCACAGATTGTATTTCAGGATCACATAGAAGGCGCGGACGCCATCCTTCCACCCGATTTTCTTTCCCTCGGCATAGCTGCGGCCGAAGTAAGAGATGCCGACTTCGTAAATGCGGCAGCCACGGTGCGCAACCTTGGCGGTGATTTCCGGTTCAAACCCAAAGCGGTTTTCCTCGATGGTGATGCTTTGAATGATTTCGCGGCGGAAAACTTTGTAGCACGATTCCATATCCGTGAGGTTGATGTTGGTGAACATGTTTGAAAGCAAGGTAAGGAAGCGATTGCCGACCATGTGCCAGAAGTAGGCCACCCGGTGCGGCCGGCTGGACTGGAAGCGCGAGCCGATGACCACATCGGCCATGCCGCGTTCGATTGGCTCGATCAGCAGGGGATACTCCGTTGGGTCATATTCGAGATCGGCATCCTGGATGATGACGATGTCGCCCGTGGCCGCCCGAATGCCGGTGCGCAGTGCGGCGCCCTTGCCCTGGTTTTTTTCGTGAAAAATAATTTTATCCGCCTGGCCGGCGCCCGGTCCCTGCAGCCACTCGCGCGTGCCGTCGGTCGAGCCATCATCCACCACGATCAGCTCCACCGGGCCGGCGGGTGAGCGCCGCACGGCCTGGAGCAGTTCGGCGATGGTCTGGCTTTCGTTGTAACAGGGGACGACGACGGAGATGGTCACATTAATTGGGGTTTAACGTTATATCATGTGGCATTGGGGGCCGTTGCCGATATTTTTCACGCTTGCTAGCCTTCGATCGTGGTCTTGAGGCGGCGGGCCAGAAGATCGCAGGAACGGCCGGTGGCGGCCCAGGCGAGAGCCAGGCACAGCCGCGGGCCGTTGAAGCGCCACGGGCGATTCCAGTATCGTTGAAGATAAACAAGGCCGCGATTGCGAAAGCTCGCCTCGCGTCCCCAGCGAGCCATGAACAGGCGGAAGTTTTCATCGTCTTTGGCGTGCCGGGTGGGCGAAGCGCTCAAATGATGCAGGACATGGCTGTGATTGGCCACATAATGGCGGAACCCGGCGCGCCCGAGCCGCAGGCAGAGGTCGATGTCCTCAAAGCCGTTGCGGTAGGCCGGGTCGAAGCCACCATGCCCATTGAAGACCTCCGCCCGCACCAGCCAGCAGGCCGCGGTGACCGCACGATAACGCGAGTAGGCTCGGGTAAACCAGAGGCGACTGGAGTCGTTGATGGGACGGCCAAGCAGATCGAAGCGCACACCGCGATGATCCAGCGCCTGGGTGCCGGGAAGAAACTGGCAATTGCCGATGATGCCGGCATGGGGCCGGTGCGCAAAGCCGTCCAGCATCGGCGGCAGCCAACCGGGCAGGAGCACGAGGTCGTTGTTGAGCAGGGCGAGAAATTCGCCGCGAGCCAGCGCGGCGCCGCGGTTGTTGGCGGCGGCGTAGCCAAGGTTTTTTTCGTTCAGCACCACGCGAATTGACGGATCGGTGAGCGTGGCGAGCCACTCGCGGGTGCCGTCGGTCGAGCCGTCGTCCACCAGGATGATTTCGTGCGCCAAGCCGGGCGGGAGCGTGGCCTGCAGGCTCGCGAGCATGGCCTGCGTGAGCGGCAGGCAGTTGTAGAGCGGAGTTATGACGGAAAGTTTCAAGCCGGCTGAGAGTAAAAAGCTGGCGAAGTCTCTCAATCTTCAACGGTCAATTCTTAACCTTCGTTTCAGCGAGCATGCGCACCAGATACTGGCCATAGGCGGATTTGCCGAGTTTCTTGATATTGTCTTCGAGTTGCGTGCGGTTGATCCAGCCTTGGGTCCAGGCGATTTCCTCGGGGCAGGCGATTTTCAAGCCCTGCCGGTTTTCGATGATGCTCACGAATCTCGCGGCTTCGAGCAGGGAATCATGGGTGCCCGTGTCGAGCCACGCCGTGCCGCGGCCCAGGAGCTCAACCTGAAGCTTGCCCGCTTCCAGGTAGAGGCGGTTGAGGTCGGTGATCTCGAGTTCGCCGCGGGCAGAAGGTTTGAGGCTGCGCGCGAGCGGGACGACCTCGCGGTCGTAGAAATAGAGGCCGGGAACGGCGTAGTTGGATTTTGGAGCCTTGGGCTTTTCCTCGAGCGAAAGCACGCGGCCGTCGGGCGCAAACTCGACCACGCCGTAAGCCTGGGGATCGCTCACGTGGTAGCCAAAGATGGTGGCACCGCTGGTGCGCGCGGCGGCCGTGGCGAGGGCTTTAGAGAAATCATGGCCGTAGAAAAGGTTGTCGCCGAGCACGAGAGCGGAAGGCGAGTCACCGATGAAATCGGCGCCAATCAGGAAGGCTTGGGCGAGGCCGTCGGGGCTGGGTTGCTCCGCGTAGGCAAAAGACAGGCCGAACTGGGAGCCGTCGCCCAGCAGCCGTCGGAAGAGCGGCAGGTCCTGCGGCGTGGAGATGATCAAAATCTCGCGGATGCCCGCGAGCATAAGCACCGAGAGGGGATAATACACCATCGGTTTGTCATAGACGGGCATGAGCTGTTTGCTCACGGCAATGGTGAGGGGATAGAGCCGCGTGCCGGAACCGCCGGCCAAAATGATTCCGCGGCGGGTCGAGGCGAGAGGCGAGGGGCGAGAGGCGAGAGGTTCAGACATGGGAGGAGCGGGCTTTGATGAGACCACGAAGCATCTTGGCGACTTCTTCGCAGAGTAAGTCCAACTCGGCGAACTCTTTTTCAGGCAGCAGGCCGATCTGGCGGCAAAGATCGAGTTGGGAGCGGAGTTCAGCGACGGATCCTTTGGCCATGTGAAAGAACCGGACTGAATCTTTGTCGGTATCGCGCTCATCTCCTTCAGCGATGTTGCTGGAAACGCTCACCGCAGCTCGACGCATCTGATCGATGAGCCCAAACTCGCGGGCGAAGCCATCTGTTCGTGTGATCTTATAAACGCAGACAGCCAATGCCTGGCTCTTTTGCCAAACCAACAGGCTTTTAAAACCGCCGCGACTCATGTCTCTAGCCTCTCGCCTCTAGCCCCTTGCCTCTCGCCTGTGGCACCGCCCCGAGCCTCTCACGCGCATAGCGCGTGGCCGTAATATCGGCGCACCAGGAGCGATGGGCGAGATACCAGTCCACGGTTTTTTCGAGGCCGGTGGAAAAATTCTCACTTGGGCGCCAGCCGAGTTCGCGCTGGAGTTTTGCGCAATCGATGGCGTAGCGGCGGTCGTGGCCCGGCCGGTCGGCCACAAACGTGACTTGCGCGGCGTAGGATTTTCCATCGGCACGCGGGGACTTCTTGTCGAGGAGCGAGCAGATGAGTTTCACGACCTCGAGGTTGGGCTGCTCGTTGAGCCCGCCGATGTTGTAAGTCTCGCCGATGCGGCCGCGTTGCAGCACGAGCCAGATGGCGGCAGCGTGGTCCTCGACATAGAGCCAGTCGCGAACTTGCAGGCCGTCGCCGTAAACGGGCAGCGGTTTGCCGTCGAGGGCGTTGAGGATGATGAGCGGGATGAGTTTTTCCGGAAAATGATACGGGCCGTAGTTATTCGAGCAGTTGGTCGTGAGGGTGGGCAGGCCGTAGGTGTGCTGGCAGGCGCGCACGAGGTGGTCGCTGGCCGCCTTCGAGGCGGCGTAGGGGCTGTTGGGCGCGAAGTTGGTTTCCTCGGTGAAGGCGGGATCGGATGCCGCGAGGGTGCCATAAACCTCGTCGGTGGAAACATGCAGGAAACGAAACGAGGTCTTCTTCGGCGCGGACAGCGCGGCCCAGTGGCGGCGTGCGGCGTTGAGGAGGCGGAGCGTGCCGACGACGTTGGTCTGGATGAAGGGCTCGGGTGAGTCGATGGAGCGGTCCACATGCGATTCAGCGGCGAAATTGACGATGGCGTCGATGGCGTGTTCGGCCAGCAGGCGCCCGCCGAGCGCCTCGTCGCCGATGTCGCCCTGGACAAAAACATAGCGCGGGTCGCCGGCGAGGTCGGCGAGGTTGGCGGGATTGCCGGCGTAGGTGAGCAGGTCGAGGTTGACGAGTTTCGTGAGAGGCGATTTTTTTTCGGTGAGGCGCTGGCGAATGAAATTGCTGCCGATGAAGCCGCAGCCGCCGGTGACCAGTAAGTTCATAAGGGTTAAGAGCGTAAGGTCTAGGGTTTAAGCGACCGGAGCAAGGCATTGGTCATCTTGGAGATTTCGGTGTAAAGCGATTCCAATGCAGTGTGCGACTCCATCGGCAGAAATCCAAGGCTGCTCTCTGCGCTCTTTGTGATCCTTTGTGGCTACCTCAGATATTTTTTGCCACGAAAGATCACAAAGAGCGCAGAGAAAGTGAGCATATTTTGGAACCCTTTTGTTCTTTCGATGAATTTGGCTGAAGCGTCTGACCCCGGCATGGGCTTTTTGCCAGACCAACAAGTCGCGCCAGCTTTCAATTTTTTCCGTACTCATAGGCTTACAGCTTTAAACCTTAAAACTTAAACCTTAATTCTCACGCCTTCTGCCAGTGGCTCAGGGCGGTGGCAATGGCTTCGTTTACTTCGGTCATCTTGATGCCAACGGAGGCCAGCTTCGAGGAGTCCATCACGCAATTGGAGCGGGGGGCTTTGGCCGCGACGTGCATGAACTCGTCCTCGTCCTTGAAAAACACATATTCTTTCCGGCAGACGCCGCTGCGCTTGATGTGCTCGACCACTTCGTGCGTCGTCACCTGGCCGGGGTTGGTGATGTTGTAGGTGCCGAAGGGCACGCGTTTTTCCCAGCAGGCGAAGGTCGCGGCGACAAACTCGTGCAGTTGCGAGATGGAGTTGGTGGCCTCCAGCAAGCGCTGATAGCGCATGAGCTTGGTGAGATAGTTACGCGGGCTTTCGACGTGGTCGAAGGGGATGCGCAGGCGCCAGATGTAAGCATCAGGCTGGCCGGCGAGCACTTCCTCGCCGAGGGCCTTGGTGCCGCTGTAGAAACTGCACGGCGGCGAGCGAAAGGTGAAATTGGGCGTATCGTTCTCGATGAAACCGTGGCCATCCGCGCGGGCGCCGTTATAAATGCAGCCTGAAGAGACATGGCCCCAGGGCACGCCGGCCTCGGCGCAGGCCTGGGCAATGAGGCCGGGCAGGACGGCATTGCCGAGAAGGCACTCGGCCTTATGCAGCTCGCAGGCGTCGACGTTGGGTTTGCCGGTGTAGCCGGCGGCGTTGATGAGAAACTTCGGCTGGTCGCGCTTCAATGCGGTCGCGAGCAGGGTGGGCTGCGCGTAATCGAGCTCGGACCGGCGAACGTTGCGAAAAGGGATGCCTTTGCGCGTGAGCAGGGCCTGGTATGCATGGCCGACGTAGCCGGAGCCTCCGAGTAGGTAAATCATTAAAGGTTAAATGAAGCGCAGCGCACGGCGACAAACAAGGTGTTTTTGCGGCCAAAGGGCATCGGAAAAGTATCAGGTATCAAGTTTTCAAGTGTCAGGATTGGGAATTAGGAGCGGTCGGTTATCTTGGAACTTGGCACCTGGTACTTGAAACTTCGTATCCAACGATCACTTGCGCCGGTAGTCGCCACGGCTGAAGTATTTTTCCAGCCATATGTAGGCGCAGATGAAAAAGTAGCGGCTGCCCATTTCCTTGATCTTGAGTTTGGCCGTGCCGTGTCGCCGGTTCCGCCAGGAAATGGGGATGACCGTCCAGGAATAGCCTCGCACGATGGCTTTGAGCGGGATCTCGACCGTGAGGTTGAAATGAGGTGAAAGGAAAGGACGGCAGCCATCAATTACGGTTCGGCGATAGGCCTTGAAGGCGTTGGTCGTGTCGTTGAGGGGGATGTTAAACAGGGTTTTGATAAAAAAATTGGCGAGGCGGTTGATGAAAAGTTTGAGCCGGGGATAATCAGCCACCTGGCCGCCTTTGATGAAACGGCTGCCGAAGACGCAGTCCCAGTCCTCATTGAGCAGGCGCCAATATTTCACGGCATCGCCGGGCGCGTCGGAGGAGTCGGCCATCAGGATGGCGCAGGCATCGCCGTGCATTTGATCGAGACCGCAGACGACAGCGTTCCCGAAGCCGTGCAGCCCGCGGTTTTGCACGGGAACAAGCGTGGGGATTTCCGCACGGAGATCTTGCAGTACGGCCCAAGTTTGGTCGCGGCTGCCGTCGTCAACGACGACAATTTCATGGGGGATGTTTTCCGCGGTGAAGGCGGCGTACAGATTGCGCAGGGTGGACGGCAGCGAGGCCTCTTCGTCGCGTGCAGGGATGACGATCGAAAAAAGCGTGAGCGAAGGTTTGGCTTCAGGCATCAAGAAATTTTTCCCCGCTTAAAGCGGGGCGCTGAGGTCGAGCCATTCGGGATGGGCCTGGGCGTGGGCGGCAATCTCATCGAGGATGGAGGCCAGGGGTGTTTGCGGCCGCCAGCTCCACAACCGCGCGGCCTTGGCGGAATCGAGCACGATCCAGGGAAGATCGAAGGGGCGCGGGGTGGAATCGACCGCGACGGTGCGCGGGCCGAATTTTTGCGCACACCATTCGCTGAGTTGGAGCAGCGACATGGCGGAGGCCGCCCCGCCGGAGACATTGACGATGCGGTCGGCCGGTGCGGGCGAGGGTGCGGTCAGTTGTTTTTCCAGCAGTGGCATGAGGTCGCGTGGGTGCAGGCAGTCGCGCACCTGGTGACCGTGGCCGCCGAAGCCGATGTAGCTGAGTGGGCGTTGCCGCAGCCAGGAATTGATCCAGAAGGCAAAAATGCCCTGATCGGGCCGGCCAAACTGCCCGGCGCCGGCGAGCACACCGCAGCGATTGATGAAAACGGGGAAGTTGAAACTTTCGCCGTACTCAAGCGCCATCGTTTCGCTGGCGAGTTTCGTCGCGCCATAGAGTGAAACCGGCGCGAGGGTCGGGAATTTTTCGTCGAGGCCGCTGGCGGTCAGGCTTGGTGGCAGGGGCGTGCGTGGGTCGGGCTGGAAAGCGCCGCGTTCGGCCACGACCGGCAGCGCGGCCAGCGGGGCAATCGAGTAAACCCGGCTCGTGCTGAGCAGGATGAAACCGGCGCGGTGCCGCTTGCAGTATTCGAGGAGGTTGACGGTGCCGATGAGGTTGTGTTCGACGAGCTGGCGCGAACTGGTGCAGCCGTCAACGCCGGCCAGCACGCTGGGATTGGCGGCGGCGTCGATGACAAAATCACATGCCGGCAGCGACTCGAAGTCGCTGGCCGAACGCAAGTCGGCATAAAAAAATTTCACGCCGAGATGTTTTAGTTCGAGGCGGTTGGCTTCGCTGCCCGGACGAATGAAATTATCGAAGCCAGAAACCTGATGGCCCGATCCCACGAGCGCGCGGGCAAGGGTGCTGCCGACGAAACCACAGGCGCCGGAGAGGAGGATTCGCATCGGTCAATCTTGGTACATTTGTCCCAGGGCGGAAAGGCGTAAATGGAGTAAGGCGCAACAATGGTTGCGCCAAACCCCAAAAACCAAACTCCAAATCACAAAAAAACCTCAGACTTCAAAAATGAAAAAGTTTATTCGATTTGGGCGTTTATTGATTTCTTTGGAATTTGATGCTTTGGAGTTTGGGTTTTCCCCGTCTATCGCTGGCGCCAGGCCTCGACGATCTGGCGGATGGTCTCCTCGAGGCTGACGGTGATGTCCCAGCCGGGATAGTGCGCGCGCATTTTGCGGAGGTCAGAGTAGTAGCAAATGTGGTCACCGATGCGATTTTGCTCCAGGTAGGCATGGATCTGTGGCTTGCCGGTGAATTTCTCCGTGATCTTGAAAGCCTCGAGGATGGAGCAGGAGTTGGCCTTGCCGCCGCCGAGGTTGTAAACCTCGCCCGCGCGCGGGGCCGAGACGAAGGCGGCCATGAAGCGGGCGACGTCGAGCGAGTGGATATTGTCCCTCACCTGCTTTCCTTTGTATCCGAAAATTTTATACTCACGGCCTTCGAGGTTGCACTTGACGAGGTAGCTGAGGAAGCCGTGCAGCTCGACGCCGGTGTGGTTGGGCCCGGTGAGGCAGCCGCCGCGCAGGCAGCACGAGGGCAGGTTGAAATAGCGGCCGTATTCCTGCACCATGACGTCGGCCGCGACTTTCGAGGCGCCGAACAGCGAGTGTTTTGACTGGTCGATGGTGAAAGTTTCGGGAATGCCGTGCGCGTAGGCTTGGTCAGCATAGTCCCACCGGGTCTCGAGTTCCCGGAGGGCGATGGCATTGGGGGCGTCGCCGTAAACCTTGTTCGTGCTCATGTTCACGAAGGGCGATTCAGGGCAGGCCTGGCGGGCGGCTTCGAGCAGGTTGAGGGTTCCGACGGCATTGGTGTCGAAATCGTCGAAGGGGATGGCCGCCGCGCGGTCATGGCTGGGCTGGGCGGCGGTGTGGACGATGGCGGCGGGCTTGAGTTGACGGACCAGGGCGAGCACCCCGGCGCGGTCGCGGATGTCGAGCTCATGGTGCTGGAAACCGGATAGTTCGCGCACGAGGCGCTGCTGGTTCCAACGCGTGTCGCCCTGCGGGCCGAAGAAGACGGCGCGCTGGTTATTGTCCACCCCGTGGATGGTGTAACCGAGCTCGCGCGCAAAATATACGCACACCTCGGAGCCAATCAGGCCGGAAGAGCCGGTGACGAGAAGGGTTTTGGCCATGGTGCGGGTCGCGCAGCGACTATTTAGAGTTTAACAAAACGATATTTCACCACCGCGCGCAGCCACGTGAGCGGGTCGCGAATCATGGACACTTTTTTGCCTTCCTTGAAGGAGCGCGATTTGTAGGAGATGGGGATTTCGATCGGGCGGTGGCCCTTGCGCACAAGTTTCATGAGCAATTCAAAGTCAAAATCGAATCGATTGCTTTCAAAAGTGAGCCCCTCAATGCAGTCACGGCGGAAGACCTTGTACATCGTAAATGGATCGTTCAACCAAATGCCGAGTGCCAGGTTGACCATGATGGCGAACGTCCAGTGACCGAAATTGAGAAAAAGAGCGTGCAGCGGCTGGTCGTCGAACTTGCGGAGAGCCCAGCCGCCTGAACCGTGGCGCGATCCGAGCACAAAGGTCTGCCGGCCGGTCATGATCGGAATCAGCAACTCTTCATAGTCGTTGAGGTCGTATTCGAGGTCGGCATCCTGGATAAGGATGATGTCGCCGGTGGCACAGGCGAGGCCGGCGCGCACGGCATGCCCTTTGCCGCGCGGAGTGTCCTCCAGGATGATTTTGACGCGCGGATCAGCCTTGTAGCCGAGCACGATGTCGCGGGATCCGTCGGTCGAATTGCTCTCCACGATTATGATCTCGAACTGAACTCCCGTGATTTGCTTGGCCAGCAGCGCGTCGAGCGTTTCGCGCGCGGTATTGCCTTCATTAAAGACGGGCACGACGACGGTCAGAGTGCAAGGGACGGGCAGGCGTTTCATTAAAGGTGGAAAACTGACACCAGCATGCCGCGACTGGCGATGCGACCTGTTTTTTCGGCCAACGGCGCGGTGAAGCAAAACAAATCACCCATGTTTGCGCTCAAAGATCGCCTTGTCGGCATAGCTGAAAAGTTTGCTGAAATTGCCGTTTTTCTCGAAAACCCGTATCCTCGACTGCCCAAGAACAAGAAAAAAACGAACCCCGGCTTTATCAAATGCTGGCGATGAGGGATTAATATTTGCATAGACCACCCCCGGGCTTGGACTGGTGAATTCCGCGTCCATGGAGTCACCCACTTCGAAGACCAGGAATCCACATTGGTTATAGGTGGAATAATAAGTTCCGGCCGGATCAAACGACTTGAACAAGTCGAAGTCAGGATACCCATGATATCCGCCCAGGGACCTTACGCCGATAATCCGAGGCAATTCGCTGATTCCATTGTCGCCGATCACCACCCATGGGTGGATGTTCCGGTCGGCCTGATCCAACTCCAGGATTTTGGCCGAGAGAGGATTTTTAAAAAGGAAATCGTTGCCGCCCCTGACCCAGGGATTGAATGGGATGGTATAGGCAAACGAAGCCAGGGCGAGGAGCGCCATGCCCCAACTCCGAAAATTTTTGCTCCACCATAAATAAGCCAGAATGGCCTGAAAACCCACTCCCAGGGCGATCCAATGAAGTTTGAGATGATGCCAATAGGACTTGAACCAGAAGCCGCAGGCCACGAGCAGGGATATCCAAAGCAAGAGGCCGATCCAGCGCGTATTAAAATTCAAAGACGCCCTTAAGCGCGAATTGGAAAGAGCCGCGACCAGCATTAATAAATCGGCCAACCCGAGGCCCATTTGCGTGCGATTGACCGTTGACATCCCGAAAAGCGTGAGATGGGCCAGCCAATCGGGGAATCCCGCGTAAGTATAAATCATGACCCCGGCGACATAGATCGCCAGGATCAGGCTCCACGAATCAAACCATCTTCGATATTGAACCAAGAGGACCAGGAGCAGGCACCAGACGGCCGGAAACACGAAAATAAAGGATGAATCCTCGCAGATATTTCCCAGCCAGGAGCCGGGATGATTACAAGTTTCGGCGAAAAAATCATGGCTGAAGAAAGCCCAGAGTGGAAACCCCCCGCCGGCGGAAAACCGGCGCCCAGGATAGGTGGTGTTTTGGATTAGCTGGACGACGCCTTGGCTCTCCCGAAAAAACAGGCCGAGCGAGGCACCGATAAGAGCGAGGGCGAGCACGAAGGCTCCCGCGCGATCGAGGCGACATTCCTTCCAGGGCAGGACTCTTCGACGTTCCCAGCACCAAGCCGCGCCGGCAAAGGGCAGGAGCCAGCCCACGGTGACAGCGATGGGAGGATAAATATGACCGAGGGCGACCCCGCAGATGGACCAGCCCAGGAAAACCCCGGCGGACCAGATGACCCAGCGCTTGCGCGCGGCCAGCAGATAAGCCGCCGCCACAAATGCCCCGGCCCAATGGATGGCAATTTCAGTTTTATGCAGGCTCCAAAATTGAAAATACGGGGAGAAAACCAGGGTAATCGCTGCCCAAAATGAAATCCAAAAAAGATTTCGACTGACCAGCATGAAAACCAAAAAAAATGAGTAGAAGAGTCCCAGGGTGAGGCCCCACCACATCCAGGAAAGCCCCAGGTCGTTTCCCAGAAAAAAGCCCCAGGAAAAAGGACGATACAAGGTGATGAAATCCCTGGCCGGAGCCCTGATCGGGGCGAGCATGTACTGGCCGGTGCCGATGTTATGGTTGATGACGGGAAACGAGGGTTGATGGGCCGTCTGGGCCATGATCATGGGAAGATCCAGTAAATAATCGTCGGACCGAATATCCCGCGCATGCCCGAAAAGAATCTCCTTTTTCGGAGAGTCATCGATGGTTTGATGCCAGATGGGAGTGGACCAGCCATGAAGGCGAAAAAGCAGGGCCAGGATAAACCACAGCGCGAGCACCCCGCATAAGATTCGATGTTTCCGATCAAAATAAACCAATGGGCATGGCTCGGGGGTAATGGCCGCGGTTTCTTGCATTATCGATGAAGGTTAAACATGGGCGCAGTGAAAAGGGAGGTTGGTCAGTTTATATTACTGGCCGAACGCAGGCCCGCGTGGCGGGTTGGCGAGGCTGAAGTCCACCCGGTCGAGCGTGAGATTCGGATTGTACGCCGGGTCGTTGAAAAGTGCCTCGCCCCATTTTCTTTGCAGGCGCTCCACTTCCGAGGAAAAACGCTGGCGCTTTTCCTCGGTGTCCTCGTATCCGCGGCTGGCGCTTTCATGGTGATAAAGTTCGGCAAAGGGAGTGAAGAGATTGCGAAAGCCAGCGGCGCGGACTTTCAGGCAGAAGTCCACGTCATTTAAGGCCACCTTGAAGTTTTCCTCGTCGAGGCCGCCGACTTTAAAATAAGTTTCGCGGCGAATCACCAGGCAGGCGGCGGTGACGGCGGACATGGTCTGCGGCAGGAGGGCGCGATAGCCCTGGCCGTGAGTATCACGGGGGAACCCATGCCAGGCGTGGCCGGCCATACCGCCGATGCCAAGGATAAGGCCGGCGTGCTGGATGCGGCCATCCGGATAATAAAGTTTTGCGCCGACACAGCCGATTTCGGGACGGAGCGCCTGGCTGGCCATCTCCTCGAGCCAATCACTGTTGATGACTTCCAGATCGTTGTTGAGCAGGCCGACGAGCGGGGAGTCGGTCTGATTAACGGCAAAATTATTGATTGCAGAGTAATTAAACGGCCCGGGAAAGGTGAGCACGCGGCAACGCGGGTGCTGGCGCAGTTCATCCAGGTAAGCGAGCGTTTCCGGTTCATCAGAGTTATTGTCCACAACCAGGATTTTGTAGTCCGGGTAGGTGGTTTTCTTGAGAATGCTGACGATGCAGGGACGCAACAATTTCGCGCGATTACGGGTGGGAATGATCAGGGTGACGGAGGGCGCGGGATTGGGCAGCGGATAGTGCACCCGCCAGTAATGGCCCTTGGTCGGTGAGACCGTGGCCTTGATTCCGACCCGCTCAAAATGATCGGCCACGACTTTCCCGGCCGCGGTCACGGAATAATTTTTCTCGCTGACGTGGATGGCGGTTGAGCCTTGAACCGCGCGCCAATGATAAAGGATTCGCGGGATATGGCGGATATGGCTGGGCGGAATGCGCTCGATGACACGCATGGCCAGGTCCCAGTCTTGAGAGCCCTCGTAACCCACGCGAAAACCGCCGAGTTCGCGCAGAAGGGTGGTGCGGTAAGCACCGAGGTGGCAGATGAAATTCTGGGCCAAAAACAGGTCGGGATTCCAATCGGGCTTGAAATAGGGGCCGTAGCGAAAGCCCTCGTCATTGATCTTGTCCTCGTCGCTATAGATCAAGTCGGCGTCGGGAAAACGATCGAGTTCGAGCGCAATACAAGCGAGCGCGTGAGGGCGAAGTTCATCGTCATGATCCAGGAGCGCGACAAAATCACCTTGGGCAAGGGCGAGCGCGGAATTTGAGGCAGCCGAGATGTGTCCGTTGGTTTCGCGAAAGACGACCTTGATGCGTGAGTCTTCTGCGGCGGCTTTTTTGAGCAGGGGTCGGATGTGTGGTGCGGTCGAGGCGTCATCGGCGATGCAAAGTTCCCACTGGTCGTAAATCTGCGAGCGAACTGACTCGATGGCGTGCACCAGCCATTTTTCCGGTGGATTATAAACGGGCATGAGCACGGAAATGAGCGGCCGGCGCCTCAATCGTTGCAAACTCCTCCGGATACGGACAACCGCCTCCGAGGTCAGCGTGTCGTGGACGCGCACCCAAAGGTCGTAGTTTTCATAAGGAGCGCTTTTGCCGAGGCTGCGGGTGAGGATGCGGTGCCAATTTCCTTGTTCGTCGCCAACTTCGATTACGACCAGGTTGTCGTTGGGTTCGCAGGTCAGTTCGATCTTAAAACCACAAGGCTCCGCGAGGGAGAACTGCGGGTATCGGGCTGCGATATCGGGGCGTGACTGGCCATAAACGCCGGAAAAAATCCGGTCGCCGACGCGTGCGCGCACCGCGTTGAGCGGAGTCTGGTCGACGGCAAAACACCAGCCTTTTACCTCCACTGGGCCGGCCAGCCTGGCCCATGTACGAGGGTGATCGATCCCATGATTGAATTGGGTGGTGTCGTCTTCAAAGTCGCGCGGTGAATAAGGAAAGTCGAACTTGGGCAGGAGGGCAGGGTTGGGCGGGGGGGGCAGCGGCGGGCTATATCGATCCAATAGCGTGCGGCGCAAGGCCCGTAGTGGTGCGGTGGATTGCCACGAGAACGATGCCTGCATGGCGCGAATTTTTTCTTCGCGCTGGTAAAGCAGATCGCGCAGCCGCATGAGTTCGCCCAGGGCGTCACCCGTTACGGCCCGGCCCAATTCTTTCAGCCGGGGCACACTGGCGAGCATTTGCAGGAAAGTGTTGGTGCCAAAGGCAGGATATCCCTTGGCCGCGAGGGCGACCAGTCGGTCGATGGCAGGCCGCAAATCGACTGCGGCCTGCGAGGAGCCATTGATTTCATGGGCCAAGATCAGTTGTCTCAACAGGAAGAACGCTTCGATCCAGGATTCCTGCATGGTGGCATCGCCCAAGCCCGGCAGATCGCGCGCTTCCGGCGGCAGGGTGGAAAAAGTGCGCCACCGCCAGGCGTCCTCGGCAAAAAAGTGCGTGCGGGCCGCAAATTCATAATCGACGAGGTGAACCCTGCCTGGTTGATCCACCAGCACGTTGCGGGGAATAAGGTCGCCATTGGTCCAGCGGGTGCGAAAGGGGCCGGTCAGGGCACCGGCGCGCACGAATGGGAAAAACACCTGTTGCAGGAAATTCCGGTCAAACTCGGCAAAGAGGGGCAATGCGCAAACCTGCGCAAATATCCCGTCGATTTCCCGTGCCGCGGCCTCGGCAGTGGATGGCTGCAAGGTGCGTTCCAACGCGGCGAGAACGGCCCCGCCATGTTTGAGGGCTTCGGTTGGCGTTAATTGGCCCTCCATCGCCAGGCTGTCCAAATTCCGTCCATCGAAAAATTCGATGCCGAGGTAATCCCATTCTCCCGATCGATGGAAAAACAAAGGCCGGCAGGCGATTTCCGGACAAGCGCTGGCGAAGGCCTGGGTGCGTTCCCACAATGGGGTGAGCTTGCGGCCTACCGTCAGATGACAAACGGTCCGGTTTTCGACCAAAATCCGGAAACTGGCCTTGGACAAATAATCGTGGCGCTTGGGATTTCTCTGGATGGGTTCCAGCTGCAGGCCAATCGGGGAATCGACAACGTTGAGGCGGCAGAGCTTATCGCCAATGATCTCAATGGAAGGAAAGGCAGGCTGTTCCAGCGGAACCGAATCCGTCGCCCGAATTCTTCCGTCAGCAGGGTCTGGATTGGGTGGAGGATTGTCAGGCAAATGAGGTGAAGCATCCTCTGAATTACGAGTCATGGACGACAATGGACGGATCATGGCCGGTGAAGGCGCCAGGGCAAGACGCTTCAACTACCGATATAGTCGGCGGCGGGGGCTCAGAGTTTGAAGCCTGCGGCGGCGGCGTCCCGGGCGAACATTTGCACCGTGTCGAGCGAGAGCGCGGTGAGATCCATGCCGAGGAGCTTGGCGGCTTTGCCCAGGATGTCGTGCTGGACGGTGACAATGTCGCAGCCGCACGCTTCGGCTTGGAGAATATTGATCACTTCGCGCACGCTGGCCCAAAGCAGTTCGGCCTTGGGCTGGCCGTTGAGGAGCGTCCGGCATTCGCGCATGAGCGGCACGGGATCCACTCCGGTATCGGCAATGCGGCCGGCAAAAACGGAGACGACCGAAGGGATGGCAGGATTGAGGGCGGACGCCACGTCGCGCACTTGGGCGAGCGTGAGGATGGCCGTGATATTGAGCTGAACTTTTTGCTGCGCCAGCTCGCGAATGAGCGGGATGGAGGACTCGCCGCGGGAATTGGTAATCGGAATTTTGACGTAAACGTTTTTGCCCCAGCCGGCGATTTTGAGCGCCTGGCGTTTCATCTCGGAAAAATCGTCGGAGAAGACCTCAAGTGAGATGGGCTTGGCCGTGACGGTTTGCAGGATGTCGCGCGCGAAAGCCTCGTAGTCCTTGATGCCGGCCTTGTTCATCAAAGTCGGGTTGGTCGTGAGGCCTTTGATGTAAGGTTTGGCGTAGAGGTCGAGAATGCCGGCTTTATCGGCACCGTCGGCGTAAATTTGGATCTTGAGGTCGGAAAGGGACGGCATGCGGCGAGTGAGCCGCCGGGCTTAGGGGCGGGCAAGGATAATTCGAGCCGCCTCGGCAAAGTTTTTCACGGTAAAATCGGGGGGCGTGTTTGTTTCCTCGTTGTAACCAAAATCGATGAATACTGTGCGCACACCGGCGCGCTGGCCGCAATCGATGTCGCGCCAGCGGTCGCCAATCATCCATGAGCGCGTGAGATCAAGGTTAAGCGCAGCCGCAGCATCGAGCAGCATGCCCGGCTCGGGCTTTCGACGGCGCGACGGTTCGCCTCGGCCGGGATCATAGCACACTTCGATGCGATCGATCTCGGGCACGAGCTGCTGGAGCCGCGCGTGCATCGACTCGACGACGGTTTGGGATTGTGTGCCGCGGCCCACGTCGGGTTGATTGGTGGCGACGACGAGCGCGAATCCGGCGGCCTTGAGCGCGCGGCAGGCGTCAGGCACTTCTGGAAAGAGGCGAAACTCTTCGAGCTTGTCCGGCGCGTAAGGATGGCCGTCGCGGACGACCTGGACATTGAGCGTGCCGTCGCGATCCATAAAAACCGCGGGGCGGTTTTTATGGAGGCTGGAGGCGTCAGGCGTCAGGGGGGAGGAGGTCATTTGCGACGATGGTCAATGAGACCTTGAAGCATGGCCCCAAGTTCATCGCACTCACGTTGGAGTGGCGACGTTTTTTCGACTGGCAATGCATAAACCTCGGCCGCGATTTCCAATTGGGCGGAAATTTCTGCCAACGAGCCTTTGGCGATAAAGAAAAACTGAACGGATTCTTTGTCTGTTTGCCGAGCGTCACCTTCTGCGATATTGCTGCATACACTCACGGCGGCACGGCGAAGTTGGTCGCGCAGTCCAAAGTCGGTTGAGAGAGGTGGAGATGAGGTCAGACGATAAATCAAAACAGCCAGCGCTTTGCTGCGCTGCCAGACCAGAAGTTTGCGAAAACCGCTGCTCATAAATCTGAAGCCTGAAACCTGATGTCTCTCGCCTCGGTGGTTACTGCTTGGTCGTAACCACCGACTCCCACTTCGTCTGGTTTACTTTCAAGTCGGGATGCGAGACAAACAGGTGCCAGACGACGGCTTGGAAGGCCTCGCTGTGCGGCGTGATATTGTTGGGATTGACCGTCGGCACGATGACGCAGGCATCGGCGACCTTGGCGGTGTAGCCGCCGTCCTTGCCGACCACGCCGATGACCCGCGCGCCGACTTGCTTGGCCAGCTGGAGCGCGGTGACCAGGTTGGGTGAGACGTTTTTCTCAAGATTGCCGCCGCCCACGGAGAAAATGAGCAGGGCGTCCTTGGCGTTGAGGCGTGAACCGCGCAGCCACTCGACGAAAACGCTGGCCCAGCCTTCATCGTTGGTGCGGGCGGTGAGTTCGGAGACGTTGTCGGTGGGCGCGTAGCACTCGAGGCCGGCGATTTTGCGAAAGTCGTTCACCGCATGCGAGGCGTTGGCTGCGCTGCCGCCGACGCCGAGGATGAAGAGCCGTCCGCCGCGTTCGCGCACGCCGCGCAATTCGGCGACGCATTTCTCGCAATCGGCCGGGTTGATCTGGCCGACAATCTCGGCGGTTTCCTTGAGATGTTGGATGGAGTAGGACATGGGAGGAAAAATTGGAAAACTAGGGAAATCGGCAGAGTGGAAGAGTAAAAAACAGGGAAACGAATCAGGGGTGAAGTTGGCCGGAGCGAAGGAGTGCGTCCAGTTCGTTTAACCCTTCGGGCGAGCCAATTTCGTAGAAACGCTCTTTGATTTCGTAGCCGGCAAGTTGCTTTTTCAGGACGAGGGACTTTTGCACCTCGGCCAGGTCGACGATGGTGTCGCGCGGGAATCCGTCAAACGCCGCGGCGCGGAAAACCCCGAGTCCATAGTCAATATGGTGCATCTGCGGTGTTTTGTTTTTTTTGTCGTAAACTTTGATCTCGCCCGCCTCGAACTGGACATTGCTGGTGTCATAGTGCCCGTGGTTTTCATAAACCGTCATCAGCCCGAGCCGGTTGGATTTCAGAAAAAACTCGCCCACGGCCTGGTAGTCGATGGGCAGGTAGGAGTCGCCGTAGAGCACATAAAACGTGTCGCCGAGCTTCGGCCGGGCGCGGATGAGCGCGCCGCCGGTGCCGAGAAGTTTGTTGCCGTCGAAGGAATATTCGATCTGCACTCCCCACTTCGAGCCATCGCCGTAGAGTTCCGTGATTTTTTCGCCGAGATAACCGACGCAAAGGACCAAGCGGGTAAGCCCGGCTTTTTTTAGCAGACGAATCTGGTGGGAGAAAAAGGGTTCGCCCGCGACCTCGATGAGAAGCTTGGGGATTTTCTCGGTGATGGGCCGCAGCCGCGTGGCCAGCCCGCCGGCGAGAATGGCGACAGGCAGGCCGGAAGGCGAAAGGCGAAAAGCGGAAGGCGAAGACATTTAGCGTTTTTTGGCCTTGCGTCCGATTGTCGTGAGAATGTCCAGTAGCTGGCGGGCCTCATCCAGCAAGCTATCAATGCCCTGTGCACCCAGTTTGGCCCGCTGACAGATCAACAGCCAATATTCTGTCTCGGACGCTTCTTTTTCAGCAATGCCGATCTTGTGGATAAAATCGCTTTTGGACTCTGCGCGATTGGCTTCACGATAGTTGGCTCCAATGGACGTTGCTGACTTTAAGAGCTGCCGCCCAACAACCAAACCAACGCTGCTTTTTTCAAAGCCATCGACAAAAGAAATGATGCGAAGGGCAAATTCAAGCGTCCTGCCCTCAAGCTCGGTTTTCATGTTTTCGCTTTCCGAATTTCGCTTTTCCGATTTCAGGCCACAACTTTTGTGCCTTCAAAGTCGAAGCGGAAGCGCACTTCTTGCAGGCCTTTTTCGCGCATGGCGTGGCGGAGCTTGGCCTTGTCGCCGGCGTAGAACATCAGGAATCCGCCGCCGCCCGCGCCGATAAGTTTGCCGCCGAGCGCGCCGCTGGCCATCGCGTGATCATACCATTGGTTGATGCAGTCATTGCTCATGCCGGAGCTGCGGGCTTTCTTGCGCTGCCAGTGCACATCCATGAGACGCGCGAACTCCTCGAGGTTGCCGCCCTCGAGCGCGGCGAGTGACTGATGGCCGAGTTCCTTGGTGAAGTGCAGGTTGTCGAGCATCGCCGGGTCGTTTTTCTTCGAGCGGTCGTTCTGGTCCTTCAAGATGCCCGAGGCGCTGCGCGAGTAGCCGGTGAAGAAAAGCAGCAAATTGTCCTCGAGATTGAAGAGCGTTTCCTCGGAAATCTTGCACGGGCGGTATTCGACCCGGCCGTCCTTGTGGAAGGTGAATGCCGTGATGCCGCCGACGGCAGCAATGTATTGGTCCTGCTTGCCGATGGGCTCGCCGAGCTTCTCGATTTCGATCTGGCAGGCCTGCTCCGCGAGTTCGGAGGGGTGGATGATGTTTTTTTTGAGCGTATGCAGCGCTTTTAAAAGCGCCGTCGTAAAGCTCCCGGATGAGCCCAGGCCCGTGCCGGCTGGAATATCCGCCATGGAAGTGAGTTCCAAATTGGGCGCGGCGATACCGACGAACTTCATGGCTTCACGGATGATCGGGTGCTCGAGCTGATCGATCGAGGTCACGCGCTCGAGCTTGGAATATTTCACGATCAATTCCTGCACGAAGGTCTGGTGCAGGGTGATGTAAACATACTTGTCGATGGCGGCGCCGACGAGGAAACCGCCGTGCTCCTGGTAATAGGAAGGCAGGTCGGTGCCGCCGCCGCCGAGGGAAACGCGCAAAGGGGAACGGGTGATGATCATGGGTGAGGCTTAGAAAGCGGAAAATTGGGAAAGAGAAAGGCTAAAGGCGTAGGCAGATGATCTGAAATCTGAAATTTGCAATCTGTGATCCGCGTCAGCGGAGGGGATGGCCGCTCTTTTGATAGATTGACTCGACGATTTCCAGCGTGCGGATGCCTTCGCGCAGTCCTGGTGTGGGTTCGCGACCAAGGCGGATGTCGTCGATGAAGGCGCGCGTCTCGTCGCCCCAGGAACCGTCCCCGTTGGGATATTCAAAGGTGGTCGTTTCAGGAGGGCCCATCTGTGGGAGCATCTTGTAATAGGTGAGGCGTTCGAGGCCGTAGCTGCCGCCAAGGCCGTCGATGGCGAGTTTGGCGTCGCGGCCATAAATCTCGAGGGAAAACAGGTTTTTCCACTCGGTGCAGCTCACGTGCAGCCAGGCGGTCTGGCCGGCCGGCGTGCGGAGCGAAAGGAAGGCGTTGTCGTCCACTTTCATGTCCCAAAAATAAGTCGCCGCGTGGCCGTCGATGGTCGCGAATTCACCGAGGAACCAGCCGGCGAGGTCGATTAGATGAACCCCTTGGTCGATGAGTTCGCCGCCGCCGGAGAGTTTAGGGTCGGCGCGCCACTCGCGGTCGTAGCCGATGCGCCCGCCGTGGCCGTAGCGTGCGCGCAGGAACATCAACGGCCCGAGCGCGCCGGCATCAATCAGTTCGCGGGCTTTTTGCAGCGCGGGATGAAAACGGTGATTGTACCCGAGGCGGACGAACGCGCCGGTCTTGGCCGCGGCGTCGCGGATTTCGCGGAGCTGGCTGGCGTGGAGTGCGCCTGGTTTCTCCACGAGCACATGCTTGCCTGCGCGCACGGCCGCCAGCGTGATGGGTGCGAGCGAAGCATTGAGGGTGGAAACGATGACGGAGTGCACGCCCGGGTCGGCCAGCACCGCATTTAAATCCGTCGTGGATTTGCAGCCGGGGGCGAGCTTGGCCAGTTCGGCGGCACGCGCCTCATCAAGATCGCACGCATGGCCCAGCGTCAGTCCGGAAATCTTGCCGAGCGAGATGGCGCGTTTCCGGCCGATGACACCACAGCCGATGATGGCGAATAAAAGTTGCGGTGGAACGACTTTGCTCATTCGGGTAATGAATGTTCAAGCGCATCCTGACCCGCCGCGAGACGCAAGTGAGGTTTTTTCGGTTTCTTGCCGTGGGTGGAACGGCCTGGCTGGTGCAGATGGCGAGTATGAAGCTGTTCTTGGGATGGGTGGGGACAAATCTGGCCTTTGCACTTTCCTTCATGTGCTCGGCCTCGACTCACTACACGTTGAATCGTTTTTGGGCGCTGCCAAGCCCGCGGAGTGACACTTTGCGCCAGCTGGGTGAATATCTGGTCACGGCAGCGTTAAGTTTTGCGATCAATTTTTCGCTGTTCCGGCTGTGCCTGGACGTTTTTGGGTTGGATAAGCTATGGTCAACCGCGGTGGCCGTGCCGCCCTCGACCCTGGTGGTTTTTCTGCTGTTGAACTATCGGGTGTTCAGGCGGAGGGAGTAGTTTGGCATTAGTAGTTTGTTGTGGGCGGGGGTAGTTAGTAATTGGTAGTTGGTATTTGGTTTCGATCCAATGGTTGACGTGCCTTCTGTCTCGTCCGCCGTAGCTTTAGCAAAGAGAGAAGACTGGGAGCGAAGGAGGGCTTCTGAACCAACTACCAAATACAAACTGCCAACTACTGCTGGAGTTTGTCAGCTCCACTTCTGCCCACGGTCCTCGGGCACGATGCGTCGCAGGCAGTAAATATCGCTTTTCGCTAGCTCGTCGCGGTGTTCGTGCAGCTTGGCCCACGGGTCCCATTGGGCGCTGATGAGCTTGCCGGTGATTCCGTCGGCCTGGGCGCTGGCGAGGTGCACGGCGAGTTCGGCGCCGAGGGAGAGTGGGGCGGCGCCTTTTTCTTTCCATTGTTTGTTCTTGTCGAAAAAAGCCTGGCCGACTTGTTCCGGCCCGGCGGCCAGGATTTCATCCACCAGCCGGGTCGCCAGCGCGCCGGGGGCGATGGCGTTGACGTCGATCCGGAACGACCGCAATTCCTCTGCCAGCGTCTCCATCAGGCGAACGACCGCCGCTTTGCTGGCAGCGTACGCGCTGATGTTGGGCATGGGATTGGTGGCGCCGCCGCCGGATATGATGATGATTTTCCCGCGCCCCGCTTTTTTGAAATGAGGGATGACGGCACGGCACGGCAACAAGACGCCAAAGAGATTTACCTCCACGGCCTGCCGCCACGCGGGCAAATCGACGGATTCGGTCGGACCCTTGGGGCCGTAAATGCCGGCGTTGTTGACGAGAATGTGCAGCGAGCCAAGCCCCCGCAGGGCAAATTCAACGAGCGCGTTGACCTGGGCCTCGTCCGCGACGTCACAGGTTTTCGCGAGAATTTTCTGCGCGGGGAAAAGCCGGGCTAGTTTGTCGCGGGTCGCCAGGAGTTCTTTCTCGCTGCGGGCGCAGATCACCACATTCGCGCCCGCGCGCAGGAAATATTCGGCGATCGCCTCGCCCAATCCCTGGCTGCCGCCAGTGACAAGTGCGTTTAGGCCCTGTAGTTTCATTTGGATGGGTGGGGGAGGTGAGTTTGTAGTTAGTGTCAGAAAAGTATCAGGTGTCGGTATTAAGTGTCAGGTAACAAGTATCAGGTATCAGGAGTTCAGGGTTGGGAATTAGGAATTGGTATTTGGTGTTGGTAATCTTGGAACTTGTTACCTGTTACTTGTCACTTCGGCGGCGGCGGCTAGCCGCCGCCCCGCCCAACCGACAAATGCTCCACCGCAGGTATGTTGAGCAATTCCTTTTCAAGAAACCGGTTGGCATCGATAAACACGCGCTGGCGCATTGTCGTGGCGATGGCGGGCCAGTCCGCCTGGCGGAAGTGCGGCCACTCGGTGCAGACGACGGCGGCGTCGGCGCCATGCACGGCGGCCGCGATATCAGGATGGATCACTACTTTTGCGAACTCGTTCGGCAATTGTTTTACGGCTGGATCAAAGGCGCGGACTTGGGCCCCGGCGGCGAGCAATGCGCGGCAAAGTTCAATCGCGGCGCTGCGGCGGAGCGTATCGGTGCCGGGGGTATAAACCAGGCCGAGCACGGCAATGGGGCGACCACGCAGGTCACCGATCCGGGACTGCAGCCGGCGAAGAGCCCAGCCGCGGTGCAGGTCGTTGCTTTGCTTGATCGCCGGGATGACAGACAGGGTTTCGCCGGCGGCGGCGCCTAGTTTTGTCAAGGTGACGACATCGCGGGCCAGTGTGCCACCGGCAAAGGGTCCGCCGGGCCCAAGATAGGCCCGCGGGCCGATGCGGATGTCGCTTTTCAAGCCGGCGGCGACTTCTTTTGCGTCCGCTCCGGTGTGTTCGCAGAGCCGGGCGACTTCGTTGATGAAGGTGATGGACACGGCCAGGAATGAATTCAAGGCGTGCTTCACCATTTCGGCCGACTCGGTGCGCATGAAAAGCACCTGGGCGGTGAACGGAGCGAAGATTTTTTCGAGGAGCGGTTTTTTCGCGTCGCTGCGGAGGCCGACGATCACGCGATCCGCCTTGGTGAAAGAATCGATGGCCTTGCCCAGGCGCAGATTCTCCGGCGAACACGCAAAATGAAATTGTGGAAACTCGGCTTCAAGCTGGCGGCAGGTGCCGACGGGCAGTTGGGCGGAAATCAGCACGAGGGCTCCCGCCGGCAGGTGCGGCAGGCTGCGGCGCAAACTGTCCATCACGGAGTCCACATCCGACTCGTCGTTGTCGTTCACCGGAGTGTCATGGCAGAGCCAGAGCACGTCGGCGGCGGCGCAGGCCAATGCCGCATCGGTCGTGAAAGCGAGTCGCTTGGCGGCGAGGCCGGTGGAAATGAGTTCGTTGAGCCCGGGCTCGAGCAACGGGGCGTGGCCGGCATTTAGTTTTGCGACCGAGCCAGGGTCAAAATCGAGGCCGGTCACTTGGAAATATTTCGCGCTGCAGGCCGCGGTGACGCAACCGAGGTGCCAGAGCCCGAGGACGGTGATGCGCAAGGAGTCGCTCATTTGCGAAGTTCATAAATCCAGCGGTTGGCCTCGAGCCAGCGGAGGGTTTTTACAATGCCCTGCTCGATGGTCAGCTTGGGTTTCCAGCCGGTGGATTGGATTTTTTTGGTCTCGAGAAAGATAAACGGGTTGTCGCCGATCCAGCCGCGGTCGCCGCCGGTGTAACGCAGCTCAGGCTTCAGGCCGAGCGCCCCGCTGATGAAGCCGATGCTGTCCTTGACCTGCACATATTCGGGCGCACCAAGGTTGTAGATTTGCGTGCGATGCTTGGCGTCGCGCGCGGTGCCGAGGCGGGTGACATGCAGGATGGCGTCGATGCAGTCCTGCACGTAGAGGTAACTTTTGCGCTGGGAACCATCGCCGAGGACCTTGAGCCAGGTCGGATGCTCGGTGAGCTGTTGGTAGAAATCGAAGATGTGGCCGTGGGTGTAGCGTTCACCGAGGATGGAAACGAAGCGGAAGATGTAGGCTTCGAAGCCGAAGCCCTCGGCGTAGGCGGCGATCATGCTTTCACCCGCGACTTTTGACGCCCCGTAGAGGGAGGTCTGGATCGGGAACGGCGCGTCTTCGGGCGTGGGGATCACGGCCGCCTCACCGTAAGTGGAACCGGTCGAGGAGAAGCCAATGCGCTTGATGCCGTTGGCCCGCATTGCCTCGAGGACGTTGAAGGTGGCAATGGTATTTTGCTCGAGGTCCCGGCGCGGGTGCTCGGTGCCGAAGCGAACATCGGCGTTGGCCGCCAGATGAAACACAAAATCGCAGCCGGCCATCGCCTGGGTCAGCGCGGCGAGATCCAGGTTGTCGCCACGGACGAGCGAGAAGCGCGGATTTTTCAGCGCGCCTTCGATAAATTTCTCCTGGCCGGTGGAGAAATTATCCCAGCCGACGACGGTTTTCCCGTCAGCGAGAAGGCGATCAGCGAGGCTGCTGCCAATGAAGCCGGCCGTGCCGGTGATAAAAACTTTTTGCATGGGAGTCAGAGCAGGAATTGGTAATTGGTAGTTGGTTTCGATCCAACGCTTGCCGTGCCCTCGGTAGCCCGCTCGACTTGCTCGGGGCCTTGAGCTTGTCGAAATGGCTCGGAGAGCGAAGGAGGGCGTCCGAACTAACTACCAAATCCAAACTACCAATTACGAATTACCAACTACAAACTGCAAATTACAACCGCCAACTACCAACTACCAATTACGGCTTGTCTTTTCCAAATCCCTCCGCGCGATCGACAATGAATTTTGGCCGGGCGCGGACTTCTTCGTAAATGCGGCCGATGTATTCGCCTAGGATGCCAACGCTGATCAGCTGCACCCCGCCGAGGAAAGACACCAGCATGACGAGGGTGGGATTGCCCCAGAGGATTTCCCAGCCCATGAATTTGTAGAAAAGATAAACCGCCATCAACAGGAACGATCCCCCGGCGATGATGAACCCCATCTTGGTCGCGAGGGTGAGCGCATAGGTGGAAAAGCAGAAAAGGCCGTTGAAGCCGATGCGCAGCGAGCCGAGAAAAGGGTTGTAGTTGGTCTGGCCGGCGAAACGCGGCGGCCGATCGAAAGGGATGATGACTTGTTTGAAACCGACGACGGCGACCATGCCGCGGAGAAAGCCGTGGCACTCCTTGAGGCGCACTATCTCGTTGACCGCCCGGCGCGACATTAGGCGGAAATCACCCGTGTTGGGCGGAATTTTCACGTCGGCGATTTTATTGATGACCTTGTAACCGATGGCGGAGACCAGTTTTTTCAACCAGGTGTCGCCGGTTCGATGGCGGCGCTGGGGCAGGACGACTTCGTACCCTTCGCGCCATTTGGCCATCATTTCACCGAGCAGCTCGGGCGGATCCTGCAGATCCGCATCCATCACGACCACGGCGTCGCCATTCGAATATTGCAGGCCGGCGAGCGTGGCCATGGGCTGGCCGAAGCGGCGGGAAAATTTCAGGAGTTTGATGCGCTCGTCCGCCCCCCGATGTTCCAAGATGAGGGCTTCCGTCCGATCCGGGGAGGGGTCGAGGGAAAAGATGATTTCGTAATCCTCGGTGAGGCCGGCAAGGATCGGCTGCGAACGACGAAGGAACTCCGGGATATTTTTCTCCTCGTTGTAAACCGGGACGACAATGGAAAGCAGCATGGAGCCAGGAATCTAGTTTTAAATCGTTGATGGTTTCAACCTCGGAGAAGCCTGGTACGCACCGATCCTTTTTAACACAGAGAGCGCAAAGGTCGCAGAGACAGAAGAAGGGGGCGTTTTTTTCCGCGGATGCCGCGGATACTCGCGGATTCGAATCAGGCTTTTAAACACTGATGGACACTTATGCCCACTTATTAGTTCGGATCGGATCTTTTAACCGCGAATAAACACGAATAGGCTGCTGAAAAACTCCACTGGCCGTCGTTGCGATCAGAAAGCGCTATTGCAGTGCTTTCTGGCGCAACCCGACGGCAACCACGGCCTTGGCCGTGTGCTGCGTTAGCAGCACAGTTTTCATCAGCCTTCTCGCATCAGCGACATCCGCGTTATCCGCGGGAAAAGTATTTATTCGCGTCTATTCGTGTTTATTCGCGGTTAAAAAAATGGAATGATACTTTCTTCTGTAACAGTTTGGAGGGATTGGTAGCTTTGAAGAGTGAGATTCCAACGAACCTTCGTGAAAGTGCGGCTGTGGGTCAGCCTGTTGTTGGGTTTGCCGCTCTTGCTTTGCCTCATCTCGTGCCACCGGCATGGGCAGGAAACGCGGTGGACCATGATCAATGTCACGCCTGGGCAGGTCCAGGCCGACTGCCATTTGATTGAGTTTCCCGATGGTTCGAATGTGCTCATTGATATAGCTGATGCGATGGACTCTCCCGGGAGGGCCCTGGCTTTTCTGAAAAATCACAAGATCAGGCATATCAATCTGGTGATCATCTCGCACTTTCATAAAGACCACTATGGGCGCCTACGGGACTTGGTTAACTCGGGCATCAAAGTTGACCGGGTGGCCTGTAATATCCCGGCTACGCGGGAACAGATGGATCGCGAACACCAGGGAACGCCGTTGGCTGATTGGGACGATATGATGTCGGTGCTGGAGCTTTTACGCGAAAAACAGATTTCCTATTTTCGGCCCAAGGCCGGAGACCGGCTGATGGAAGTCCCTGTCGCGCCTGGGCTGATCGCGTCACTCGATGTCGTTTGTCTTTACGACGGCATCCACACGCCCATTGGAAAAACGGATATTAACGATACCAGCATCATCGTGCGCCTGAGCCACGGCCCGGTCCGCGCCCTTTTCACTGGCGACCTGAATTCTCCGCTGGGAACATGGTTGGCCCAAGGCAATTTCGACCTCAAGGCCGACCTGCTCAAAGCGCCCCACCATGGAACCGAAGGCTGTGCGCCCAACGCGTTCTTCGATCGGGTCGATCCCAAGGCCGTGTTGGTTCCCACGCCCACGACGTATTGGTTCTCTCTCCGCAGTAAACGGATTCGGGATTATTTTTCCGAGCACCATATCCCGACGTATGTCAGCGGCATCAATGGCAACGTCACGGTGGTCATGACGGCGAAGGGCTTCACCATCCAGGAGGAGCACGGTGACCAATGACCAATGTCCCCTTCGCCCCTTCGACAGGCTTAGGGCTATGGCGTGACAGGCGAATAACGAATTTTCAACTTTCAATTACCAATTACTAACTCCCAACTACAAATTCCCTCTTCGACAAACGACCCCTTCCAGCCCACATGGTGCCGTGGACTGCTGGCTGTTGCTGTGGCGGTGATTGGATTTCTGCTGCCCCAAGCGGTGCCGTTGGAATATTATTCGCTGAATAATCCGTCATCGGGCTTGAACTACCTTGAAATTACCTGTGCAGCGAACGTGCAGGGTGAAACTGACATTTACCTGGATAATGGCCGCGGCTTCAATGAACTTGAGAAAATCCGCTGGCCGATCGGCCCGAGCCAATCCGCCTATACTTATACTTTCCCGCTACCCGACGCGCCCTTGCGCCATCTAAGGCTCGATCCCTTCATCAGCGGAGCCGGGGAATTCACGATCACCAACTTCCGGATCATCAACCGTCGCGGCGAGGAAATTCACCGCTTTACGAAGGAAGACTTCCAGCCAACCCACCAGATTGATGCCATTGTCCCCACGAGTGACGGATGGAAACTAGTGGTGGGAGCGCAGGCCGACGATCCGTATTCGCAGATCAAGCTCTCCCGGACGATTATCCCGGAGGGTATGAACGAGCGCAACCTCAAGCGCTGCTTCCTTTCGTCCGGTTATCTCGCGCTTATGCTCTGGATTCTTCTGCTGGCCGTTTATTTTGCCTTACGACTGCACCGCGATGGGCGTGCGATCGCCCGGGCCGTCTTTTTTTTGGCCTTCATCGCGGTGCTTTTCTCCCTCGTTGGCAACCGAGGCCTGATCAAGAACTCCATGCACTACGCGCGTTACGCTCCGCCGAAAATCCATGCCCCTTGAGATGCCCAACCTCGGCTGTTTTTCGCTTTCGCGATTTTCCGACTTCCGCTTTTCTTTTAGTTTTTCTTGGCTGAACCAATATAAACGCCAAGCAAACTCAGCCCCATGCCGGCAGCCAGACCAAGAAAACAACCCGCGGCACCGATCAAAGCCAGGTTTCTGGATATTCTATCGTTTGTCGTAATGGCATCGCTTATGCGGATGGCATCGGCAAATTGCTGGTGCGCAAAATCGGCCTGGGTTTTGCGGATATTGTCGATCAATTCCTGGTAAGCCGGTTCCAGTTCAGCTAACGATTTTTGGACCTGGGCCGTGGCGGCGGCGTCTTCCTTGGCCGACTTCATGGCTTCAAGTTGTTCAATCAATAAAGCTTTGTCTGCTTCCAGTTGGCTGACCTTCAAACCAGCTTCGGCCGCATGGCGAACCAAAAAACTACCAGTCTTGTTTTCAAGCGAAGAATTGGAATCTTGATCGAGCAAGGGAGTATCGGAAGGCGACAGGTTTTCTGATGACTTTGCATCTACACCATAGTTGCGCGCCTGAACCTGGGTCAGCAGGTCGGTGAAGACCTTTTGATCCGCCGCGGCATGATGTTCCTGCTCATCAAGGATTCGCAGGGAATATTCCATTTTTGCAATCGCAACGGTGCGATTACGGGACAAGCCCCCTTGGTGGATGAGTTCCAATGGTTCGCTGATTCGATTCTGGGTAAAAAGCTGCGTTTGATCCAGCAAGTCCTTAAAGGAAAGGTTGGTGGTGGGAGAACGGAAGGTTTTTCCTTGTTCAGATTGTTGGGTAAGGTAGTCGGTGATGTTATCGATTTCCCGGTTGAAAATCTGCGCGTAGTCAGGGAAGTCCGCGGCGTGCAGGACATCGAATACATGGCCAAAATCAGCCAGCGTGCTGGTGTAAGTGCGCTGAAAATCTTCGCTATATACGCTGATAATCTCGTTTAGCAGGCGAGCGCGCTGCTCTTTGTTGATCGGGAATTTCTCAGGCAGCGAAAGGAGCACAATATATTCATCCGGTATGTAAGCAAGAAGGGGCTGGCCGGCGGCCCGCAGTCGATCGCGCTCCTTGATAATCTCGGGTGGAATAATGCCTTCAACGCTCAGGGCTCCCCTGATCTGGCTTTGAAATTCATCCGACGTGTCCAGCCCCTGCCGTTTGAGCGCTTTCGCGATGATTTCCGGGGCAAGCAAATCGTTCGGCTGAAATTTGGAATGGTCGGGATATTCACCTTTTTCGAAACCGGGGAAGGAGAAGACGACCCGGGTGGAGGTCGGGACCAATTGCCACGGGCGGGTGAAAAGATAACCGACAACGGCGATCACCAATCCAAGCAGGGCCACGCCGATGATCTGCCCAAGCCCGCGGCCAATTTTTAGTAAAATATCGCGTAGATCTATCGCGTCATAGTTTTGTCCACTCGCGAGAGTATCGGCAGTCTCGCGCGTAGTCTTGTGGCTGGGTTCATCGGAGGACGGTGGATACATGGCGAGTTGTCAAAATAAAGGGAATCTCATGGGCGGTTTTGAAGTGAAAGCTTAATTATGTCGGGGGTGATCTTTGGGACAATAAGAAAACATCTGTTAGCCGGTTCGTGGAGTTCGGAGAGGCATGGGATGCAGCCAACATGACTCAAGCCACTGTCAAATAAGGCCGATATTCGGGAACAAGTCTTTGAATTTCCAGTTTGATCTGATCGTTGTCCAAGCCGAGCGCCTTTTTGTGAAGGTCAAGTAGTCCCTGGTGAAGCGTGTCGAAGGGCAGCGGCTTGCCGGTAAAGCGCATGATCTTTGCGTGGTTGGTTGGCACCATATTCTCAGTGTTGTGGTTGATCTCTTCATATAATTTCTCACCAGGGCGAAGGCCGGTGAACTTGATGTCGATGTCCACGTCGGGTTCAAGGCCGCTCAGTTCGATGAGCTGGCGGGCGAGATCGACGATCTTTACGGGATTGCCCATATCAAGCACGAAGATTTCGCCCCCGCTGCCCTGCGTGGCGCTTTGTAATATGAGGCCCACCGCCTCCTGCACTGTCATAAAAAACCGGGTGACATCAGGGTGGGTGACAGTAACAGGCCCGCCTTTGGCAATTTGCTGCTTAAAGGTGGGAATAACACTGCCGGACGAACCCAGAACGTTGCCGAAGCGCACGGCAATAAACTTCGTGCTGGGGTGGCGCTGCTCGGTGATGGCTTGCAAGTAGAGCTCGGCAAGTCGCTTGGTCGCCCCCATTATATTGGTCGGGTTAATGGCTTTATCGGTTGAAATCTGGACAAAATATCCGACGCCAAATTCGATCGACCAGTTGGCAAGTTGCATGGTGCCAATGGTGTTGTTCTGCAATGCTTCGATTGGCTGGTGCTCCATGAGGGGCACATGCTTATGGGCTGCTGTATGGAAAATGATCTGTGGATGGTGGCGACTGAAAATCGCACGCATGCGGTTCTCATCGAGTATATCGGCAACCAAGGGGAGAAAGGCTCTGCCTGCGCCAACCTCGCCCAATTTTTGTTCGATTAAAAAAAGCTGCACTTCACATTGTTCGACGAGTATTAGTAACGATGGGGCGAAACTTTGGATCTGAAGGCACAACTCGCTGCCAATACTGCCACCAGCACCTGTAACCATCACGACTTTACCTTGGATGAGTTGACGAATACGACTGGTTTCCAGGTCCACTGGATTGCGGCCAAGCAGATCAATAATGTCGACGGGGCGCAATTGCGATACGCGCACGTGGCCGTTCATGAGCTGTTCCATGGATGGCACGAGTTCGAACATCAGCCGCTTGGCATTGAGGGCGGCCACGATTTCACGGATGCGCTTGGTTGGGGCGCTGGGCATGGCGATGACAATTTTGCTTATTTCAAGTCGTGCGGCTTTTTCGATAAGATATTCCGGCGAACCGACAACCTGCACGCCGTGAATGCAGCTCTGCCATTTTTGGCGATTGTCGTCACCGAAAACCACGGCTTTCATCCCGAGGCTAGGCCTCGCCAGGAGGTCTTTAACCAAGGCCGCGCCGACATCACCGGCGCCGATGATGCCGATCTGGACCTGTTTTTTGCCGGTAGCAGCATCCTGCACTTGCTGAAAACGCTCACGGAGCACACGCAGCATGAGGCGGAACCCTGACAGGACAGCGAAAGACACAATGAAATCGCTCAGGATTACAGCGCGTGGGGCGGAAATTTCATCAAAACCCAGCAAGTGCAAGCAATAGAGTATAATGGCGGCGATGAACGTGGCGCCGAAAATCCTTTGGGCATCGGGCAGGCTAAAATAGCTGAGCAGGCTGTCAAACTGGCCGAAAGCAAGCAGGAGCAGAAGTTTCAGGGCGATAACGCCAGGCAGCATGCGCAGAGATTGGTCGCGCACGGCTGGTTCGACCGAAAAATCGAAGCGAAGCTGGTAAGCGAACCACCAGCTTATGGCGCAGGCGGCAAGATAAAGCAGCATCAGGATGGATGTGCGCTGCAGCGCGTTGAGCTTTCCTGAGGTGAAGGTGGGGGAGGACATGTCAGCCTTTTATCCAGACAGCCATGACGGTCCGCAAAATAATTACAAGGTCGCTCCTGACACTGGCATGGCGTGCATAGGCCAGGTTGAGGGCGATTTTCTGTGGAATACAGTGTTGGATATAAAACTGCCCGGGGTCGGAGGCAGCGGCCAAGAGCTGCTCTTCATTGCGATAGATTAATGAAGCTTCGTCGGTGATGCCGGGCTTAAGCGCAAGCACCGCGCGCTGTTCCGGTGTGTAAAGCGCCACAAACTGCGGAAGCTCCGGCCGGGGCCCGACCAAACTCATTTCCCCGCGCAAGACATTCCACAATTGCGGAAGCTCATCGAGCTTGGTTTTGCGAAGCGCCCGGCCGATCCTGGTGACACGCTGATCACCGCTTATGGTAATGCTTGGTCCGTTTCCTTCAGCATGCGTGCTCATAGTCCGAAACTTGATGATTTCGAACAGCCTGCCGTGCTGGCCGACGCGCCTTTGCCGGAAGAAAACAGTGCCCGGATCAGCGAACGTTAGCACCAGCCAGATGGCCGCGAAAAGAGGCAGGCAAAATAGCAAGCCAAGCGTTGCCAGGATGACATCGACGGTGCGCTTTGCCATGGCCTTAAGACTGCCGGTGTTGAGCCACGATGGTGGCCAGTGTATCGCAGACGAAGGCCACGTCGTGGTCTGACATTCCCGGGAAAATAGGCAGGCTGATAATTTCTGGAAACAAGCGCGTGGCTACTGGAAAATCTGCCGGCTGGTATCCATAATTGTCCCGGTAGTAAGGATGGAGGTGCAAGGGCATCCAATGAACACTCGTGCCAATGCCGGCTTCTCTGAGCAGGTCGATCACCTGCGCCCGATCGATGGTCAGGTGGTCAAGCCGCAGGCGGATGACGAAGAGGTGCCAGGAATGAATGCGATTGGCGTCGTTGCCCGGTGCGATAATTTCCGGGATGTCCGCCAGTCGCTGTTGATATGCTTTCGCCACGTGCTCCCGTTCAACGCGCAGGCGGTCGGCTTTTTTGAGTTGGTGCAGACCGATCGAGGCAGCGATGTCGGTGAGATTATATTTATAGCCGGGCGCAATAATTTCGTAGGCCCACGAACCTTCAGAAGTAAAGCGCTTCCAGGCGTCCTTGGAGATGCCATGCAATGACATGATGCGCATGCGCTCGGCCAACGCATCATTATCCGTGCAGGCCATGCCCCCTTCGCCCGTGGTGATGCATTTGTTGGCGTAAAAGGAATAGCAACAAACGTCAGATTGGGCCCCGACTGATTTCCATGGGGCCGAAGCGTTATCCCGGTATTGGGCGGGGCAACAATGGGCCGCATCTTCGATCACCCTTAGATCGAAATCTTTAGCCAACGCCCTAACCCCAGCCATATCCACGACTCGGCCACCATAGTGCACGGGTAGAATGGCCCGTAATTTTTCACCACGGGCGATGGCGGCGGCGGCTTGAGCCCGGGCGTGGTTGCAGTCCAGGTTGAAGTCGTCTTCGTGACAGTCGACAAGAATGGGTTTCGCATCGAAATAGCGCACGATTTCGGCGGTGGCGGCAAAAGTCATGGTCGGCACGAGCACGCTTTCGCCGCGCTGCAGGCCAATCGCCTCGACGGCGAGGTGGAGTGCGGCCGTGGCACTGTTGAGTGCAATGGCATGTTTTGCGCCGACATAAGCGGCGAAGTCGGCTTCGAATTGCTTGGTTTTTGGCCCAGTGGTGAGCCAGCCAGATCGGAGCGTTGCGACAACTTCAGCAATTTCTTCTTCACCAATCTCTGCACGGTGGAAAGGAATTTTGAGTAGCAGGGGTGCGTGCATAATTAGAATTGAGGGAGCAATCAGGGGGACACAGCGTTGGGTTTTGCAGACAGGACTCGAATATATTCATTCATTGCGCGGCCTTCTTGTGTCACAAAAGTGCGGGTCAGCACGAATCCCATGCGAGCATAAAAACGGTTTCCTTGATCGTTGCCATGCTGGTCTGTTGTGAGACACACTCTAAGCGCACCCTGGCGGACACACTCATCGCAAAAGGTTTCTGTTAGCATTTTTCCCACTCCTTGGTTTTGTGCGGCGGGATCTACGGCGATAGACATCAATAATGCCGTTCCTTTGGCGATAGCCTTGGATTCCGCCGGCCTTCGCAAGGCACGCCAGAGTCGAAAAAAAATCCCGGGACGCCGCAAAAGAGGCCAGATCGAGGCGCTGGCAAACCCCAAAATTCGCCCTTTGATCAGACGAGAGTAAAATCCGGCCGGCTCCAGCGTGCCTGCCACGAAACCCAGCAGACGATCTTCTTCTTTGACTATCCAGACGAGGCCAGATGGATCCGTCAAAACGCCCTGATATAGCTGCTTCAGGAATTTTCTGCCCAGAAATGTGAGAAAAAACCCGGAAAACGAACGCAAGTGGACATTCACGATCGCATCAATCTCCGCAGGCGTGCTTGGGCGGACGGGTAAAGATTTCTGCAAGCCCTTCATGGTGCTTGGTGCCAAGTGGCCTGCACCTGAGGCTTGTGCATACTGTCGGGAATTATTTGTCTCAGTATATCGCAAATCTTCATATATTGTACATGCTGGTCGAATTCACCGCCGATTTTAAATGAGTTGGCGGCCATTTCCATTCGTAAGCAACCATCATTAGTCATTATCCTTAATGCATTGAGCAAACTATCCGGGTCTCCCGGCAGGTATTGGAGGCCGATTTTTCGATCTAAAATTACATCCCGTGCTTCGCCAGTCAACGAATTGATGATGGGTAACCCCGCCGCGGTGTAGTCGTATAATTTATCCGGCATCTCGACATTCGATCGGCTTGAATAGGCGCATAGACCGATATCGCACCGTTTATACAATGCACCCAGCCTGGTTGGATCAAGCTTACCCAAATATTTAACCCGGGCCTTGGGATGCTTAAGTAGGAATAACTCAACTAATGGCCTGAGGGGGCCATCGCCGGCAATAATTATGCTTAGCTTCAATTCCAACCCTCCTAGCTCCTCGGCCGCCTTCAATAGTGTATCAATGTCATATGAAGGACCGAGGGAACCGGCAAAGACGGCCCAATATTCATCGGAGGATTTCTCTGGGATCCAACTTTCATGGCCACTGGATTCGAGCATCATGGCTCGGAATTGCTTTACATCGACTCCATTGTAAATCACGGCATTTGGCCGGCCTTTCAGGGCCGGTGCGGCTTGCAGCATAACATCCAGGTAATGCCTTGCCAATGCTACCGCGGCATCGAGTTTGGAGTATACATATTTCCGGCTCCGATAGACCGGAAAAAAGGCAAGTTTTGCCAATGGGCGAGCCCATCTTGGGAAGGCTTGCTCGATTAATTCCGGCCAAAGGTCCATTTGGTGATAAATTACCGGACAATCATGATATTGCGCCAGTTTTAAGCCTGCATACCCAAGCGACAATGGAGACTCATAATAAATGATACAAATTGGTTTTTCCAGGGCTTTTCCCTTTTTGTATGTTCGGTATGAAAAAACCCAGTCGCGAACGATTCGTCCCAGGCCGATATTTTTCTTGTAGCCGGGAGTGGGGACGAGGCGTATGGTAAATCTTTCGTTGATGGGTCTGTCTTCCCAGCCGGAACTTCGGTGCTTTTTGAAGTGATGAGAAAAGCTGGATGTCCACCAGACGACCTCATGACCCTCGGCCGTCAATGCACCGGCCATCATGGTAAAGCTGTAGTCGCGCCATCCTTCCCCCGGGATTGGGCCATACGGATTTATTAGCCAGATCATCTTTATGGTTTAGGCAATGATTCCGGCTGATTTTTCAAGCGGCTGCTTTCAAGGAGTGCCTTTTCAACAAGCTTCAGCACAACATCCGGGCTTATGCCGGTGACACAACGATTATTTCCCTTTGGACAAAAGGTGAATGAGTAACAGGGCGCGCAGGGGACATCAAATCTAGCGGTAAAGCGCTGGTTGTCCCAAGGCTCGACGGAATTTGGAATCTCCGCTCCATTGGAGATGCTCACAACTTTGCATCCTGCCGCGGCGGCAAGATGGCACGTGCCTCCATCATTGCCCACAAAAACAGCTGCGTGCTTCAATAAGGCAGTCAGTTGGTCGATGGAGGTCTTCCCGGCCAGGTTGTACAAGGCTCCGGAGTTCTTGGTCATCGTCAAATATTGTTCTTCAACCAGCAGCGCCGTCTCAAGCTCGGGACCGCTTCCCACCAAGGCTATGGTGATTTGCGGTTTCTTTAAAAGTTCGATAATAAGTTCGGTATAATATTCGGCTGGCCAACGCTTAAACTCGAGCCGGGATCCGGGTGCGACAACAATCAATGTGCCCTGCTTTTCAAGCAGTTTCGCCAGTTGGGCTGTGGCCCACTCTTCGGCTTCGGTCGATGACTGAATTCCAAAATAAATTTCCGGCAATGGTGTGTCTGCGACATGAGCATTCTCTTCCACTGAACGCATGATGGCATCGACATGATGTTCCAAGCGCCGTGGCCCGCGCTGAACCAATGGAAAGATCTTGGGATACGCCCGGGTGCGGATGCCATAAATCCGGCAGCCGACGCCGAGCATGCGCATAAATATTATTTTTTTTGCCGTACCAGCCAGGGTCAAACCGATCCCTTCATTTAAAATGAAACAAACGTCGTATTTTCTCCTTATAATGGATTTCCTGCCCTTAGAGATTAAATCGAGGTAAGTGGAGAATCCGAAAGAAATAATCTCATCAATAATATTTGCTGGAAAAATTGATAGCCATGGACTGCCTTGATTTGAATAAGCATTGACAGTTTTCAATGTTGAACGATCAGTGGTCGCAGTGGTTAGCAGAGTCAACTTTGCCGCAGGATAGGCCTGCCGGAGCCGGTGCATGGCCGGAATGGCCAGCAAAAAATCGCCGAGTGCGCCAGTTCTGACAATCAAGATATTTAGCGGCTGGCTATCGCCCGGACGGAAGCGGGTAAATGCTTCTATCGTGATGAACGCCGCATTGCACAAACGAAGCAGAACATGCACCGAAGCACTTTTAAATAATTCGACAAAGTCTCCGGGTACTCGGCTTGTGATGTTTTTATCCGCAGGCATGGAGTTGATTCGATCTCCTTGGGCTGCAAACCCACTAGAACAGGAGGGCTTTAGTGTTGCAAAATACTCAACGCACTTGATCTGACTGCTAGCTGATATGCTTTACCCGCCATCGGCATTTACGGAAGGGGCTTTTCTCAGTTCCTGTCGTGCCACGACGAAGGAATGCTGTGCCGTGACGCTATCATATATATGCCGGGCAATGTCCCCTGGCTTCATAAAATCATCAAATCCTTTCCGGTTTCGAGTCATTCGCGTCTGGATGGCTCCGAGATAATATTCCATTATCCTGATGTTGTGTTTATATCCATCGAGCTGCAAGGCTTCAATGAAGCCCTTGATCCCGTATTTTGAGGCGCAATATGCGGATTCGTTGAAATTCGGGGCGATCCCGGCGATGGAGTTTATGCTGACGATAACACCGTTTTTTCTCTCCCGATAATAATTGTACACCTTGTTCAGGATCAGGAGAGGGGCCAGTAAATTAGTATTGATAATTTCTATGCAACTGTTCGATGAAAGAGAGGTGCCTTTGTCGGAATAGATGCCGGCATTATTGACAAAACAATCGATCTCTTCCTTGATTACAAAGTCGGCCAGCTTGCTGCTTTGCTCTAGGTTTAGGAGGTCGTGGCGAAAAAACGTGCAATTGTTTTTCTTAAGCAGGGCTCGAATTCGGCCCTGGTTTCTGCCGTGCAGGTATACAATTTTCCCTTCGGCCATGAATTTTTCTGCAATGGCCAGCCCCAAGCCGGAAGTCGATCCGGTGATAAGAACCTTATTCATTTTTGCTAAAATCGAACTTCGGCGACAGATGGAGCTCTTCGAAACTTAAGGCTGGGTATTCAGTTACGGTCTTTTTGAGCAAGGACTGGATCGCCCTGACGATATCGAGTCGAGTCGGATAGAACATGGCCGAAAGGGCGGTCGAGGTGGGGCAGGGAACGTTTGGGCACGCAATCGAGACGGGTGCGGCTTTGAGTGCACTGAAGTTCCGTTGGCAAAGTTTGGCGATTATTTCGGTGCCGACACAAAAGCAGCTATGCGTGGTATCGAAGGTGACCAGCCTGCCTGTTTTGTTCACCGATTTGGTGATCGTCTCGTGATCGATGGGCTGAAGGCTGACGAGATCGATTATTTCAGCGCTTATATTGTGCTCGCGGAGCAGCCGATCTGCCTTGAGCGCTTCAACGACACCGTCTCCATAGGTCGCAATAGTGACATCGGAACCCTCTCGAACGATCCTTGCTCGTGATAAGTCCTCGAAATATGGGGACTCGGGAACATTCTCTCTCGTCCCATAAAGCCACCGCGGCTCCAAGTACACGACAGGGCCATTCTCCCGCAGTGCACTGGACAAGAGGCCCTTGGCTTGGATTGGACTGGAAGGAATGACAACTTTTAACCCAGGAACAGCGCCAAACAGGCTGTATAAAGCCTGCGTGTGCTGAGGCCCATTCCCCCACTGCCTTCCGACCGCAATACGGAATACAATGGGAACGGGGTTTCCTCCACCAAACATATAGTTCCATTTGGCGGCCTGCGTCACGATCTGGTCGAGCGCGTAAAGGGCAAATTCAACGCGCCCGTGATGGATGATCGGACGCATCCCTGAAATAGCGGCGCCGACACCGGCGCCGGTAACCGAAGATTCGGAGACAGGAGTGTCGAAAATCCGATCAGGAAACAGGGCCTTCAATCCCTTGGTGGTCCCATCCGCACCATTCTGATAGCTGACGCCCAAGCCCATGATGAAAATATGCGGGTCGCGTTCCATGCCTTGGAGCGTGGATTCACGAATGGCATCAGTAAATGACAGGTTATTGTGCATATACATCCGTTAGAAATTCGCCGGCCTCAGGATAGGGGGAGTTATTGGCCTGCTCGATGACCTGTTTGCAGAACTCAATGGTTGCTGCCTCCAGGGCGTCCAGTTCCACCGAAGTTGCTGGATCAGCGCACAGCAGGGCTTTCAGTTTCCTGATCGGACATTGCCGTTCCCTTTCCTCGGGCACGTCGATTTCCCGGTAGCATGCCTTGTCATCAAAAATGGGAGCACTGTGGGCCATGTGCCGGTAGACGACGCATTCGAGAACAACGGGAACGCCATTCGAAATGAACGATAGTGCCTCCTTAGTTTTGGCATGGACATCGAGATAATCGTTGCCATCGGCTTTTATATATTTGGCGCCCAAGCCGGTTACGATTTGCTGGGTACTATAATTTTCCGAACGTCGATCCTTGAGTTTACTCATGACCGAATACAAATTATTTTCCAGCACCAAAAGGAGAGGTAACTTGAACAAGGCCGCAAAGTTGATCGACTCGTATACGACACCTTCCTCCGCTGCCCCATCGCCAAAAAAGGCCACGCTTACCCCGCTTTTTTTTGAGAGCTTCGAAGCCAAGGCTGAACCGGTCGCAATCGGCACCACGCTTCCAAGAATCGGCGTTGAGCCCATGAAATTAACCGATTTGTCTATCATATGCATGGATCCGCCCTTGCCATGACAACAGCCGTTTTTTCGTCCTAACAGCTCAGCCACCATGGCCAGGGGATTGCCTCCCTTGGCGAGGTAATGGCCGTGGGAACGGTGGTTTCCGAAAACCTTGTCTTCGGGGCCCAGGTTGTTGCATACCCCGGCGGCAACGGCCTCCTGTCCCACATAAAAATGCACAAAGCTCATCACTTTGTTCTTGAGATAGAAATCAACAAGCTGCTGTTCCAAATGCCGGATCAGCAACATGGTCTTGTAACCTTTAAGCAGATCTTCTTTGTTCAATAGTGTTGCACGATGATTCCCCGGTTTGGATTCATCCATTGTTGCCGGGTGTATCATAAGGCACTCTCCATCTCTATTAAAATCCGGCCACAGGAACCGGATTGAAGGGTGGAAATGGCATCGTTGACCTGATCCAATTTGTAGGAGTGAGTGATGACTTGTTGCATCGCATTGGGATTCTGTCGATAGAGGTCTTGTAATTTTGGCATATCTTGGTCTGGCATGAAACCACCACCTTCGCTAACCAAGAGTTTCTTGCCGGTAAAGAGTTCAAGGGCAGGACTGAAGGTGAGCTTCGATTCCAGCCGTGGCTGGCCAACCAGCATCAAGGTGCCGTTCTTGTTAAGCGCTTTGAAACCTTCTTCCATCAAGCGGGTGTCGCCGGTTGTATCCACGACCGCATCGAAGCCCCCTTTACAAAGGGCGCGCAACTCTGAATTCAGGGCATCGGGGGACTCAATCCGTAGATATTGGGTTGAGCCCATCTTTCGCGCCAGATCTTCTTTGGCTCCGGAATGACGATCCACTGCGACCACGTGTGAGGCATGGGCCAGTTTGGCCGCCTGGATGACGTTAAGGCCGACGCCTCCACAGCCGATAACAGCGAGGGATGTGCCCGCTTTAAGTTTCAGTTCATTAAAAATAATGCCGTAGCCCGTCGAGATTCCACAGCCGAAAAGACACGCGATGTCGAAGGGAATGTCCGGATCGATTTGCGTGACGCGGTTCTCCGAGATCAACGCCATATTGGCAAAAGTCGTCACATGGCCGCCCCCGACAAAATTTCCATCTGAAGTTTCATAGCGAGGGAAGGGACCTTCGCCGCCGCTTCCCTTTCTCCAGTGCAAAACCACGCGATCCCCCGGTGAGACTTTCTTCACGAGTTCACCGATCGCTTCAACGATGCCGCTTCCTTCATGGCCCATTAAATGGGGAAGGAAGGAATCAGGGCCCTTTATGCCCAAAATTTCATTGAGTTGAGCTCCACAGACACCACTGGCATGGATCCGAACCAAAACCTGATGGCCCACGGCCTTTGGCTTTCTAAGACATTGAATCGTAAGAGGTTCATTTTGTCTTGTGAGGATGGCGGCTTTGATCATCGGGGGTTGCAGTATTTAAAATAGCCTGCAGAGCAAAGTGTTTGTCGTAGCGTTGGTCAAGGCTGAGTTCGGCTGCCGCCGCGGCAAAACAGGCTGATTGCAAAAGTGAACAGCCTTTGGCGATGCAAAACGCCAAGGAGGCGGTTACAATGTCGCCCGCCGACATCAAATCGAAAAGTTTTTTGGGCGCAGAAGCGATAAGGAATGCGGTATGTCCTGCCCCTGAGCGCTGGCAGACGAGAATGCCGCGTGCCCCACGGGTGTAAATGACACCGTTTGCCTTGGTGCGGGCCAGCACCAGTTTGGCCACCGCCAGGGCATCCCGGTCGGATTCGGTTTTGCGGTCGAACCATTGGCTGGTTTGGTTGTGGTTCACCTTTACAATATCAAAAGAACGGCTCGAAAACAACTGAGTGCACCGCGGTTCGTAAAGGATGCGGGCATTTAAGGCCTTTGTGCGTGACACCAATTTCAATATAAACTCTTCGCTCAATCCTGCCTGGCCTTTGTCAATAATGCATAGGAGATTGGTACGTTTTAATTCGCGCATTAATGAATTTGTCTGGACCTTTATATTGCGTGCCGATGCGGGCGGGATCGCCTCTTCTGTCTCGGTATGTGCAAGTTGATGGCCGCCGGCAAATACCCGCCGGGTATATTTCACGACTTGGGGCAGGTCCGTGCACAAAGCCAGCCCCGGCAGGCTCTCCTTGTCCAGAAGCTGTCGTTGGAGGGTTGAAGCTTGTTCACGGCCTGCCGGACAGACGGTGATGGGGCCAGGCCCCAGTATTTGAGCATGGAGGCAATGCCGCCAACACCCTCGAGGAGGAACTTTTGTTCCTTGACCAATATGTGCGGGAGCGGGGCTTCCGCACACACGCCAAGCACCTCGCCCAACTCATGGCCGGCGACGCCGCCGTCACCGAGGATCAACAAACGTTGCGGTCGTTGGGCCTTGGCGGCGAATTCATGAGTGGCCATTCCCGCGATAATTTGGAGCCGCTCGGCAGGCCTGACCAGCCTTAGGGGTGTGCGTTTTGCTGGCATGTATAATGATGGGTTTATTTAAAAATTAATATTACCGAGGGCTGAAACTTTTTCGCAGTTCATGAGGAGCCACCGTCGCAGTTCCGATCTTGCCCACCACGACGCCGGCTGCATGGTTCGAAAAAACAGCCGCCTCCGCTGGCGAGGCTCCCGCCACGATGGCCATGGTGAAGCTCGCGATCACCGTATCACCGGCGCCGCTCACGTCAAAAACCTGCCGGGCAACGGTGTCAAAATGGATGGGGCCCTGCCCTTTGAGGCAAAGTAACATGCCCAGCTCGCCCAAGGTAATAAGCAGTACTGCAGGGCACAGCTGCTGGATGAGATGGTCGGCAGCTTTTAGCAATTGCCTGTCCTTCATCGGATTTGGGGTTCGAGTTGAGTCGGGCAGGCCGGCCAGCTGAAAGGCCTCACGGCGGTTGGGAGTCAGCAAGGAAAGTCCTTTGAGGTTAAGGGCATGGGCCGGCTTGGGATCAAGGCTGAGCCAAAGTCTATGTTTGCTGCAGCTTCGGCGCAGAGCATCGAGCAGCTTTTGCGTGACCACCCCTTTGCCGTAATCGCCTACAATAACGGCATCGGCTTTGGCGAGGGCAGCTTCCAGCTTGTGCCAGAGAGTGGTTGCCGTGGCTGCATCAAGCGCGCTGTTGGTCTCGCAATCAAGGCGCGTGACCTGTTGCTGGCCGGCGATGATCCGCATTTTGGTGCTGGTGTGTCTTCGGGGAGACGCCACAAGGCCGCTTATATCCACGCCGTCGGCGCGGAGTAGGGTGGTGAGTTTTTTAGCCGCTGGGTCGCGGCCGGTCGCTCCAAACAGGGTGGCCTGGGCTCCTAATCTGGTAAGATTACGCGCCACGTTGGCGGCGGCGCCCGGCATGAAACTCTCGCGCTCCAGATGGACAATGGGTACCGGCGCTTCCGGCGAAATGCGAGTGGCCCGCCCCCATATAAAATGATCGAGCATGATGTCGCCAATTACCAGGACTCGGCTGCCAGCAAGCGCGGCGAGAATTTCTGCACAGCGTGATTTTGTCATGTTAAGCCCTTGGAGGAAAATTCAAATTGATGAATAGCTATGACAGGATAGTTGTACGTGACCATCGCAGCCGAATGGTCAGAAACAAAACCAGGCCAAGAGTCATCACGCTGAACATGGCGAAGTCATTGAGCGCAAGTTGCGGAGCTTCGGCAAAGATGGCAAAGTTTGCCATGAAGATGGCGTAAACGAAAACATGCAACCGATGGCCGCGACCGCGTTGCCGCCAGACGACCGCCGTTCGTGCGGCCACGCCCAGCACGAGTGCGCCAAGCATAACAGCGTAAATACCGCCGACCCACAACATCTCCCCAATAAATGTTGGCGAGACACCGCTCTTGATGCCGTCTATCGGGTCGCCGCGACCGATAAAGAAGTCATAAAAAAATACGTCGCAAAATTCCAGCCCCGTCGGTGCCGGCTTTGCCGGCCATATTGCCCGTGGGACCATGATGGTTGCGGATTCAACAAACATTGGCCTGAAGCCATGATGCGGCTCGCCCAAACCTGTCCGCCACACCACGCGTTCGACAATGTCGAGCCCGGGCACGCGGAATAACAGCGCGGCTTTAGTGTCGCCAACGGTCCACTGTCCGCCACGGACGAGACTGAAAAGCGTGAGGAATACGACCAACGTCGCTCCCAACCCCATCATCTGATTGATGCGAATAAAGCGTCGCACATAATGCCACGCAGCCAAAAAAAACAAGATCACGGGGACCAGGCTGACGCGAAAGCCAAGAATAAAAATCGGCACGAGGCTTGCGAGAGCAAGCGCGATCACCCGCAAGGCACGCCAAGTCAGTCGCTGCCGGCGCCCAGGCAGGGTATATAACAATAGAAGCAGGATGGCGACCGGCAGTACACCCGTGATGGGAAACGTCAAATAACCCACGCCATTGAGCACGCCGACTGTGCGCCACGTGCCGAGATTGGCAAGGAAGCTGGCGATGCCGCCGGACGAGGCCATCAGCCGATAAAACGCCAGGCCGCCGAGCGCAAGACCGCCTAATGCCACAATTCTGATGCGATTGACTGATACTCTTGCCGCTATTCTGGGTAATGTGCGGGCAATCAAGCTGCCCAGCGGCAGATAGCAGCCGGCCACGAACGCGGCCAAACCAAGGGTGATCGCGGAGAGGGCACGGATGAGCACCGATGCATCCGCCATCGTTGCTGCGAGTCCGGGCTTCACCACCAAGCCGAATGTAACAGCGCAAAAGCTGTGGAAAGTTAAAATCAGGAAAAAATATGCAAAAAATAAATGTTTAGCATCGAACGGATCAAAGCGTTTATAGGCCAACTCAGCCAACGGCGGCGCGAGATTGAGTGTGATTAATATGGCGAGCAATGCATCGGTCTGGATACTGGCCAAGGGTTCAATTTCTCCGGTCAGCCAACATAGTCCGGCAAAAAGCGCGGCCCCAGCTGCCATTGCCACGAGAAGGGCTTGCATGTCGATCCAACCAACCCTTCGCAGTTTGGCGGTGGGGAGACTGGCTTCACTTGCAGTCGTTTGTCTCATGTGCGTTTGGCCAGTGCGAAGAGTTGTTTCGTGAGCAAGCGCACCTCAGGGATGGCGAGCGGACCATTGCCGATGACGAGATAAGCTCCGCTGGCGGAGAACCCGGTGGCGACAAGCACAAGCAGGCGGCGAAAATTATCCGCGGAATTTTCTGGCGGAAGGAAATTGGTTCCAAACCAGCCAATGGCAGCTGTCAATGCCGCACCCGCGGCAAGGCGCAGGGCAAACTGCAAATTTGCCCGAATGGCCACGGCGCCAAGCTCGCCAGGCCAAAGATGGCGCAGGCTCAGTCCCAGCGCCAGCCACCAGCTTAGTGCATAAGCAACGCCAATGCCGACAAGCCCAAAGGCGGTGCTGAACAATCCAGAGAATACAAAATAGGTGGCTGCTCCCACCAAGCTTATGACCGCGGCGGCACGTATATCGCCACGGGCGAACAACGCCTTAAAAACGAGGCCCATGCAACTCATTGCGGTCATGCCAACAAGCATGAACGGCAGTAGCCTGGCCAGTGAACGTGCATCGGCAAAGTTGAATGCCCCGCGTTGAAAGAGGACTTGAAGCGTTGGCAGGATCAACGCACCGAACAGAACTGCTGCCGGTGCCATGCAGACAAACATTATTCGAAGGCTTAAGCCAAGATCCTGACGCATGGAGTGATGTTCGCCTTGGGCTGCCTTGCTGGCTAGGCGGGGAAAAATCACGGTCGTCGCGCCAACTACTGCCAGACCCGAAAACCCGACCAACAGGCGTTGTGCATACCCAAGATAGGAAATGGCCGCGGGGCCGATGCGCGATCCCCAGATGGCATCAGAAAACGGATAAACAATGAAAATGATCAAGGCTGCCCCAGCCAGTGGCAGTTCTGTTAACATCTTGCCCAAGCCGGCCCAGTTATGGCCTGTCCTGATTGTCCCTAATGCAAACCGCAAGCCCACCAACATAACTATATAACCCAAAAGCTGCCCCCAAACGGCGGTCGCGACTCCCCAATGGGTGTGGGCTAGCAGGCAAATGATCATGGAGCCGGTAATCGGTGCGGCTGTAAGTATCGTAGCTGCGGAAAAATACTTTCGTATATGCAGGCCTGCAGTATAGATGGCGCATAACACAGCCAGTGGCAGGCAAAGCCAGGCGATGCGGGCAAGTTTGGTGGCCAGTGCGTGCTCCACATTGGAAAGGCCTGGGTTTAACGCACGCATAAGCCATTCCGTATCAACCATACCTAGCAGTGCGATGATGACAGCGATTCCACCCAGTCCCCAAGCCAGCGAATTCATCAAGGCATCGCCATCACCCGAACCGCTTTTCTCGCGTTGCAACGCAGGCACAAGCTGGTAATTAAGTATACCCGCGAAGAGGCCGGAAAGTGTCATCGGCAGGCTGATGGCCAGCAAATAGGCATCCATCTCGCTGGTTGCCCCAAAAAATCGTGCCAATATAAGTTGGTTAAAAAACGATATGCCACTGACAAGGGCGGCCAAAAACGAAACGACAAGCGTGGATCGAAACATGAATCGCTTGTGCCCTTAAGAAAGAGAAAATCAAGACCTAAGCTCGGCAGCGGAGCGCAACTTCAACCTGTGAGTGCACCAAAAAGGCAAAAGCTTCGATCTGACATCGCGGGCGCTCGCATGCCGTAAGGTTTGCGGTGTTTCTGCAGTGGGCACAAGGCATCAATTGGACCGAGATTCGGGAATTCCGGTCATCAAAGGCCCTAGGTAATTTAGCTTGGTTTGGCCGGCGAGGTTGTTTTGCTGGGCGGAAATGGAAAATGCCGGCCTCCTTCAGGGTCAAAGCACTGGATCAATGTTTAATGTGCACCCGAAAAACTATGAAATAGAAAAATTGAGGGCGGTGGCGATTATCTACGTGATCCTGTGGCATTACAGTGAGATGTTGCTTGCCGTCTTGGGCATCGACCAGCGCTATTATGGGACATGGACGGGGGTTGACCTGTTCTTTTGCATTTCAGGTTATGTCATTACAAAAAGCCTGTTTGCATCCTTAGGCACGGAGGGGATCCGGGATTATCTGCTCGGCTTTTACATTAAGCGTGTCTTTCGCATCTGGCCATCCGCTTTCGTCTGCATTGGGGCTGCCCTGTTGGTCACTTTCCTATGCACAAAATCTATGGGCCTGCATTTTTTTTACGACACGAAAAAGGATGCGCTGCCGGCACTGTTGAATTATGCGAACTTTGCATTCTTTTTCAAATCGGAGAACCATGGTGGAACGCTTTTGGGAATTTTTTGGAGCCTGTCGCTCGAAGAACAGTTTTATCTTATAATTCCCATTGCGCTTTGGTGCTTCCGGCGCCAATTGCCAGCTTTCATGGCTTTATTATTGGTGCTGGCCCTGCTGCAGTTTATTCAGCATCGTGAACCGTGGAAGGTGTTGTGGTGGTCAATCCGGACAGATGGGTTGATCTATGGCGTTCTTATCGCTATCATTGAATGCAGATACAATTCATTCTTTCAAAGCGTGGGCCGGAGAATCTCTTCTTTTCGGCCGGTGATCGTCCTTGGGCTGCTCCCGGCCTTGCTCATCACACTGGGTTTGATCGGTTCGGTTTATTTCCAGCGATACATTCAATTGCAGACCAGTTGGGCCGGAGTCATCAGTGCCATCCTGGTTTTTGTCGCTGCGCTTGACCAGGGGCTGGTTCTGAGCGGCACTTTGGTCTCGCCTGTCCTCATATGGATCGGAAGCCGGTCTTTCGGAATATATTTATTCCACAATCTTGTTTTGGTGATTATAAAGGCTATAAACTTGAGCAAATTTCATGTCTCGTTCAACCTGTCGAGTATAAGCTATTATCTCCTGGTTTTTGTGACCATTGGCTGTCTGGGCGGGCTATGTGAGTTAAATTACAGGTTGATCGAAGTGCCCCTGCGGAATCTTGGTCGGAGAATTGCGGGCTGGCATTTTTCCGGGACGAAAGAAAAATCATGAACTTGGCGGTGTAGTGCCGCCCATGCGTGAAAATTGCTTGTGCATGAAGGGGCGCAGAATGCGTTTAAGGCCGGTTTTCATGCGCGCTTTGTTCTGCCAGGACATTACGTCGAGGCTGCGGTCCAGGATCAGAACAATTTGATAAAACAAGGCCTGACCTAAAGACAGAGTGGCCCGTTTGGAAAAGTCACAACCGATATTTTGCCGTGCAAAGATCCATCTTTCATGCGGCAACCATTTGCCTTTTTCCACCACGTGGTGCGCAAACCAGCCTTGGTAGGGCAGCACCGGGCGCCAGACGCTGTAGAAGCCATGCGATTGTGCCAGGGCGCGGACATTGCCCTGATGTTCAAAATCCCAGATCGATTCGCCGGGGCGCAATAATGCGCATAGTGCCGCGCGGTTCCAAATTGCGGCCTGGGTCGCGAGCCTGTACGGCGAGCCAGCGACAGATTCTCCGATCGCTGATTCGCCTGCCAGTCGGTCGGTCGGCGGCGGCCGTGGAATCAGCCTTACCTGGGTAGAGCCGGTTGATTGTGCAAATTTTAAACAATGCAGCACGTCGGCCGTTGACACGGCCCGTCGAAGGAAAAAATCATCCAGCATGATCAGAACGTGCGCATGGGGTAATGGTTCGAGATAATCCAATGCACAACGCGACCAATCACGCCCACCATCCGATCGAAGCACGGTAACGCTGGGATCGTCGCATCCGAGCTGCCCCGTGCCGAGATAAACTTGAAATGGACAATCCGGCCAATGACGGTGCAGCAGGGTGAAAAAAGGCTTCCACAAATCGGCGTAGGCATCGCATGACATTACCAGCAGTGCACAGTCTGTATTTTGAACGCTGGATTTTGGCATTGTAAATTATGGGAAGAGCCGGCTCGGCTTTCCTCGTAGGCTTCATGGTGTCTCACCGATAAAACAAATGAATCTTTTGATCATTTCCCGCCTTGATAATAGTTGATTGGGTCAGCGGGATTGGCAGGCCGCAGGCCGGTGCTGGAACTCATGGCGCGCAATTCATTGGCCCCGGTGAAAGCCATGGCCGCCTCCTGGGGTAGCCAGTGGTGGGAACAAAGTGCCGCCAAGGAGTAGGGGGTATAAATCATATTTGTTGAGGGGACGACGATCACCTGGCCAGACGGCCCCTGGCTGCCCAATACCGCCCGGATGCTCTCAAGATCACTGGAGGGCGACCGGCCATCGCTATAATAAAATGTCCTATTTGAATAAGTCACCGCCGCAGGGTTTTGGACATACATGACTATACTTATTCCAGAAGTGGCGGCGAAACTTGCGTTGGCCCGATAGAAAGGAGATCGGGCATAGTGGTTGCAATCAGTCCAGACGCCACGCATGGCCAAATCTTCAGGCGACTCTACCAAAGCATGCCAAGCTTTATTATAAAACGGACCACTGGCAGGGATGGTGGTAAATGCGAGAAGCGCCAAAACCATAATGCCAAAAACACCATGCTGGAAAATTGGAGAAAAAGAGTGCGAAACGGACAAGCTGCTGGCTTGGCGGGACCCCATCCCTTGCCCGATGCAGACGAGGGCCAATCCCGGGGGGATGGCAAAGAGCATCCGGTGGAAGGCAATTATTCCAGCAATGCCGCCATTTTGGAAGAGCACTCCGGCAAAGGGAATGGCGACAACGGGGAGCGACAAGGCCAGTACTGGCATGACGGTTAACCAGCCCACCGCATGATTGCGCCCCAGCAAAAGCAGGCCGGCGGCGAAGTTGATGGCCCCAAGGAACCCAATGATTTGCAGAGCCCGATCGCTGGCCGGTGATTGTGGAGACAACACATTGAATCCATCCCAAGCTGTAAACCAACCCGAGGACCGATACATTTGATCAAGGCTGCGGTGGTGCGGCCATTCGTGCATCACGGCGATGCACCCCGTTAGCGCCGCCGCAGCTAACCACCAGACGATAGAGCGTTTCCATGCGACTAACCGCCAGGCGGCAACGGCGGCGAGGCTGAGAATGACTATCCCGATTCCTTGGACGTGATTGAGGGCGATGAATAAGGTGAGGCAGAGGCCAGAGGCCAGAGGCCAGAGAAAGGAAGGCAGACACTCGCCAATGACGAATGACGAATGACGAATGACGAATGACTTGGGCTTGGCCAAATCGATCCCCAGCCGGGTGAGCGCGACCGCGCCGAGCTGCGCATAGATGCTGCTGGAAATTCCGTAATAGCGGTAAAACGAGAAAATATTATTACCGGACAGGATGGCCTGCAGGATGACAAAAACTAAGCTGGCCCGTTTGCCGAGCCCAACCACGCGCGCCAGCCGATAGTATTGCCAGCAGAGCAGCAGACAGATGCCAGTATAGTACACATTCAACCAGAGCAATTGGCGGTCGGCTGGAATCTTTCCCAGAAAGCTGTAAGCAAGGAAATAGCTTGTGAATTTGTATAGGGAAAACGTTTGATAATTCGCACAATCAATAATGCGGCGGAGGTGCTCCCAAGGGTCGGCGGGAAATTCAAGATAGGGGCCGGGAATAAAGAAAATAAGGGCGAGGAGAAGCCAGGGAAGAAAAGCGGAAAAGCGGGAAAGCGGAAAATCGGGAAACCCTGATTTGGTTTCGCTCCACCACGCGCGGAGGGCGAGGAGGCCGAGAACTGCATGGATAGCGTGCAGGGCCCAATAAACGTGAAGCAACGCGGGGACGTGGCTGCCAGAACCAGGATTGACCGGCCATTTCCGCCAATCATAGAGCAGATAGAAAAACAGATAGGGCATGAAGAATGCCCAGCCGCTGGAGAAATAGCGTCGGAAAAATCTGAAATCTGAAATCTGAAATCTGAAATTCATTCTGGGGAGGCGGTCACAAAGAAGCTGGGCACGAACTCCTGGGCGATTTTCAGCCGGGCGAGCGAGCGATAGTGGGATTGGAGTTCCGCTTGGAACGCCAGCGGCTGGCCAGAGTGGCCGTCGTGTTCGGGGACGAACTCACCGTGTTCAAAGTGGTCGTTGATTTCCGGTCCCAGCGGCAAAATGAGCCGGGGCAGTTTGTAGTCGGGGAGCGCGGCAAAAAACGTGGTGGTGCGAAAGCCCGAGGCCGTGAGCAATTCGGCGAGTTCGCCGCGGGTGAATGTGAAGCTGCGAAGGCTTTGTCCGGATTGAGCCTTCCATTTCTGTGCGGCCAGGGCCGCGTCGTAAATGGCGATGTTGGGCACACCGAGATGATCGTCCGGCGCGCCGAGCAGATATTTCAAGCCGAGGCGGTTCTCGATGCCGATGACCAACTGGCCGCCGGGCTTGAGCAGTGCGCGAACGCGACCGAGGAATTCAGCCTGCACCTTGCCCGGTTCGCCGGGCCGAAACTTGGCCACCCACTCGAGCACGCCGATGGAGCAGATCAAATCGAAGGATTGCGGTTCGAATTCGACGTCGAAAAAATCCGCCTGCACGAAATGCATGCGATCGGCCACCTGTTCTTGCGTGGCCGCCGCTTGGATGAAAGCCAGTCGTTCCGGGGTGGGTTCGAGCGCGGTGACTTCGTTGGTTTTGTCCCGGGCCAGTGGAAGGGCGATTTGTCCCCAGCCGGAACCGATATCGAGAACCTTCGTATTGGAGGGCGGCCCGCCTTCGCCCCGTTCGACCGACTCACCGCTAGCAGACCCTGCGACTGGCTCAGGGCCTTGAGCTCGTCGAAACGGCTCAGGGCTACGGCGTGGTTGACGAAAAAAAAGATCGCGGGCCGGGCTGGTGACGACTTGGTGGAGCCAGGGATTGGCCTTTTCGTAGTGCCGGGCGACGACGGAGCGCCAGGGAGCTCCGCTGCGTATTTCCCGGACGATGTCCCAAAGTTCACCCGCCGGAGTATCGCGGTAGGAATCTTCGCCGGGCTGGGACGTCCACAAGCCGCCGGGCTCCACCGTAACCGTTTTGCCGCCATGCCGAAAAGTGATCATGGGGATTCTCCCAACATCCAACATTCAACATTCAACGTCCAACATCCAACGCCGGACGCGGAGTAATTGGTAGTCTTGATTTGGCCGTGGCCTCCGTAGTGCAAGAGCGAAGGAGGGTAGTTGGTTCGCAACACACGCATTTGTGGGTGCAGACTTGGACGTTGGATGTTCAATGTTGGATGTTCGATGTTCGCAGAGCGCGCGAGGTGATGGCTGCATGGAGGTTCGCGATGCCGAAGGTCTGGTCCAGGCCATGGATCTCGATGTTGATGGCGTCGTAGCGTCGTTGCAATACGACCAACTTCTCGCCGACGAAATGGATGAAGCCGAAGGAAAGAAAGTAGTGGCCAGGCATGAGATCGAGGTCGAAGGTGAAATCCACTTCGTGTTGCTCGCCGGCTTTCATTGCCGGAGCTGGTTGTTTGCTGAAAAGGGTGTTGGTGCCGTAGATTTCCGTGCCGGCGGTGTTTTTGACGGTGAGCGCGAAGATGGGCTCGGGGCAGTCGTCATCGACTTCCGCCACCATGCGCACCACGACGCGCTCACCGGTGGTAAACCACGTGCGGGCCTTGCGGGCGACGTCCAAAACGGTGATCGAACGAATTCGTCCCAGCTCTCCACCGTAGGCAAATTCCTGGCCGCTGAGCTGAACGTGCGAACGTTCTTCGGCCAAAAGCGCTTCGGCTTGTTTAACCGGTGCGTCGCCGTTGGCCTGCGCGTCGGTGACTGGCGTGGCGGCTTTGGGCGATAACGGCGACGCCCCGGCTTGGGCCGAGCCGATGGCCTGGGCCGACTGCAAGGCTGCGATGTCGGCTTTCAAGGAATCCACGGAGTTTCCCTCGATGGTGAGCTTCGAGTACAAGTTGACCACGTCGTTCGGCTTGCCGGCATAAACGACGCAGCCGTGCTCGAGCAATACTGCGTGGCTGCACAACCGTTTGACCAGGGAAGCATCGTGCGAGACGAACAACAGGGTGACGCCTTTCGCGATGAAGCGGTCGATGGTGCGGGCGCATTTGAGTTGAAACCGGGCGTCACCGACACTGAGCGCCTCGTCAATGATGAGAATGTCGGGATCGACGTTCACGGCCACGGCAAAGGCGAGCCGCACGACCATGCCGCTGCTGTAAGTCTTGACCGGCTGGTCGATAAAATCCCCGATTTCGGCGTAAGCCGTGATGGCATCAAATCGAGCGTCCACTTCCTTGCGCGTGAAGCCGAGGATGGCGGCGTTGAGATAAACATTTTCACGGCCGGTAAACTCGGGATTAAAGCCGGCGCCAAGCTCCAGCAAGGCCGCCACGCGGCCACGGGTTTCGATCCAGCCCACGGTCGGCTGCAGGGTGCCGGCGATGATCTGCAGCAGGGTGCTTTTGCCCGAACCGTTGCGGCCGATGATGCCAATGGCTTCGCCGCGGCGCACGGTGAGGGAGAGGTCGCGCAGCGCGTAGAAATCGCGCCAGCCGCGGGCGGCGTGCCGGTGCAGGGCGCGTTGTGGTGGTGAATCCTTCGGCAGCATGCTGGCGGCGCCGGCGATGAAAGGGCTTTTCAGGCGGTCAGCCGGCGACTTCCAAATGCGGTAAGCCTTGGAAATATTTTCAGCGATGATGATGGAGTCGGACACGAAAGGATTTAGTAATTTGTATTTGGTAGTTGGTCGCTAACCGTCCTGCTTTCGTCACTTCTTGTTTCTGCTGTTATTCGCGCCAAAATTGACGATTTTGATTTCCAGCTTTTTTTGGCGTTTGAACATTGGCGTTTGTGATTTGCGCAGCCTCTAGAGCACATCCGCGAAGGCGGATTGGGTTTTCTTGAAAAACCAGCTGCCGGCCAAAAATGCGCCCGCACCCACGGCGTAGGTGTAGGCGAGCCAGCGAAGGTCGATCGGCAAGTGCCAGAGTAGCGCGCAGCGCGCGAGCTGCACGGTCTGCAGGAGCGGGTTCCATTTTAGCACGTTCCAGATGACCGCGGATCCCTGGAACCGGCTGAGAGGATAAAAAATGGCGCTGGCCCACAGGATGATTTGTGAAACGAATTGAATTACCTGGGTGATATCGCGGAAAAACACGCCAATCGCGGCTAGGAACCAGCAGAGGCCGGTGGTCAGCAACAAATGGGGTAGCAGCACGACCGGGAGCCAAAGCAGCCCGGTCACGGTGAGGCCGCGGCCCAGCACCACGATGCCAAACAACAGCAGCCCCAGGCTGATCAGCAGGTGAAACCAGAATGAGCTGATTTGCGCGAGCGGCAGCACCTCGAGCGGGAAGACGACTTTTTTGACGAGATTGGGATTGCCCACGATGATGGTGGGTCCGGTCCCCAGCGTCTCAGCGGTGACGTGGAACAAGATGAGGCCCAAAAATATGGCGAGCGCGATATCGACGGAACTCTCCTGGGGCAACGCCCCGAACTTGATTTTGAAAATAACCCCGAACACGAACATATATAGCGCGAGCGAAAGCAACGGATTGAGCACCGCCCAGATGATACCCAGATGGCTGCCGCGATGACGCAGTTCGACCGCGCGCACCGTGAATTGCCACCACAAGTCGCGCTTGCGCGCAAAGTTGGTGAGAAGGGATGAACGGTTTGCAGCGGGCATGGGGGCGAAATTAGTAGTTGGGAATTGGTAGTTGGTATTTGGTTCGGACTCCAGAACGCAAACTTTCACCACAAAGACACAAAGAACACAAAGATCGAAACAGAAATCCTATCCATGGCTTCAGGGCTCCCTGCTTAAATCCATCCACGGAGGAAACCTGATTACCAAATCCAAACGACCAATTACTGTCCTCAAACAAACTTTAATTTCCGCGCGGCAAAAACCACCATGCGGAGGAGGAGCCAGCCATGGCTCCAGCGCTGGATGTTGGTCGTGCCATAGGTGCGTTCGCAGTAGCGGATGGGCACGTCGGCGATCTTAAGGTTGAGTTTGCCGGCGCCGAACAGCAGGTCGAAGTCGCCGAAGGGATCGAAGTCGCCGAAATAGGCGCGTTGCGCGGCGATTTTTTCATAGTGGGCCCGGCTTAACACCTTGGTGCCGCACAGCGTGTCCTTCACCGACTGGCCCAGCAGCCAGGTGAAGAGCAGGCCGAAGGTTTTATTGGCGCAAAGGTTGAGGAACTGCATGGCCCGGTCTTCCATCGGGTAAACGAGGCGCACGCCGTTGGCGAACTCGGCCCGGCCGTTCGCAATGACATCGTAGAATTTCGGCAGCTCCTCCGGCGGCATGGTGAGGTCGGCGTCGAGGATCATGAGGATGTCCCCGGTGGCGGCGGCGAAGCCTTCGCGCACGGCGTTGCCCTTGCCCTTGCCGGATTGCCGGAGAATCTTGATGCGGCGTTGTGGAAAGGCCGCGGCGACTCGTTGGATTTCCTCCCAGGTGTTGTCGCGCGAATGGCCTTCCACGAAAATCAGTTCGGTGCCCGCGCCGAGCTCGGGCGTGCGCTCGACCGCAGCCTGGATATTGCCGGCCTCGTTGCGAGCCGGGATGATGACCGAGGCGGTGAGCGGCCGCGTGGCGGCCAGGGGACGCCGCGGGCGGGCGATGAGGAAAACGGTCAGGCAGAAGGTGGGCAGCAGCGGCGCAAGCAGGCGGTTGAAAAACTTTTCCACGAAGCTGAGTTGCAGCGGCAGCAGCAGGCGGGGCTGGATTTGCAGCATCTCCCAGTCGGCCAGCTGCAGGAGATTGAGCATGTCGGTGGTCGCGAGCCAGCTGCTCTGCGGCTCGGGGCTTTTCAAGCCCAGCCACCTTCCGATCGAAAAAAATGGCCGCCACAGGGCCGAGGGATAATTGATGAGCAGACGAGTGTCCGCATGGGAAACGGGGTGCAGTTTCTCGAGGAGCTGCTGCACATCGGTGGCGTAGTTGACCGTGTCGGAGACGATGATGACATCGAATTTTTCCGCGAGGGAAAGTTCTTCGCCGGCCTGCACATGGAACTCCGCGTCCGGCACGTGCGCCCTCGCGGCCGTGATCCTGCGCTCCGAAAGATCGACGCCAACTTTGCGGGCCGCGCGCAATCCACCCAGCAGTCCGCCCGTGCCGCAGCCCACCTCGAGCACGCTCGCGCCGGTCGGGATCAGCAGGTTGTAATAATGGGCGAGAATCCCGTGATAGCCGCGCGACACCCAGTTGGGGGTTGAAGAGGCGCCTTCGTAGAAGGCGCGCACTTTGTCGAGGTGGTGGCGGGTAATTTCCGAGCCAAGGGCGGCGGGCATGGTTTTATTGAGAATTTATACCTTTGAACCACTGATGAACACTTATAAACACTTATCTTTACTGCGGATGACCATGGATTCGATCCGTTTTTTAACCGCAGATGGACACGGATACGGATCGGACTTTTAACCATCCTGCGCCCCTTCGACAGGCTCAGGGCTACGGATGGCACGGCCACTGATCTTCACTAATCGACACTAATTTTGTTTTGAACACGGAGGGCACGGAGGGAAAGAGGCTGCTGGAAAACTATGCTGTGTTCGCAGCACACGGCCAACAGTTGTTTTTCCGCAGCCAATTAATATCTGGGTCAGTCCGTGGTATCTGGTTAGCGCCCATTAATGGTTAAAACCGTTTCGACTCTGTGTTCTCTGCGCCCTCCGTGTTCAAAATCCGAATCCGCGATCATCTGCGCTATCCGCGGGAAAATATTCGCGTTAATTCGCGCCTGCCCTTCGTAGCCCGCTCGACTGGCTCGGGGCCTTGAGCTTGCCGAAACGGCTCGAAGAGCGAAGTAGGGTCCATTCGCGGTTAAACAACCGAAATGGTCGTAAAATTAATAAGTGCCCATTAGTGTTCATCAGTGGTTCAAAACCGTTTCCTTTTCCAGCACCACGAGCAATCGTCCGGCAAACGCCCGCGGGCAAAGCGCGGCGATGCGGTCGAATCCATGCATCAAGCCCTGGACGAAACGTCCGCCGAGCTGGGGCCCGGAAAAACCACCGGCGGCAAAATAAGCGAAACACGACAGGGGTGCGACTTCACACCAGCGCCATCCCTCGAGCCGGCCGCGCGCTTCGCCCCACCAGAAAAGCCGGGTGGCCGAGCCCTGGGCGGCGTAATAATCCGCGTTCTCCGGTGAAAACCCCGGTGGGGCCTGCCAGGAAATTTTATCTTTCAAGCCGACCGGTTCGTGATGAAAAAGGCCGTAAACAAGCCGCCCGATCCAGCTGGCCGCAGGTTCGAACAAGATAAGCCGGCCGCCGGGCGCGAGCACGCGATGAAACTCACGCAGCGCCGTGCCGGGGTAACGCAGGTGGTGCCAGACGTCGAAGAGGATCAGGTTCGACACGCTGCCATCGGCGAAGGACAGCCGGTAGGCGTTTTCCTGCCGGTCGAGCCACGGGTTGGGAAACAGGTCGGTCGTGATGCAATGCGGAATGACCTCCTTGATATTGCCCATGCCCGAGCCCAGTTCGACGACGAGGCCGGGCCGGCTGGTGTCGGTGCGGGCCGCGATCAACCGGTAAAACCGGCGGTAATTTTCCTGCAGGTGCGGTTTGCGCGCCCACGCCTCGCGGTTGCGCTGGATTTCAACGTTGTGTTGTTCGACCGGCAGGGCCGTGGGTTTTTTCATCCGAGTAGTAATTGGTAATGCGGCTACCGCCGAACATCCAACGCCCAACATCAAACATCCAATGCTCAACGTCGAGCGAGTTGTAATTGGTGGGTAGTAATTGGTAGTTTGGATTTGGTAATTGGTTCGGACGACTGACTCCAAACGATGAACGCCGAATGACTAACTACCAAATACGAATTACCAACTACCAATTACCGCGCCGCCAGCGCGAAATTTTTTCTGCAACTCTTTATTGCCGGCAAAGTCACACCCACTATCCGCCGCATGTTTCAGGATTGCCATCATCTCGAAAATGAAACGGGCTGATCCTTTGATTTCTTTAAACTGACTGCGTCCCCTGTGCTTTATCGTCCCCTGAAGTATATCCTTTTGGCCATCATGGGCGTCCTGCCCGCGATGTTGGGTGCGCAGACGCCGTTGCCGGCCACTTTGCCGGAGGATTTTTTCCCGGGATTGCGCGGCATCCTGCTCTCCGCGCTACAGCAGTCGCCGCAAATGATTTCGCATAACCTCGACCTTGCGGCCCAAGAGGCCAACCGTTACGAGGCGGCGGCGGGGCAGTGGCCCAGCATGGGCGCAGGCACCGGCTTTGGTATCGGCCAGAGCACGAACACGATCAGGGAAAACAGCCTGGAGCGGTCCAAGGTTCTGCCATCATATAGCTATAACGTCAGTGCCGGCCAGCCTCTTTATCACTGGGGTGCGCTGCAAGCCGCAACGGATATTGCCCACTTGCAGATCCAAATCAGTGAACACGCGTATGCCCAGGCCTACGGCCAGCTCGCGATAACGCTGCGCTCACAATATCTTTCGCTCATTGCGCAAAAAGTGCAATTGCACAACGCGCACCTCTCGCTGGACCAAACCAAGGCGGCAGTTGCCGTGGTGGAGGACCGGTTCAAGAGCACCGAGGCCACTTCGGACGATGTCACCAATGCCCATCTGCAGCTGGACGACGCCAATCTGTCGATCGATCGCGCCACGGAAAATTTCGCGCATGCCAAGAGGGTGTTATTGCTGACGGCCGGTTTGTCCGAATTGGCTGACGAGGCCATACCGGACGAAATTCCCAAACCGATTTATTCGGCTGATATCGCCGAGACGCTCCTGCAAGATTTTGAGAGCGCGGGTTTGCACGACACCTTCCAGGCACAAATTTTCGACGACCAGATCAAGGAAAGTGACCTAAACTATAAAATCGCGAAGTATCGTCTCTATCCGCACATCGATTTGCAGCTTGGTCTCGGCCAGGCTGACCAAAGCCAGGTGAGCGGCCATACGGTTTCCCATAACCAAGTTTTAAACGACAGTGCCGGCGTGGGGGTCAGCTGGAGCATTTTTGACGGCTTTGCGACGCGCGGGGCCAAGCTGGCCGCCCTCATCGGCAAGCGACAGGCCGAGCGCGATCGCCAGACCTACCTCGACCAAACCAGGGAGCCGGCGCGGGAAAGCGAGCGGCAGCTCGTGTTTTCCGCCCGGGCCATGGCCATTGCCGAGCGGCGTTTTCAATTCAGCGAAGAAGCTTTGCAACGGGCCAAGGATAATTTCAAGCTGCACACCCTATCGCAAGCCGGGATGGATCAAGCCACGGCCAATTTCTACCAGGCGCAAGCGGCAATCTTTGCTACCCGTGCCGACTTTCTATCTAGTTGGAGTGGATATCTCTCGCTGCTCAATGTTGACCCTGTGTTGAACAACCTTTCCACCCGTTTTTTCAGCCATGCCAAATAAACCTTTCTTTTCCCGTGCCAGGTTGATTGTGGCGGTATCCGTCCTCATTGCGCTTGCGGTGGGGTTGATTTACTTCACCCGTCCGGTGGCCAAGGTCGTGCGCGTCGTGCGAGGTCAGGCGGTCAAAGCGGTTCCTGGCAGCGTGATGGTGGACGCCGAATACGAGATGGAGCTCAAAAGCGAACTGGGCGGACGCATCATCAAGAGCGCGCTTGATGAGGGCAAGCACGTCAAGGAGGGCGAATTCCTCGCACAACTCGATACTGGCGGGATCGAGATTCAGATCGAAAAACTTCAGATCGATGAAGATATGCTGAAGAAACGCATCGCGGTCGGCTCGCCCGCCCAGCTTTCGCTCGACGGAGCAAAAGTCGGCTTCGCCGATGCCGAACGCCTGCACAAACTCGGCCAGATGTCCGACAGTGATTTTGAAAGTCAACAGCGTGGCTTCGAGTCGGTCCAATGGCAGGTCAAGTTGGAGCAGATTTCCAATCAGAACCTGATCGACGTCGATGAGAATGCCCTCAAGGCCATGCGTCGTGATCGTGACAAGATGACCATCACCGCGCCCTTCGATGGCGTCGTTTCGAAGGTCCTGGCCCGGCCGGGCGCCCTGATCGACGCCGCTACGCCCATCGCCGTGCTAATTTCCACCAACCGCACGGTGGTGGCCCGCATCAGCGAGGAAGATTTTGCCGGCATTCGCGTTGGGCAGAAAGCCTCGGTGCGTTTCCTGGGCTACAGCGATGAGCTTCATCGTGCGTCAGTCAGCAAAATCCTGCCCACGGCCGATCCCGACACGCAGCGCTATGAGGTTTTTCTCGATGTTGACCTTCCCCTCGAACTTTTGATCCCGGGGTTGACCGGCGAGGTCAGCATTGTCGTCGGCGAGCATGAGAATACGCTCATCGTCCCGCGCCGCGCCCTCAGCGGCTACAATCTCCTGGTGGTCAAAAATGGCCGGGTGCGGTTGCGCAAGGTGTCCATCGGCTATGTGGGCCTCAACGAGGTGGAAATCCTCGATGGGGTGGGGGAAGGGGAGCGGGTCATCGTCGAGGACACCGACCTTTTCCGCGACGGAGATCACGTGCGCAGCACCATCCTTCCGCAATAAGCCCGTCCTGACGTTCCCGCTGTGTCGCCCAATCTGCAGATCGCCTACCGCTTCCTCACGGCCAAGAAACGTTCCATGGTGATGAGCCTTGCCTGCATCGTGCTCGGGGTCGGGCTCTATGCGGTCACGCAGGCGACGACCAGCGGCTTCGAAGGGTTTTTTATTAAAACCATCCTTGGCGCCGACGGAGCCATTCGCATCGAGGATGAGATCCAGGCCACCATCCGCTCCATGGCCGCCGGCGGGGTCAACACCAATTCAAGTTTCAAGGTCGTTGAAAAAGAAGGCCGCAAGTATATCCAGGGCATCGAGCAACCCAGGCTCATCATGGACGCAGTGCAGCGTTTCGCCAACGTCTCTGGCGTGGCCGAAGTGCTGCGCGGCGACGTCATCATCAGCTCCAGTTTCAAGAATGATCGCGCGCAGGTTTACGGCATTAACCTGGAGGATTACCTCAAGGTTTCCGACCTGAGGGGACATATCGTGCAGGGCTCGCTGGAAGATTTTCGCGACAAACCGGACGAAGGCGCGCTGATCGGCAGGATCCTGGCCGATCGCGTCCAGCTTTCCATCGGCGATTCCTTCATCCTGCAAGTGCACGGCGAGAACCGGCGCTATCGGGTTGCAGCCATCTTCGAGACCGGCGTGCGCGACATCGACCAGGTGCGGGTTTATCTTCATCTCAGCGAGGCCCGCTCCCTCCTGCAGAAACCCACCGGGGCAACGTTCATCCAGGTCAATCTCTATGATGAAAACCGCGCGGTGGAGGATGCCGAGCTCATGGAGCGGGTGCTTTCCCACAGTGCCGCGCCCTGGCAGGAGCGTGAAAAAGAGTGGCTTGAGGTTTTCGGTGCATTGCGCAAATCGACCGCGATCACGGTGTGGGTGTTCTCGCTGATCGCCGCGCTCGCGATGTTCAGCACGCTCGCGATGATCGTGTATGAGAAGACCAAGGACATTGCGATCCTGCGCTCAATGGGCTACACGCGCGAAGACATCTCTCACATCTTTTTCTGGCAGGCGGTGATCGTGCTTGCGATCGGCACGGTGCTTGGCTGCCTGTTTGGCGTGGTCGCGACCTATGCCATTTCGCAGATTCCCATTCGCATCCACACGATTTTCACCACGGACACGTTTGTCGTCGCCTGGTCTGTCTGGCACTACGTCAAGGGCGTGCTCATTTCGACGTGTTTTGTCATGATGGCCAGCCTCATCCCGGCCCGCCGGGCGGCGCGGCTGGAGCCAGGCGACGTCATCCGCGGCACCGCGCAATAAAAATGACTGCATCCGACGACCCTTTCGCCCTTCGCTGTGAAAACCTGCACCGCTATCTCGGTCACGGCGAGGGCCGCGTGCACGTGCTCAAGGGAGTTTCTTTCGAGGCCAGTCGCGGACAGGTTTACGCCATCGTCGGCCCGTCCGGCTGCGGCAAGAGCACCCTGCTTTACCAACTCGGCCTGCTTGACCAGCCCGACGACGGCCAGATCTGGATCAACCGCCAGCTCATGTCGAACAACGACGACGCGGCCCGCACCGCCGCGCGCGGCGAGCACATCGGCTTTGTCTTCCAGTTTCACTTTCTCATGTCGGAGTTCACTGCGCTCGAGAACGTGATGATGCCCATGCGCAAACTCGCCCGCCTGGCGCCCGCGGAGATGGCCGAGCGCGCCCGCTCGCTCCTCGCCGCGGTCGGCCTCGGCGAAAAAACCCACCGTCTCCCCACCCAGCTCTCCGGTGGCGAGCAGCAGCGCGTCGCCATCGCCCGGGCGCTGGCCAACCAGCCCGTCATCCTGCTCGCCGACGAACCCACGGGCAATCTCGACCACGCCAATTCCGCCCTGATATTTGATCTGCTGATGCGACTGGCCAAGGAAAACGGCCAGGCCATCGTCCTCGTCACGCACAATCCCGACATCGCGAACCGTTGCGACGTCGTCCGGCCCATGCGTGATGGAGTGTTTGTCTGAGCGCTACTTCGCAGCTGAGCCTCGGAAAAGTATCAGGTATCAGGTCTCAAGTATCAGGATTAGGAAGCAGGAATGGTTGGCTATCTTGTCACTTGATACCTGTCACTTTATACTTGGCCTTTGCGGTTGGTTGTTCGGCGGCAGCCGCTCCCAACCCATGATTAGAAGCAGCACACGGGTGCAGCGTTGCAGCTTATTCTTTTGAAATGGCAAAAAATGCACAATTTTTGGTTTACATTCAAAAACTGCGTCCCTTGTTTCGGCGACTGCCTTTCAACACATCAATTCGCACGCCGTGAGCCACGACCCGTCGCGCAAGACTTTCTTGCTGAAACTACTCGGTCTTACCGCCGGGGCCGCCTTTGCCGCCCGGTTCTTTAACCGTGCCGCTAAGCGCGCCGCGGCCAAAGCGCCGGCGTCCGCGCCCATTGCGCTGCGCACCGAACCACGTGCCATCGCCCGCCGTGCCGATACCGTCTAAGCCGCGCCGCCTGCGAATTCACCCACGGCCATGTCGAAAATTTTCCCCAAGTCGGTCAATGCGCTCCCGCTGCAGATTGTCATTTATCTCTTTGTGCTCGGTGGCATTGCGACGGCGGCGGTCACCTACTACATGACGCCGAAGTATACGCGGGTGGGCTATGCGCCCGTGCAGCCCGTGCCTTTCAGCCATGCGATCCATGCCGGGCAGCTCGGCCTCGACTGCCGCTACTGCCATAGCAATGTCGAAAAGTCCCCGAACGCCACGGTGCCGACCTCGCAGACGTGCATGAACTGCCACAGCCTGGTGAAGGCGAACAGCCCCCTGCTTGCCATCGTCCGCGCCAGTTTCCAATCGGGCGACCCTGTGCCGTGGGTGCGCATCCATCAGGTGCCCGACTTTGCCTATTTCAACCACTCCATCCATGTGAACCGCGGCATCAGTTGCGTCGAATGCCACGGGCGCATCGACCAGATGGATCGCGTGCACGAGGTGCAGTCGCTCAGCATGGGTTTCTGCCTTAACTGTCACCGGGATCCAGCCCATTTCGTGCGCGAGCCCAAGGATGTCTTTAACCTTGGTTCACCGCGCATCGCCGAGGCCAAAGGCGAGGACGCGGCGGTCAATTTCGTGCACGACTGGAAAATCAACCCGCCGCAAAACTGCTCCGGCTGCCACCGATGAAACGCAAAGTTGTCCATCCCGCACCGACCGAACGCGAGCTCACCGGCCCACGCTACTGGCGCAGCCTTGACGAGCTGGCTGACACGCCGGGCTTCCGCGAGCACCTCGAACGCGAATTTCCCCAGGGCGCCTCGAACCTCGACGGCGTGGATCGCCGCCAGTTCTTCAAGCTCATGGCCGCCTCGTTTGCGCTCGGTGGCATCGGGCTCGCCGGCTGCCGTCGCCCGGAATCCTACATTTTGCCCTACGGCAAATCCGTCGAAGGCGTCGTGCCCGGCCTGCCGCTTTACTTCGCCACCGCGATGCCCCTGCGCAAATCGGCCATCCCGCTCCTGGCCGAGACGCACCAGGGCCGCCCGACCAAGCTCGAAGGCAATCCCACCTACGCGCCCCATGGCGGCGCCAGCTCGCTCCTCGCGCAGGCGTCTGTGCTCGACCTTTACGATCCCGATCGCGCCACCGCGCACACGAAGAACGGCGCCGTGCTCGATCTCGCCGGGTTGAACGACCTGCTCGCCTCCGTCGGGAAAAATTATTCCGTCGCCGGCGGCGCCGGCCTGGCGTTCCTCGCCGGTGAATCGAGTTCGCCCACGCGCGCCGCCCTCGTCGCGCGCCTGAAGCAGAAATTCCCCCACGCCATCTGGGCCGAATACGAGCCGGTGCAGGACGAACCGCCGCTCGCCGCCGCGCAGGCCGCTTTCGGCCAGGCCGTCAAGCCGCTCTACCAGTTCGCCAAGGCCCGGCGCATCGTCAGCCTCGACAGCGATTTTCTCTCCGCCGAAGCCGGCAGCCTGTATTATGCGCGCGAGTTCGCGAAGGGCCGCCGCGTCCGCACGAAGGACGACGACATGAATCGGCTCTACGTCGCGGAAAGCGGATTCACGATCACGGGCGGCATGGCCGACCACCGTCTCCGCCTGGCCAGCAGCCACATCGTGCTCCTGGCCGCGGCCCTCGCCTCCAGGATCACCGGCGATAGCGACTACGCCAAATTTGCCGAGGGTCTCGAGGTCGATTCGAAATGGCTCGATGCCTGCGCCAAGGATCTTTCGGACAACAAGGGAACCAGCCTCGTCGTCGCCGGTGCGCACCAACCCGCGATCGTGCACGTGCTCGCCTATGCGATCAACGCCGCCCTCGGCAATATCGGCGAGACCGTCGACTTTGTCGCGGTCGAACCGTCTGGCGCCGCCACACTCGCGGAGCTTGCGGTCGCCCTCTCGGCCGGTCAGGTCAAAACCCTGGTCGTCCTCGGCGGTAATCCCGCCTACAACGCGCCCGCCGATCTCAATTTCGCCACGCTGCTCAAAAATGTGCCCGAGGTCATGCGCTACGGCGGTTACGTGGACGAGACTTCGTCGTTTGCAGGCGTGCAGATTGCCGCCGCGCATTATCTCGAGTCGTGGGGCGACGCGCGCACGGTCGATGGCACCATCGTGCCAGTGCAGCCGATGATCCTGCCGCTCTTTGGCGGCCTGACCGAGATCGAAGTGCTCGCGCGCATCGCCGGCGAGCCGACGGCCGATCCGTACGCGCTGGTTTTCGACACGATCACCAAAATTGCCGGCGGCGACGCCCAGGCGGCGTTCAACAAATTGTTGCACGACGGCCTGCTCGAAAACTCGGCCTACGAAAAAATCCCCGTCGAGTTCAGCGCCCAGCGCACGAGCAGCCTGTTTGCCAGCGCTTCTCAGCCCGTCGCACTTTCCCGGAGCAATCTCGAGATCCGTTTTGCGGCCGACTACAAAGTCGATGACGGCCGCTTTGTGAATAACGGCTGGCTGCAGGAATGTCCCGATCCCATCACGCGCCTGACGTGGGACAACGCCATCCTCATCAGCCCGCGCCTGGCGAAGGAACTGGGCGTCGATCCCAAAGGCGCGCTGATGCAGGTGGCGCGGGTCGATCTCGCCGATTTCGACAAGGGCAAGGAAAACGCCTTCATCGCCGAAGTGACCGTGGGCGGCCGCAAAATCCGCGGCCCGCTGCATATCCAGCCCGGCCTGTCCAATTACACCATCGTGCTCCCGTTGGGCTATGGCCGCTCGGTCACCGGCTCCGTCGGTCGCGGCACGGGCTTCAATGCCTACCTGGCGCGGACCAGCGATGCGCCGGAGTTTGTCACTGGCGCCATGATCACGGTCACCCGCGAGCGCATGATTCTCGCCAACACGCAGTGGCATTGGTCGATGGAAGGCCGCGACATTGTGCGTGAGGACAACTTCGACGATTACCAAAAAAATCCCGGCTACGTTCACGCCATCGGCCTCGAGGCGCACAGCCCGTCGATTCTCGGCGAGGAAGGCGACAAGATGTCGCTGGCCGACCAGGTTTCGAAACTTCCGCGCGGCAATTCCCTCTACGTCACGCCGGAGTTTACCGGTCCCCAGCAATGGGGCATGAGCATCGACCTCAACACCTGCACTGGTTGCAACGCCTGCGTCGTGGCCTGCCAGGCCGAGAACAACATTCCCATCGTCGGCAAAGACCAGGTCTCGCGCGGCCGTGAGATGCACTGGATCCGCATCGACCGCTATTACTCGAGCGGCTCGGCGGACAACTACGAGATTCCCGAGGAGCCGCAGGCCAGCGTGCAGCCGGTCGCCTGCTCGCAATGCGAACTCGCGCCGTGCGAGATGGTTTGCCCTGTCAATGCCACGGTGCACGACGAGGAAGGTCTCAACGTCATGGCCTACAACCGCTGCATCGGCACGCGGTATTGCGCCAACAACTGTCCCTACAAGGTGCGCCGTTTTAATTACTTTGACTGGAACAAGCGCTCCATCGGCCATTTCTACGAAGGCCCGCTCGGTCCCGACGGCATGCCCGAGTTGCTCAAGATGGTGAAGAACCCGGAAGTCACGGTCCGCATGCGCGGCGTGATGGAGAAGTGCACTTATTGCGTGCAGCGCATCGAGGGCGCGAAAATCCAGCACAAGGTCAAGGTCGCCCAAGCTGGCGATCCGTCCGATATCGTGCTGCCCGACGGCGCGGTCCGGACCGCCTGCCAGCAAGCCTGCCCGGTCGAGGCCATCGTGTTTGGTAACATTCTCAATCCCGACAGCGCGGTTTCGAAGGCCAAGGCGCAGGATCAGGATTACGCGCTGCTGGCTTATCTCAACACCCGCCCGCGCACGACCTACCTTGGCAAATTGCGCAACCCGAATCCCGCCATGCCCGATCTCCATCGGGCCAACGAGTCACCGTATAGCCGTCAGGAAATGGATTTGAAAAATGGCACGCCGGTCGAAGGCGAGGGGAGCGGCGAAGATAAATCGTCCGGCAACCCTGCTGTCACACCCGCCGCAAAAACTGGAGGACCAACCTAATGGCCCACATCGAAGACGCCACCGCCGAATCCCCGGCCATCCTCGCCGAAGTCGCACCCGCGCACCTGCCGCGTCCCGTGCTGGTGGCCAACAACCGCAGCTTCGGATGGATCACCGACAAAATCTGCGGCATTGCTGAGGAGAAGACCCCCGTTTGGTGGTGGTGGTGCTTCGGGGTCGCATGCTTTGTCGCGTCGTTCACGGTCTTCGGCCTCGTCTATCTCGTCTCGACCGGCGTCGGCGTGTGGGGCCACCGCAGCCCGGTCAACTGGGCGTGGGATATCGTCAACTTCGTCTTCTGGATCGGTATCGGCCACGCTGGCACGCTCATCTCGGCCATTCTTTGCCTGCTGCGCCAGAAGTGGCGCACGTCGATCAACCGCTCCGCTGAGGCCATGACGATTTTCGCGGTCGTCTGCGCCGCGATTTTCCCCACGTTCCACGTCGGCCGCATCTGGTACGCGTGGTTTCTCGCCCCGTTGCCGAACTCGAACCTCGTCTGGCAGAACTTCCGCTCGCCACTCGAGTGGGACGTGTTCGCCGTCTCGACCTACGGCACGGTCTCGGTCCTGTTCTGGTATGTCGGCATGATTCCCGACCTGGCCACGCTGCGCGACCGCGCGGTAATCAAGTGGAAGCAGATTTTCTACGGCGTGCTCGCGATGGGCTGGCGCAATTCCAGCCGCCATTGGAGCAACTACGAGATGGCTTACCTCGTCCTCGCCGGCATCTCCACGCCGCTGGTGCTCTCGGTGCACACCATCGTGTCGTTCGACTTCGCCGTTTCGTTGATCCCCGGCTGGCACACGACAATTTTCCCTCCTTATTTCGTCGCGGGCGCCATCTTCTCCGGCTTTGGCATGGTGCTCACGCTCATCCTGCCACTGCGCGCCGTTTACCGGCTCGAGGACTTGGTCACGCAGTACCACATCGACTGCATGTGCAAGATCACTTTGGCGACCGGCACCATGGTCGGCTACGCCTACGCGATGGAGTTCTTTATTGCCTGGTACGGCGCGAACCCGAACGAAGGCTTTGCCTTCATCAACCGCGCGTTCGGCCCCTATGCCTGGGCTTACTGGATCATGATCACCTGCAACGTCATCACGCCGCAGCTCTTCTGGTTTAAGAAAGTCCGCCAGAACATCCCGCTCGTCTGGATCCTCTCCATCTTCGTCAACGTCGGCATGTGGTTCGAGCGCTTCGTCATCATCGCCACGTCGCTGGCCCGCGATTTCCTGCCCTCGAGCTGGGGCTATTACTCGCCGAGCTTCGTGGAAATTTTCACCTTCTTCGGCACGTTCGGCGTGTTTTCCGTGCTGTTCCTGCTCTTCATCCGCTTCCTGCCCATCATGCCGATGGCCGAGATCAAGGCCGTCACGCCGCAGGCCGACCCGCACGGCGGCTCCGACCACCACTAATCTCCCGCCGCCATGCCCAAACAATTTCACGGTTTGATTGCGATGTTCGAGACCACGCCCGAGGTCGTGCGCGCGGCGGAGAAGGTGCGCGAGGCCGGCTACAAGATGTGGGATGTGCACTCGCCGCTGCCCATCCACGGCATCGATCGCGCCATGGGCACGAAACGCTCCAAGGTCCCGCGCATCTCGCTCGCCGGCGGCATCACCGGCTTCTGCACCGGCATGTCGATGATCTGGTACACGGACGGCTTTGATTACAAGCTGACCGTCGGCGGCAAGCCGTTTTTCAGCCCGCTCTTCGCGTTCCCCGTCTCGTACGAGCTGACCATTCTTTTCACGGCCTTCGCGACCATCATCGGCATGTTCGTCCTCAACGGCCTGCCGATGCACTACCACCCGGTGCTCAAGTACCCGAATGTCGACCGCGCGACCAACGACCTTTTCTACATCGTCATCGAGTCGCGCGACCCGAAATTCGACCCGCAGGCCACCCGCGCGCTCCTCGCCGAAATCGGCGGCCAGGCCATCACCGAACTCGAAGACTGACCTCCATGCGCACGGTTTACCTCATCACTTTTTTCCTCGTGGTGCTGCTCATCGCGGCCTTCGGTTTCCGCGGCACGATCTTCACCAAGCCGCCGATCGATGTTTTCCCCGAGTGGGCGTTTCCCGGCATGAAGCGCCAGGCGAAATACAAGGCACAGTCGGCCAGTCCGCTTTTTGCCGACGGCCGCGCCGACCGGCCCTTGCCGGTCGGGGTCGTGTCCGCCGATTTCGGCCCGCTCGCACAGCCGTTGCATGATGATTCGCACCTCTACGACGGGAAGAATCCCAACGGCACGTTCGCGCGTGGCTTCCCGGCCTCCCTCGTCATCGACGAGAAATTCATGGAACGGGGCCGCCAGCGCTTCACCATCTATTGCTCGCCCTGCCACGGCGGGCTCGGCGACGGCAAGGGCATCGTTTCCAAATACGGCATGGGCCCGGCTAACTTCCAGGACGATCGTATCCGCCAGATGACCGAAGGCGAAATTTTCAACACCATCACCCACGGCAAGAACACCATGATGCCCTACGCCGACAAACTCGTGCCGGCGGATCGCTGGGCCGTGATCGCCTACGTGCGTGCGCTCGAGCGCGCCCGCGCCGGCACGGCGGCCGATGTCCCGCCGGAACACCGCCAGGAGCTTGGCCTCAAATGAGCACCGAAGCCTCACCCATTCCCGCCGGTCTTCCCGTCGCCGCGCCCGCGTGCAAACGCTGCTGCGCGCTGATGGCCGGCCTCATCGGCATCGGCCTCACCGCCGTCGGCGCGCTCGTCAGCGGCGTCCAGATCGTCGCCTTTTCGTGGCTCGTCGGCATCATGTTCTGGTCGGCCATCGCGATCGGCATGCTGCTTTTCATCATGATCCAGCATGTGTTCGACGCCGGCTGGGGCGCGGTCATCCGCCGCCAGTATGAGCACGGCATCGCCGCTTTCAAGTGGCTCGCGTTGTTCTTCGTGCCGCTGCTGGTGGTCGCGATTTTCTACCCGAAACTCTCGCCGTGGCCGTGGATGGACCTCACCCGCGTGGTCGAGGGGCACACCGTCGCGCTGGATGTCGTTTACCACAAGAAAGAGGCGTTCCTCAACCTGCGGGCGTTTGTCATCTGCTCGGTCCTTTTCTTTGTCATCTGGATCTGGCTGTCCGCTCGCCTGCGCCGGGCCTCGTTCTCGCAGGACGCCGACGGCGACATTCGTTGGACGCACATGAACCGCGTCACCTCGGCTTTTGGCATCCCGCTTGCCGCCCTGTCGCTCACATTTGCCGCCATCTTCTGGATGAAGAGCCTCGAGTACCACTGGTTCTCCACGATGTACGGCGTTTACTATTTTGCCGACTGCATGCGCGGCGCCCTGTGCAGCGGCGTGCTCATCATGCTCTGGCTGTATCGGCGCGGCGACTACAAGGGCATCCTCAACACGAACCACCTGCATTCGATCGGGCAGCTGATGTTCGCCTTCACGGTTTTCTGGGGCTACGTCGCGTTTTCCCAGTATTTCCTGATCTGGAACGCCAACGTCCCCGAGGAAACCTTCTGGTTCAACGAGCGTGAGATCGGCCAGTGGTGGTATGTCGGCATGGCCCTGGTGTTTTTTTATTTCCTGTTTTCGTTCCTCTTCCTGCTGTCGTACCGCAACAAGATCGTCCACCAGCGCATCAAGTTCATCGCTGTTTGGAACCTCGTCTTTCTCTTCGTCGACATCTGCTTCAACGTCCTGCCCGCGTTCAAGGCGGCGAACGGCGACCCGCAGCCCTTCCTGCATCCGGCTTTGCTTTGGTCGATCACCTCGATCCTCGGCATCGGCGGCGTGTGCGTGTGGGCCTACCTGAAAAGTTTCCCGACGCAAAAACTCATTCCCATCCGCGATCCGCGCATCGGCGAATCCCTGACTTACCATGAGCCTTCCGCCTGAAGTTAAATCAAAGCCCGTCTCATGGGTTTCCGTGGCCGCCGTCTTCGGCTGCTTCGCGCTTTTCCTTTTGATCATTTATATCGCCTACCTGCCGCAGCGGGAAAAGACCGACGAGGCCGATCTCTCGCAGGTTTCGGCCGATGATCGCTGGCAGTATTCGCCCGAAGGCCGCGCCGACAAGCTCAAGGATCTGCGCGCCCACGAGCAGACCGAACTCACCACCTACGGATGGATCGACGAGAAGGCTGGCGTCGTCCGCCTGCCCATCGACCGGGCGATGGAGCTCACCCTGCAATCGCTCCAGCCCAGGAAATAAACTTCCACCGTTTTTCCGAGATGACCACCACTTCAACCAACGCCACCGAGCCGGAAGCCAGCGATATCGACACTTCCGCCCGCTGCCCGCTGCTGATTTTGATCGGTTCCGCGATCGCCTGGCTCGTGGTTGGAGGGGTGCTCGCGCTCATCGCTTCCATCCAGCTGCACACGCCTGGGTTTCTGGCCCATTGCCCCTTTCTGACTTACGGCCGCATGCAGGCGGCGCAGGAAACGGCCTTCCTTTACGGCTGGGCCATCAACGCCGGCCTCGCCGTCTCGCTCTGGCTTCTCTCGCGCCTCGGCGGCGCGCCGCTGCGCGCGACCGGCCTCGCTGCGGTCGGTGCGATTTTCTGGAATCTTGCGCTGACTCTCGGCGTGGCGGGCATTCTCGCGGGCGACCTGACGGGATTCTCCTTCTTTCAACTGCCCGCCTACGTCCAGCCCTTCATGTTCGTCGCTTACGCTGCGGTCGCGGTGGCGGGCGTGCTGGCGTGGACGGGCCGCCGCAATGCCTTTACTTTTGCCACGCAGTGGTATGCGGTGGCCCCGCTGTTCGTTTTTCCGTGGGTGTTTTCCGTCGCGCAGGTCACGCTGCTGTTTGCGCCCGTGCATGGCACGATCCAGGCCGTCGTCGCCGCGTGGTTCGGCCAGAATCTCGGCGCGCTCGTGCTCGCGCCGTTCTCGCTCGCCGCGGCTTATTATTTGCTGCCGAAAATTTCCGGCCGTCCGATCCGTTACTACGACTATGCCGCCCATGGCTTCTGGGCGTTGCTGGTCATTGGCGGCTGGGCCGGCGGGCGCCAGCTCATCGGCGGGCCGGTGCCGGTTTGGGTCGCGACGACGGGCATCATCGCGAGCGTGCTGCTGCTTTTTCACTACGTGGTCGTGGGGGTTAATCTCAGCGGTGCCTTGTGCCCGCGCGGCAGCACGGCACTGCGTTTTACCGCGATCGGCCTGAAGGCCTATGTCCTCGGCGGTGTGCTCAACGCGGTGACGTCCATCCGCGCGATGGCAAAGTTCAGCCAATTTACGTTTTTCTCCGCGGCGCAGACGCAGCTTCTGCTCGGCGGCGCGTTCACCTTCATGATTTTTGGCGCGATTTATTTCCTCGTGCCGCGGCTGGCGGGCAAGCCTTGGCCGTCGGCTGGGCTCATCCGCATTCATTTCGCCGCGGTTCTGTCCGGCCTGGTGCTCAAGGTCGGCGGGCTGTTCGCCGCGGGCTGGATCCAGGGCGGTGATCTCAATCATGCGGCCGTCAGTTTCCCGGACATCGCCGGGCATGTCCGGATGTGGCTGATCGCGGCCACGGCCGGCCAGGCGCTGACGCTGCTCGGCAGCCTTGTGCTCGCCCTCAATTTCACGCGGCTTCTCGTCGTTTGCTTCAAACAGCCAGCCAAGGAACTGCTCTGCGGGTCCGCGACCGTGGAGGTGCCGGTCTCATGAAAAGCTCACCGCTATTTTTCCTCGGTCTTTTTGCCGCGCTGGCACTTTCGCTGACGGCGCTCGTGCTCGCGACCAACGCCCAATACGGCAGCCTCGCGCCTTTTGCCGACGCCACCGCGGGTGCGGCGTTCCCGCAGGCGCCGCTGGGCCTCGCCGCGCGCGGGCACATGGTTTACCGGGACCTTGGCTGTGCCGCCTGCCACACGCAGCAAGTCCGTCGCGCCGACTTCGGCCACGACAAGGAACGCGGCTGGGGCGACCGCCAGAGCGTGGCGCGCGATTATGTGCACGAGGATCGCGTGCTGCTGGGCGAGATGCGCATCGGCCCGGATCTTACCAATTTCGGCGCGCGAGCGACGGCCCACGGCCTGGGCGCGGCGCAACTCCTGGCCTTTCTGCATAACGGCCAGGGTGCGATGCCCGCGTATCCCTTTCTCTTCGCGAAGCGGCTGGTCACCGGCCAGCGTTCGCCCGAGGCGCTCACGATTCCGGGCTCGCCGGACTATGAGCTTGTGCCCACGCCCCGTGCCGAGGCGCTCGTAGCCTACCTGCTCAGTTTGAGCGCCGATCACGAATATCCCGAGACCAGGCAGCCGGCGCCGGAGAAAGGGACCAAATGAGCACACCGCCCAACGATCCGCGCCTTGAACCGGCCGCTCTCTCCGATGACAGCCTGCTCGCCGTGCACGAAAAGATTTTCACGGAGAAACCCGACATGCACGGCGGATACTCCGCGCTGCCCCTGGCGCTGCTGTTCTTTTTCAGCGCGCTGATCTTTTTCTCCGGCACCTACCTCAACCGTTTTTCCGGCGGCTTCAGTGCGATGATTTACAACGAGAATTTGAAGCCCGTGATCGGTGGCCCGGCGGCGCCGAAGCTTGATCCGGTGGTGATGGGCAAAATCTTGTTCAACACGGGTGGCGCGTGCGTCACCTGCCACCAACCCAACGGCCAGGGCGTCCCCGGTGTTTTCCCGCCGCTGGCCGGATCCGAGTGGGCGCAGGGCAGTGCCGACCGGGTGATCCGCATCGTGCTGTTCGGCCTGCAAGGCCCGGTGCACGTGCGTGGCGCCGACTTCGGTGCCGCCGTCATGCCGGCCTTCGGCCCGACCGGGACGTTTGGCTGGAGCGACGAGAAAATTGCCGACGTGCTGACTTACGTGCGCCAGGAGTGGGGCAACAAGGCGGCGCCCATCACGCCCGATCAGGTCGCGGCGATTCGCACCGCCGAAGCCAGCCGCACCAAGGCGTGGATCCAGGACGAATTGCTGAAAATTAAGTGAGGGCGCTTGCCCTTTGCTGCTATACTTGGCAAATACCATTTGCCATGACAGCCGACGCGATTCGCGAAGCCTTGCACACCGTTCCTTTTGTCCCCTTCGCCTTACAGGTTGTCGGAGGGGAAAAATATGTCGTCCCGCATCCTGATTTTGTGGCGGTTTCGCCGACCGGTCGAACGCTTATGCTTTATATTGAAGGAGATCGTTCCAGGGTGATCGATATTGCGCTCGTCTCGCAATTGGAACGCCAGAATTCTGCGGCGTAGGGGGCTCGGCGTTGGTTTCGCCTTTCGCCATCTCAAATTTGTACCGAGGCGAAGCCGACATCAGACAATCTCAGATCTCAAATTCGCGGAACGCGACTATTCCCCCAACTTTTTCCCGGGCACGAGGTAGCCTTGCACGTAATCGCGCACGGCTTCGGCCAGCGGGGTGACCTGCTTCGCGTAACCGCTGGCGTGCAGCTTGGAAATGTCGGCCTGCGTGAAATACTGGTACTTGTCGCGCAGCACCGCGGGCATGTCGATGAACTCGATCTTTGGCTCGTGTTTGAGCGCGGAGAAAATCGCCGTGGCCAGTTCGATCCACGTGCTGGCCTGGCCTGAGCCGAGATTGTAGAGTCCGCCGGCCGAGGCGCCTTTTCTGGTCGCGAAGTGGATGGTCATGTCGACGGCATCTTTCACGTAGAGAAAATCGCGTTTCTGCCCGCCGTCCTTGAATTCGGGGTGGTAGCTCTTGAACAGGCCGACCTTGCCCGTCGCGAGAATCTGCTGGTAGGCCTTGTGCACGAGCGAGCGCATGTCGCCCTTGTGGTCCTCGTTTGGGCCGAAGACGTTGAAGTATTTCACGCCCACAATGCGGTCGAACCAGCCCTGCTGCTGGGCGTGGAGATCGAACTGGTGCTTGGAATAGCCGTAAAGATTGAGCGGATGCAGGTGGATGAGGTCGTCGCTCTTGTCATCCATGCCGGCCGATCCGTCGCCATAGGTCGCGGCCGACGAGGCGTAAATGAAGCGCGCGCCCTGCGCCAGGGCCCATTCGGCCATTTCCTTCGTGTAGAGAAAATTATTGTCGTCGAGATAGGCCTGGTCGGTCTCGGTCGTCGAGGAACATGCGCCGAGGTGAAACACCGCCGAGAACCGGCCAAACGCGGCGGTGTTTTGTGCCACCCGTCGGCGGAAGGCCTCGGCCTCGACATAGCTCGCGAATTTCAGCGCCTGCAGGTTCCGGCGTTTTTCCTGAATATCGGCCTCGGTGCTGTTCCGCTTCTTGTCCGGGTCGAGGACATCCGTGATGACGATGTTCGTGATCCCGCGCTGGTTGAGCGCCCAGACGAGGGCGCTGCCGATGAAGCCGGCGCCGCCGGTGACGAGGATGCGGGCATGAAGGGTGTCCATTTAGGAAAACTTGACCACGGATGGCACGGATTTACACGGATATTTTTGTTTGTCATTCTGAGCGCAGCGAAGAATCCAGTGCGACTCGGCGTCCTGGCAGGTTAAGGGACTCTTTTAACCGCGGATATCGCGGATTTACGCGGATGGATTTTGGCCCAGTTGTTTGCGCAATGCCGCGACGCTAATCTTGTGGCCTTTTGCCATCGCATTCAACCGTTGTGCCGTCGCGCGTTTCCAAACCGGCCGCTCTTGTCCCAGTCTGATCAAATAAGCCGACAGACGCCGGCGTTCCGCCTCGGAAAGATTCGAAGCGCGCTGCTTGAGGTCGAGAAATGCGGCGGCGGTCATGAAAAATTCCTGGCTCGGTATTATGGCTCTGGTTTATTCTGCTTCACGATTTTCCTAAGTGCTGAGACTGAAAGCATCGGCCGTGATCGATGTATCATGCGATGGCAATTTGCGCACAGCAATGCGATGTCTGATATTTTTGTCTTTTCTTTTCCCCCAAGCTCAGAAATGCGGACCGTATGATGCGCTTCGATATATCCTTCGCCATGCTTTCCATATAACTCGAAAAATGAGAAGCCGCACGCATCGCAATACAGGTCTTGATGCTGCAATAATCTAAGTTTCTTTGCCCTCTTCCCAATAGAGGGATCTCGCTCAAGTGATCTATGTGTTTTATATGATTCTTTTCCTTCGGCGAATCGCGATTCGTCATCTTCATCGGCGATGTAGCCAGTCGCAGTTTTGGTAGCCCCTGATTTTTGTAAGATATTGAAGCCACGTCGGTCAAAATAGTCTCTGGCCTCGACTGCATTGAATTTATCGAATGGCCATTCGTTTCCGTGTGCGATCTTTGTAGCTATCGAAATGACATATTTGGGAGGATATTTTTTCCCGTGAAGGACAAGTCGTAACGATAGGAATCACGCGAAGGAGGAATTCCGTGCGCATCGATTTCTCGAATGGCTGCGATGAAGTGGTGATGTTTGAGACCTTCAGGGATCATCTTAATTTACCCAATCGCTACTAATCCTCACTCCTTCGACAATTCCTCCGAACGCACCTTGGCGGCGAGGACGGTCTCTTTGATCAGCCCGCGGAAATCGCGCGCTTCCATCCGCTTTAATCCGGCGAAGGTGGTGCCGTTGGGCGAGGTGACTTGGTTGCGCAGTTCCTCCGCCTCCGCGCTGCTTTGGGCCATGAGTTTGGCGGAGCCGAGGATGGTCTCGAGCGCGAGCTGATAGGCCGCGGCGCGGGAAAGCCCGACCGCTTCGCCGGCGTCGCGCAGCGCCGCGGCGAATTCAAATACATACGCCGGGCCGCTGCCACTGAGGGCGGTGACGGCATCGAGCTGGGGTTCCTCGACCTCGACCATTTTGCCGAGGGCACCGAGGATGGTGTTGACCAGCGTGCGATCGGATTCGCTGAGCGGCTTGAGCGCGCACCAGCCGGTGATGCCGGCGCCGATCTGGCCGGGCGTGTTGGGCATGGCGCGGACAAGGTTGCGGGCGTGGGGAAAAGTCTGGGCCAGGCGGGCGAGGCGTTTGCCGGCGAGGATGGAGAGCACGAGCTTGCCCGCGGTGAGCTCGGTGAGGCGGGCGTCAAGGGCGGCGAGTTGCTGGGGCTTGCAGGCGAGCACGAGCGCGTCGGCATTTTTCAGCAGCGCGGCGAGGTCGGCGTGCGTCGTGATGCCCGTGCGGGCAGCCAGGATTTTGGCGGTGTCGTCGTCGCCGCCGATGCAGGCGAGGTCGGCGGGCCGGGCGGCTTTTTTGGCGAGCAGGCCGTCAACCATCGCGGAGGCCATGCGGCCGGCGCCAAGGAATGAAAGCTTATCCATTGATCGCGTCCTCTTCCTTGGGTTGCTCGAGGGGGAGTTGCAGGATGGCGATGGTGCCGCCGCCCGGGCGGTTGACCAAAACGGCCTCGCCGCCCATGCTTTGAAACGTGTGGCGCGCGATGGTGAGGCCCATGCCGACGCCAACCGTGCGCTTGGTGCTGACAAAGGGCTCGAACATGCTGTCGCGGATCTTGGGATCCACGCCGCATCCCTGGTCCTCGATGCGGATTTCCACAAATTTGCCTTCTTTTGGCTTCTCGATGAGCTGCGTGGTCAGGGTAATGGGATGGGCCTTGGCCTTCAGGCCGTCGTAGCTTTCCCATGCATTGATCAGGATTTTGGCCACGGCATCCTCAAAAGCTTCGACGTGCGACTCGATGAGCAACTCGCCCAACGGATTATTCAGCGTGACCGATTCCGTGATTTCGTTGTCGGCCTGATAACGCAGTATACTGCCTTCCAGCAGATGCTGCAGGTTGCATTTGGCCAATGCGACCGGGCCTTTCCCCGCCACGGAGCTGAGTTGCTTGATGATGGTGATGATGCGCTGGGCGGCTGTCTCGGCCTGCCGGGCGTTGTCTTTCACCTCGTTGGGTTTGTCGCAATGGCTCTTGACGAGATCGAGGTAACCCATGACGACGCCGAGCAAATTGTTGAGATTGTGGGCGATGCCCTGGGTGATCGCGCCAATGGTGGCAGTGCGCCGGGCCTCGACGAGCCGGGCTTGCAGGTCGAGCATTTCGCGGTTGATCACGACGAAGCGGAGTTGCGTCTGCACGCGCGCGAGGGTTTCGTCGAGGTCGATGGGCTTGGTGATGTAATCGACGGCACCGACGCCGAGGCCCTCGAGTTTGCCTTCCTTCGAGCTGCGCGCGGTGATGAAAATGACGGGGATGGAGCGGGTCTCGTCTTTTTCCTGCAGGCGCTGGCAGACTTCGATGCCATCCATGTCGGGCATCATGACGTCGAGCAGGATCAAATCGGGTTTTTCGCGCTCCACGATTTCAAGCGCCTCCTGCCCGGTGTAAGCGGTCGCGACATGGATGCCTTCGCGTTCCAGTTTGCGTTTGAGCAGCTGGACATTGATCGGCTGGTCATCGACGACCAAAATTTTAGGAATGGACATCCTTGGACGAGATAAGGGGACCGGCGGCAACGTGGCAACCCTGCGATTGTCCTCAATTATCAACGAATTGCGCTGCCGAATCAGGCCGTTTTTTGCTGCCGGTGGGCTTTCAGGGTGTTTTTCATCAGCATGGCGACGGTCATGGGACCGACGCCGCCGGGTACGGGCGTGATTTTGCCCGCAAGGGGCGCAACGCTGGCGAAATGCACGTCGCCGACCAGGCGGTAGCCAGTTTTTTTGGCGGGGTCGGGCACGCGGTTGATGCCAACGTCGATGACGACGGCGCCGGGTTTGACCATGTCGGCCGTGACAAACTCGGGCCGGCCGATGGCGGCGATGAGCACGTCTGCCGTGCGCGTGATCGCGGGCAGGTCGCGCGTGGCCGAGTGGCAGACGGTGACGGTGGCGTTGGATTTTTTTTGCAGGGCGAGCAGTGCGACGGGCTTGCCGACGAGCAGGCTGCGGCCGAGCACAACGACATGCTTTCCCTTCAAGTCCACGCCGCTGCGCGTGAGCAATTCGATGATGCCGGCGGGTGTGCAGGAAACGAAGCCGCTGGCGTCATCCTGGGCGACTTTGCCGAGATTCATTGTGCCCAGCCCGTCCACGTCCTTCTCCGGCGCGATGCGCCGAAAAATCTTCAGCTCATCGATCTGTTTGGGCAGCGGCGATTGCACGAGGATGGCGTCCACGCCGCGGTCGGCGTTGAGCTGGTCGATGAGTTGCTCGAGCTCGGACTGCGTGATCGAGACCGGCGGCAGGATGACGCGGCCGTCGATGCCGATGGCCAGGGCGGTCTGCTCCTTTTTTTTCACGTAGGAAACGGAGGCGGGGTCTTCGCCGACGCGGACGAGCGCGAGGCAGGGCTTGCGGCCGGGCAGGGTGGCGACTTCGGCCTTCAGCTCGGCGATCACGTCAGCGGCGATTTTGTTTCCGTCGATGAGCTCCATATGGAAAAATTTTAACCACGGATTACACGGATTTTCACGGATTGGTTTTCATCCGTGACCATCTGTGAAATCCGTGGTCGAAGCAAAAAATGTTTTATTTGAGCTGCAGGCTTTCCGCGGCGATGACGAGGTCGTTGCCGTTGTTCATCGGTGTGACGGTGCCGTACACATCGACGGTGTGGTCGATGTAATTTTCCATGTGCGCCGTGAGGAGCAGGTGGCTGACATCGACGTAGGCGAGGCGTGAGCCGGAGGCGTCCTCGAGTTCGTAATCGTAGGGCCGGCGCGGGGTGAAAGGATGGCGGGTCGAGACGATTTTGCCTTCGAGCAGGCGAGGGAGGGTATTCGCATCTGTGTTGACGGCGTGACCGGGGGCGTTGCTGTCCACCGCGACGGGGGTCGGGGCAGGGGCCGTGGTGACCATGGAAACTGGCGTCGGTGCCGGCGCGGCGGGCATGGCGCCGGCCACCTGGATGTAACCGGTGATTTTTTTCGAGAACTTGACCTGGGTCCATTTGCCGAACAGCCCGATGATTTCGATGTTATCGCCTTTGGCCGCCGTGGTGAGCACGGGCGCGGTGAGTTTTGGCGCGAGGCGGATCGGCGCGCCGGGATGGATATCGAGGCTCTTGAGGAAGTCCTTGTTCTGCACGTAGGCCTCGTACGGGCCGGATAGCTCGACCGCGAGCCAGCCCGGCGGGGCGGTGACGCCGGCGGCGAGCGTGGGCTCGGTGCCGGCTTTGAGAATGGCGAGGGCAGGCGCACTGGCCTCGGGGCGCGCTTGCACGGCGGTGGTTTCGGTGAGTGGCGCGGCGCGGAGGCTGGCGGCGGCGAGCGCGGCGGCAAAAAGCAGGTGGTTAACTTTCATCGTCGGGAGTGGGTCGGGAGGGTTTGATTTCACGGCGGAGGCTGGGCGTCGCGAATAGTTGTTGGATTTCCTTCGTAGAAAGTTGTTTCGCTCCGCGCAACGGGATTCCGCGCAGGGGGAAAGCCCCAATCTGGTAGCGGCGGAGGCGTTTTACGCTGTAGCCGAGGGCAAGGAAGAGCTGGCGGATTTCACGTTTTTTCCCGTGGTGCATCCAGACGTCGAGATCTTGCGAGGTGTGGTCGGGGCGCTGGTTGACCAACGCGGCGCGTTCGACCTTCAGGCGTTCGCCTTCGATTGTCAGGCCGCGGATGAGGAGGCGCATGCGCGCGTGGGGAAAGGGTTCTTCCAGGCGCACGTGGTAGCGTTTCACGACGACATTCGACGGGTGCATCAGGCGGTGGGCGAGGGCGCCGTCGGTCGTGATGATAAGGAGGCCCTCGCTGTCCTTGTCGAGGCGGCCGGCGCAGAAGAAACGGAATTTCCGGAGCTCGCGCGGCAGCAGGTCGAAGATGGTGTCGGGATTGTGCGGGTCATCGTTGGAACAGACAAGGCCGCTCGGTTTGTTCATGGCGAACGTGAGGAGCGGCTGCGGCAGGGCGCGCACGGACTTGCCTCGGACCGTGACCTTGTCGATGGCGGGATCGACGCGCTGGCCCAGCTCGGCCTTGCGGCTGTTAACCCAAACCTCGCCCGCGGAGATCATCACCTCGGCGGCGCGGCGCGAGCACACCCCGGCCTCGGCAAGGAATTTTTGTAAACGGATGGGCCCGGCGTCGTGCATCGTGGATTAGATTGGGGTCAAAGTCCTGCGCTAAGCAAGCCCGCGTCCGCAGCGGTGGATCCAAATTATTCCAAAATTCAAAATGGCTCATTTTCAAATTTGAGATACGTTCCGGCACATGTCCGTGCCTGCCGCCGCTTCCGCCTACACCAAGGACGATCCATTTCCGGCCAGGCTGAGGGAAAACCGCCTGCTCAATAAACCCGGCGCGGCGAAAGAAACACGGCATTATGTCGTCGATCTCTCCGGCAGCGGGCTGGCCTACAAAGTCGGCGACTCGCTGGGCATTTTTCCGGCGAACCGTCCGACGGAAGCTGCAGAAATCATCGAGCGGCTTGGCGCGAACGGCGACGAACCGGTGTCACCCGCCGCCTTGAAGCTGCCTGCGCCGATTACGCTGTGCGAGGCGCTGACCTCGAAGCTCGCGCTATCCCGGCCGGCGCACAAGATTCTGGAAGCGCTCGCCGCCAAGGCCACCAACGCCGCCGAGAAGGCGAAGCTGGCCGGGCTGCTCGCACCCGAGGCGAAGGAATTATGCACCCTGTTTCTCGAGGAGCGCGAGTTCATCGATTTGCTGGCGGAATTCCCGAGCGCCAAACTCGCGCCGCAGGAGTTCACCGATCATTTGCGCCGGCTGATGCCGCGGCTTTATTCCATCGCCTCGTCGCCGAAACTTTACCCGGACGAAGTGCATCTCACGGTCTCGACCGTGCGCTACACCATGAACCACCGTGAACGTGTCGGCGTTTGTTCGACGTTCCTGGCCGACCGGGTGCACATTGGAACGACCCCGGTGCCGGTGTTTGTTTCTCACTCGCATTTCGGCGTGCCCGAGGACGACGCGCGCGACCTGATCATGGTCGGGCCGGGCACGGGCATCGCACCATTCCGGGCGTTTTTGCAGGAGCGCGTGGCCACGGGCGCCAAAGGCCGCCACTGGGTTTTCTTCGGCGAGCAGCATCACGCGACCGATTATCTCTACGAGGAGGAATGGGCTGCCTGGCTCGCGCAGGGCTCGCTCGCGCGCATCGACACGGCATTTTCGCGCGACCAGCGAACCAAGGTTTATGTGCAGGACCGCATGCGCGAAAACGCCGCCGAGCTGTGGAATTGGATCAAGAACGGCGCAATTTTCTACGTTTGCGGCGATGCCAAGCGCATGGCGAAGGACGTGGACCAGGCGTTGCACGACATCATCGCCGAGCAGGGCCGGGTCGACGTTGCCGCCGCGGACGACTACGTGAAGCAGATGAAAAAGGATAAGCGCTACCAGAGGGATGTTTATTGAAGTAGCGAGTAGCCAGCAGCGAGTAGTGAGTAGTGGCCGGACGATGGAAAATTACGCCGGGCTTGCAATTTCTACTCGCTACTCGCTACCCATTGCTCGCTACTTTTAAAACATGAGTCTCACTTTTACAAATCGCACGGCCATCGTCACTGGCGCCGGCCGCGGCATCGGCAAAGCCATTGCCGAGCAGCTCGCCAAAAATGGCGTCAACGTCATCTGCGTTTCCAAGTCGCCCGATTCCTGCGGTTCCGCCGCCGCGGCCATCACTGCGGCCGGCGGCAAGGCCAGGGCCTACGCCGTGGACGTCGCCGACGGCGCTGCGGTGGCCAAGGCCAGCGAGGAGCTGCTCAAGGAATTTGGAAAAATCGATATCCTCGTGAACAACGCCGGCATCACGCGCGACGGTTTGCTCGCGCGCATGAGCGACGACGACTGGAACGCCGTGGTGCAGACCAACCTCACGAGCGCGTTTCACTGGACGAAGCACATCGGCTGGCCCATGTGCCGCGCGCGCTGGGGACGGATCGTCAATATCGCCTCCGTGGTCGGTCTCGTCGGCAACGCCGGCCAGGCCAATTACGCCGCCGCCAAGGCCGGACTCATCGGGTTTACCAAGAGCATTGCCCGGGAATTCGCCAAGCGCAGTGTCACGGCCAATGTTGTTGCTCCCGGTTTTATCAAGACCGACATGACCTCCGGGCTGCCCGAGGATGTGCAGAAAGCCGCGATGGGTACTATTCCATTGCAACGCTTTGGCGAAGCAGTTGATATCGCGAACGCCACCACATTTCTATGCTCGGAAGAGGCCAACTATATCACGGGACAAGTTTTTACCGTTGACGGCGGCATGACGATGTGAACCTTTGAAAACAGTTTTAACCCAATCATGGCCGAAACCAAAACCATAGACCAACGCGTCAAAGAGATCATCGTCAATCAGCTCAACGTCAACGAAGAGCAGATTACGCCCCAGGCGTCCTTCATTGACGATCTCGGCGCCGATTCGCTCGACACTGTCGAGCTCATCATGGCGTTTGAGGAAGAATTTAAAGACGAAATCAAAGGCGAGATTCCTGAGTCCGATGCCGAGAAACTCCAAACGGTCGGCCAGGTGATTGACTATATCAAGGCCAAGGCTGGCGCTAAATAAGCCGGTGCTGCTTTTCGGCGTTTTACCGGGATGCCCATCGGGATAAACCGGTAGGGCGCCGTTTTTGTTTTTCGCCATGGAAATCCCGTCCGTCTCCCAGCGCGTGGTCGTTACCGGCCTCGGTGCGATCCACGGCCTCGGCCACGATGTCGAGGCGTTCTGGGCTTCCCTGCTCGCCGGGAAAAGCGGCGTCGATCGCGTCACGCATTTCGACCCGTCCAACTACGCCTGCCAGATCGGCGCCGAAGTTCGCGACTGGGATCCCGCGCTGCACATGGATCCGAAGGAAGTGCGCCGCAACGACCGCTACATGCATTTGGGTTTTGTCGCCGCCAAGCAGGCCGTGCGCGACTCCGGTCTCGACATGGCCAGGGAAGATGGCGACCGCGTCGGCGTCATCATTGGCTCCGGCATCGGCGGCATGCAAACCTACGAGACCCAGCTCAGAATTCTCGCGGAACGCGGTCCGCGCAAAGTTTCGCCGTTCACCATCCCCGCGCTGATCGGCAACATCTGCTCTGGCTTGGTGGCGATCGAGTATGGCGCCCGTGGGCCGAATTTCGGCATGGTTTCCGCCTGCGCCACCGGCACCCACTCCATCGGTGAGGCCGCCCATGCCATCCGGCGCGGCGATGCCGATGTCATGATCGCCGGCGGCAGCGAGGCGACCGTCACCTCGTTTGCCTATGCGTCGTTCGGCGCGATGAAGGCCATGAGCACGCGCAATCACGAGCCGCAGAAAGCCAGCCGCCCCTTTGACCTCGGCCGAGACGGTTTTGTGATGGGCGAGGGCGCGGGCATTCTCGTGCTTGAATCGATGGCCCATGCCCGGGCCCGTGGCGCCCGCATTTACTGCGAACTCGTCGGCTACGCGGCCACCTGCGATGCCTTTCACATCACGCAGCCCGATCCCGAGGGTAAGGGCCTCTCGCTGGCCATGACCCGCGCACTGGCCTCGGCCGGCCTGCAGGCGCACGACATCGACTACATCAATGCCCATGGCACCAGCACGCCCTACAACGACAAGTTCGAGACGCTCGCCATCAAGAAAGTTTTCGGCGACCACGCGCGCAAGGTCGCCATCAGTTCCACCAAGTCGATGACCGGCCACCTGCTCGGCGCGGCGGGCGGCATTGAGGCGGTCATCTGTGTAAAGACCATCCAGACCGGCGAAATCGCACCGACCATCAATCTCGACGCGCCCGACCCCGACTGCGATCTCGACTACGTGCCCAACGTCAAGCGCGCGGCCTCTGTCCGTGTCGCGCTCAGCAACAACCTGGGCTTTGGCGGCCAGAACGCCGCCGCGATTTTCCGCGCGCTGTGAGGCTTGATGGTGGAGCGCGGCGTCCTTAACGCGCCGTTTGTCTGCTTGTAAATTGTGCGGCGGATTAAGGATAATCCGCCCTACCTTAACGCCGCGCTTCCCCTCATGCGTGTAATCCTCATTTGTTTGCTCGGCTTGTTTTTTCTTGCCGCCTGCGCGCGCCACGAGGCGGCGCCACTGCCGCCGACCCGGGCCGAGATCTGGGCTGCGATCCAGCCGCAGGCCGCGCGTTATCGGATCGATCCGGCGTTTATTTATGCGCTGGTCGCGGCCGAATCAAATTTCGATCCGCGTGCCCGCAACGGCGAAGCCTGCGGCCTGCTCCAACTCAAACCCCGCGCCTGGGCTTCCGTCGCGAGTGCGCCCTTCGAGCCGGCCGTGTGGGACTGGCGGGCCAACCTCGAGGCCGGCATCGACTACCTGGCGTTCTGCCGCAGTACACTGCACCGGCAGCCGGACGTGGAGTTCTCCTATCCGCTATTGCTGGCCGCGTTTCACTACGGGCTCGATTATGTCGGGGAACGCCGGTTCGACGTGGGCCGGATGGAGTGTCCCGACAATGCCATCTATCGCGAGCTTTGGCGTGGCCACCTCACGCCAATTGCGCCGCCGGGTTGAAATGCAATCAAGTTGTGTTATGGTGGGTGATCGCCAAGAATCGATGGAAATGATTGCGACAAGTTCATGTGAGCCATGACTCCGAAACGAGAGCCGCCGCTTCGCATTCTTCTCGTTGAAGACAATGGCAACGATGAGCTTTTGTTGCGCGAAATGCTCAACGCCTCGGAGAAACTGCGTTTCACGCTGACGGTTGCGACGCGGGTAAGCGAAGCACGCGCCAGGATGGAGGGGGAAGCCTTTGATGTCATTCTCTGCGATCTCTCGCTGCCCGATGCCCGAGGGCTCGACGCGGTGGAAATGCTGCGGGCGGCGGTGCCCGCGCCGCCGATTGTCGTGCTGACCGGCCTGCAAGACGAAGCCACGGCCATCGCCGCGATCCAGGCGGGCGCGCAGGATTACCTGGTCAAGGACACGACGGGAGCCGAGTTGCTCGTGCGCACGCTGCGCTATGCCTGTGAGCGGGCGCGGATCCAGGAACACCTCCGCCTGGCGCTGGCGGAGAAGGAGATTTTGCTGAAGGAGATTCACCACCGGGTGAAAAACAATATGCAGATCATTTCCAGCCTGCTTTCGCTGCAGGCGATTCAGGTCAATGACCCGAAGGTGCAGGCCATGTTCGAGGAAAGCCAGGGTCGCATTTCCACCATGGGTCTCATTCACCAACGGCTCTATAACTCGGGCGACCTCGCTCGCATCGATCTTCCCGGCTACCTGCAAAACCTCGTCTCCATGGTGCTGAAGTCCCATCCGACCGGTGCTCGCATCAATGCGGCGGTTGACGTGGACAGCCTTTTGCTCGGCCTCGACATCGCCATTCCGCTCGGGCTCATCACCAACGAGCTGCTGACCAACTCGCTCAAGCATGCTTTTGCCGGCCGCGCCAAGGGCGCCCTGCAGGTGGCGCTGCATGCCGCGGATGGCGGACAGTGCGAGTTAACGGTGGCCAACGACGGCCCGGAGCATTTGCCCACAAAAACCAAGCCGGCCGGGATGGGGTTGAAACTGGTCGAAATGCTCGTGGGGCAGATCAAAGGCACCTTCGCCGTCGAACGCGACCACGGGATGCGCTATACGATCCGGTTTCCGCTGGAGAGCGTGGCATGACGTAAGTAGCAAGTAGCAGGTAACAAGTACCAGGAAGGAGCGCGCCGTGTAGGCGCAGAGGTTCAAACTCCAAAGCGACAAGTTCCAAAACAAGCAGACGACAATCTTGGAACTTGATACCTGATACTTGGAACTTAAGCCCCTCAGGCCTTTACGATCAGCCCGGCCTTGATGGCCTTGACCGACACGAGCATGCGCTTGGTGCCGCCGTTGGGCAGCTTAACCTTGATGCGCTGGAGGTTGGGGCGGAACTTGCGCTTCGTGATGCTGGTCACGTGCGTGCCGATGCCCCCGCTCTTTTTGCTCTGACCCTTGCGGTTGATGATGCTGCCCTTGACGGGGCGTCTGCCGGTGATTGCACAAATTCTGGCCATAGGTTTTCTCGTGTTGAACGGTCAGAAGTACAGAGCGCCCCCCCGTGAAGCAAGGGGAAATTTGGGCGGGTAGTGTATTTTGCCAAGCAATTGTAGGTCGGGGTTTATCCTCGACGTGTCGGGCGTAAAGCCCGACCTACGACTTACCAAATTTGGCCACGACCTTTTCCAGCCTCATTCAACCCCGCCACGCCAACAGCGCCTGGAACTTTTGCCCGAGGTGCGATGGATGCAGGAGTTGCAGCAGGCTGAGTTTTTTTTCGCTGAAGCGGCCGGCCTCGGCCGCGGTTGCCTTGGCCAGGTAGTCGGCGGCGTGGTGGACGAAGAAACTTTCCTGCGATTCGACCCGCGGCGTGGCGAATCCGTGGCGCGCGAGTTCGTCGGCCACCCAGTCCCAGCACACGTGGCAGGTGAGATCCTGGTCGCCGGGGCGGGCAAGGAGGTCGTTCGATTGCGCATGGCGAAAATACGCGCGCGCAGTGCCGGCCGGCGTGGCTTCGGCGAGTTCGCTCCAGGTCTTGCCGTAGTCGAAGGCGAGAAAAAGCCCGCTCCACGGTTGCGCGGCGATCCGCCCGGCAAGCGCAGCGGCCTCGAGTGGTGCGTCGATGCAGTACCCCTCGACCGGGCTCGGGGCAGGGCCCTCGGGCGCGGTGGCGGGCAATGGTGCAGGTGTGGCTTCGGGTAGTTCAACTTCGATGAATACATTATCGCGCAGGGCGACGCCGAGCTCGCGCCACGCGCCGCCGCGGAAAACGAAGCGGTGGAACGGCTGTGCATCGAAAAGTTCGTTGGAAAACACCACGCAGGGTCCCTTCAATTCGAGCGGATCACCCAGGCGGAAAGTTTTTGTCGCGCCGAAAGGATGCGGCGTGTTCGTGAGGATGCCGGATTCAGATTCCGCGCCGATCTCGACAAAGGTGAAATCGCGAGGTTGGGCATCATGCGCGGCGAGCAGTGAGGCGCAGGCGGCGGCAACGAGTTCGCCGAACAGCGGGGAACTGCTGGCGGTGAAAAAGTCCGTGCCGGGTGCGCGGCCCACGCGGGGGCGCGGCTGGCGGTAATAGCCGAGCGAGGGATCGTAAAGCGCGAGTTGCATGAAACGGGCAAACGTCATCGTGCCCGCGGGGCAGGCGTGGCCGCGGAAAAGGTCGATGAACTGGGTAGACGAACGCATTTACAAAATGAAGCAGATGCACACAGTGGCGGATATGCACAAACGCATTCTCACCATTGTCGCGGGCGTTATGATCGGCGCAGCCCTCACACTGCTGGCCGGCCGGCTCTCGCTGGTGTGGAGTTTGTTTCCCAATCGCGACTTGGATCGAGCGACGAGCTATTATGCCAGCGTGCTCAAGCTCGTGCACGAAAACTACGTCGACGGGAAAAAGGCGGATGCCGACCAGCTCACACATGCGGCGTTGCAGGGCATGGTGGCCTCGCTCGATCCGCACTCGGAGTTTCTTACCGCGGCGGACTACGATGATCTCGAGAACGAGATGGATGGCGATTTTGGCGGCATCGGCGTGGAAATCGATATCGTGAAGGGCAAGGTCGTGGTGATTGCGCCGATCGCAGGTACGCCGGGTGCGCGCGCCGGCATCATGCATGGCGACCAGATCGTGAGCGTGGACGGCCAGCCCTTCGACCAGCCGACCATGGACAAGGTGGTTGCACGCTTGCGGGGCAAGTTGAAGACCAAGGTGAAGGTGGGTCTTTTTCGCCCGAGCACGCAGAAAAACTTCGACGTCACGATCACGCGCGAAGCCATCAAGATGGACAGCGTGCGCAGCGTCCGCCTGCTGCCGGGCGGAATCGGCTACCTGCAGTTGACGGAGTTTTCCGACAACACCGCGGACGAGTTCGACAAGGCGCTCGACAAATTGCTGCACGATGGGGCGACGAGCCTGATCATCGACCTGCGCGACAATCCCGGCGGACTGCTCGATGCCGCGGTGGCGGTGGCGAACCCGTTTTTCAAAAAGGACGAACTCATCGTTTATACCCAGGGCCGCGGGCCCGATGACCGCGATGAATACCGCGCCGAGGGCGATGGCGATCCGCTCACGCTGCCCATGGCTGTGCTGGTCAATGCTGGCAGCGCGAGTGCCGCTGAAATCGTGACCGGCGCGCTCAAGGACACCCATCGCGCGGTCATCGTGGGCGAACGGTCGTTCGGCAAGGGCTCGGTGCAGTCGATTTTCAAGCTCAAGAACGGCGAGGGGCTGCGCCTCACGACCGCGCACTACTATACGCCGAGCGGCGTGGCCATCCATGAGCATGGCGTCAGCCCGCAGGTCGAGGTCGTGCTCTCGGCGGATGAGGACGAGAAAATCCGCCTGCAGGACGAACGCGACGACATCACCGATCCCAAGGAATTTGCCGACCGCTTCGGTTTTGCGCCCATCGAGGACCGGCAGCTCCAGGCGGCGATCGACGTGCTGCGCGGCGTGCAGGCGTTCGCCGCGAACAGCGCGTCCGACGTGCCGGCCAAATGATCCTCGCGCTCGAAAGCTCGTGCGACGAGACGGCGGTCGCGTTTTTCGATCCGGCGCGCGGGCTGGCCGGCGAGTGGGTGCACAGCCAGATCGCGTTGCACGAGCGCCATGGCGGGGTGGTGCCCGACCTCGCCACGCGCGAGCACCTGCGGACGTTTGCGCCGCTGTTGGCCCGCGTACGGGCGACGGAGGAATTTTCGCGCGTGAAAAAAGTCGCCGTGACCTGCGGGCCGGGCCTGGCCGGCTGCCTCGCGGTGGGCGTCGCCGCGGCCAAGGCGCTCGCGCTGGCTTTGCGCGTGCCGCTGGTGGGCGTGAATCACCTGCGGGCGCACGCGTGGTCGCCGTTCATCGCGCTGCAGGCGGAGGATCCGGCGGCGTTCGACGCCAGGCTGGCCGGGCTGCTGCCGCATCTCGGGCTGATCGTGTCGGGCGGCAATACGCTGCTGTTTTCCATCGAAGAAGACCGGCGGATTGTGACGCTGGCCTCGACGCGCGACGACGCGGCCGGCGAGGCGCTGGACAAGGGAGCAAAGCTGCTCGGCCTTGGCTATCCCGGCGGACCGCTGATCGAAAAAATCGCGGCGGGCGGACGCGCGGATGCGTTCGATTTTCCGCGCGGCATTGGCCGGCGCGACGATTTGGATTTCAGCTTTTCCGGGTTGAAAACGAGCCTGCGCTATTTACTCGAAAAAATGCCGGCGGCGGAGGTGCCGGTGCGGATGGCGGATTTGTGCGCGAGCTATCAGCAGGCGGTCATTGATGCGCTGGTGCGCAAGACCGGGGCGGCCTTGGAACACGGCGAGTCCTACTGCAGCCTTGGTTTTTCTGGCGGCGTGGCCAACAATCAGCTGCTGCGGGCGGCGCTGGGCCGGCTGGCGGGCGAGCGCCGCGTGCCGCTGCTGGCCGCGACGCCGCAACACACGGGCGACAATGCCGGCATGATCGCCTTTGCCGCGTGGGCCGATGTGGCGGGTACGGATGCGCGCGGCATGGAGCTGCAGATCGAACCGAGCCTGGCGCTGGCGCCATGAAGCGCCAAGCGCCAAGTATCAGGTACCAAGTATCAAGTGCCAAGAAATCACTGCACCCAATGACTAATGACCAGCGGAAAACGGTGAACTGTGAACACCGCCGCGACTCACCCATACTCTCGGCGCAGATTGCTCGGCAGCACGCCGAGTTCCTCGCGGTACTTGGCGACGGTGCGGCGGGCGATATTGATGCCTTTTTCCTGCAGCTTGGTGACGATTTCCTGGTCGCTCAAGGGATGGGCCTTGTCCTCGAGCATGATGAGGTCGTTGATCATTTCCTTCACGCTGGTGTTCGAGACGGAGGCACCGCTGTCCGCCTGGTAGCCCGGGGTGAAGAAATACTTGAACTCGAAGACGCCGTGCGGGGTCTTGATGTATTTATTGGCGATGGCGCGGCTGACGGTGGTCTCGTGCACGCCGACCACCTCGGCAATCTGCGTCATGGTGAGCGGCTTCAGTTTTGAGACGCCCTGCTCGAAAAACTCGCCCTGCACCTTGATGATTTCGCGCGTGATGCGCTCAATGGTCTGCTGGCGCTGCTGGATGGAATTGATGAGAAACTTGCCGGAGCGGATGTGTTCGCGTAGGTAGTCGCGCTCACTCTTCGAGAGCGTGCCCTTGGCGATGAGATCCCGGTAGGTGTTCGAGATGCGCAGGCGCGGGATGTAGTCGGTGTTGAGGATGATTTTCCATTCGCCGCCGTCCCTTTCGACCGTGACGTCCGCCGAAACCACGCG